>Ga0209066_10002723_pt1 | contig 21065 bp, 16 predicted proteins | sample All_14_2_FD_187198 | JGI IMG/M metagenome (GOLD analysis project Ga0209066, IMG submission 187198) | Freshwater microbial communities in response to fracking from Pennsylvania, USA - Allegheny Zone_MetaG_DW_15 (SPAdes) (version 2) ... | reverse complement strand
CGAGGAAATCCGCTTCGCCGAAGCCGCTGCGATTCACTTCGCCAGCGTCGCCAACCAAAGCCGCGCCGTCGTCGCGCGCGACGCCGGAGACCGCGCCGCGCTGCTTCGCCTGTGTGACGCCGAGGCCACATTGGCCATCCGTTTGCACGCCCTTCAAAGCTGCGACGCGCGCATCGGGTTCGAAGCCTCGAACCAGTACTACTATACCCCGCACGACCTCGTGGAGAAAGTCATCAACTGCCGCTGGGTGGCATCACGCCTCAGCCCGCCCGTCACACCGCGGCCGGTCAAGTGATCCGCGAAGGCCATCATGCGCGACCGCTTTGTAGGCAGATAAGTCGGGCCACAGCAGACATGCCCCGGCTTTAGACCTCGACGAGCCCGAGCGGCTGGGCCGTGCGCCATGCGCCGCGCGTGAAGTCGGGCACCTCGACCGACGCACCGTCCTTCAAGACGGACCGCTCGGTGAGTTCAACCAGCGAGCTCCACGTCACGCCGTCGTAGACGTCCTGGTCGAGCGGCAGGCCGTTCAGGAGGCAGTGGCACAGGCGGTATTCCATGATGTAGTCCATGCCGCCGTGCGCGTGCACGCTCACGTCGCTGCTCTTCCTGCCCATATCGCTGACCTTGCGCCAGAGCGGGTGCGTGTACTTCGCCTTGAGTTCGGCCAGCGCCTTGTCGTCCAGCCACTCGTGCCACTTGGGCTCAAGCGCGACGCGCAGCGGGTAGGAGCACAGCGTGCCCTTGGTTCCGCTGATCAGGTTGATGCGGCTGTACGGCCGCGGGCTGTATCGCCCGTATTGCACCATGATCGTGCGCCCCTTTGCCGTGCGGATGATGGTTGAGCTCATATCGCCTGTTTTGTAGGGGAACTGCGCGCGCGGATCGTCCTCGCCAAACTTCTCTTTAATGAAGGAGGTGAGCCCAAACTCACCCGAGCTCAGCGACACCAACCGCTCAAACCGGTCGCCGCGATTGATTCCCATGTACTGGGCAATGGGGCCCAGCCCGTGCGTCGGATAGGAGTTGCCGGCGTGGCGCTTGAAATACTCGAATGCGTAGTCCTTGTAGTAGGTGCCGTCTGTCAGCCCCGCGCGCAGTTCGTGAATGTAGCCGCAGTCGCCGTGAACCAGCTCGCCCAGCAGGCCGTTCCTCGCCAGGGAAAGCGCCAACAGCTCGTCTTCGCCGTAGCAGCAGTTCTCCAGCATCATGCAGTGAAGCCGCGTCTTCTCGGCCATCTCCACCAGCCGCCAGCAGTCCCTCACGGTCATGGCGATCGGGACCTCGCAGCAGACGTGCTTGCCGCTCTGCATGGCGTAGAGCGCCATCGGCACGTGAAAATGCCACGGCGTGCAGACGTAAATCAGGTTCACGTCCGGCCGCTCGCACAGCTTCTTGTAAGCCTCTTCAGACCCGGAATACGTCTCCGGCTTGGAATGGCCCGCAGCCACCACATCCGCCGCGCTTCTCGCCGCGCGGTCCTCAAACACGTCGCAGATGCCAACGACTTTGCATTTCGGAATGCGGCTCAGGCGCTTCACTGCGGAGGGCCCCCGGTGCCCGACGCCGATGAACCCCACGCGAACCTCATCCAGAGCCAGAGACCGAAGCCCCATCACAGACTGCCCGCCCCCAGCCGTGCGCTCCACCGTCCGGCAGCCCGTCCCCTGCGTCACCGCCGCAATCCCCGCAACGGAAGCCGCTTTAATAAAATCACGCCGGTTCGTCATATGCCCTCCCCTGTCCCGTTCCTCCTTGACCAACATAAGCTTTTCGAGTTGAGATAGTCTCCCAAATCCGTCATCTTCTGACAAGAGCCGTATCGCGCTAAACAGAACCCTTTCCCGGCGTTTCATCACTCAGCAACACGCGCGAAGGGCGCTTCTGATCGGCGGGATAGATCGTCATGCGGCACTGCGGCACAGAGCGGTCGACCATGTCGTACTCGCACTGATATCCCGCCTTTTCAAGCACCGGGATAACCCATCCCGGACAGTGGTCACAGTAGCGCGAAAACGCGCCCGCGTCGTTGTCCATCGCCTTGCTCAGGCTCGGGCAGCGACGCATCGTTATCTCCAGCCGGTCTTCAACGAGCGTGCAGATCATGTCACAGTTCTCCTCCACCGCGATCCGGTCCCAATACGCCTTCATCCCGGCTAGCCCCTGTGTCTTGAACAGCTCCAGGCAGTGACTCTCCTGCTGCCCGGAAACCACACGGTAGTATTCCTCCAGCGCGTCTCCTCCCTGCGCATCAAGAAACTTGAATACCTCGTTGTAAAAACGGACGAACTGATCACTCGGAATCATGATCGCAACTCCCGCACTTTAGAACTTCTTCTAATCGTCTGCACGCAGCTTCCCTCGCCCGTGATTTCCGTGACCGCCTCGAAGGGCGTGCCCTCGCACCACGCCTCGTTCAGCAACACCGTCTGGTCGCAAAAAAACTCCGAGGGGGTCAGCCCCAGCCTGCGCAGGTGCGCCACGGCGGGACAGGTCCTCACCGTCATGACCACGGCATCGTCCGTGACCGCCAGCGCGTACTCAGCGCCTTCGCGGTCCATGAAGTATCGCCCGTGTTCGACCCATTCGCTCCAGTCGCCGCGCTTCAGCCCCTCGTAGATCGAACGGTAGACCCGCTGCGCCGTCGCCTTGAAAACCGCGCGCAACCCCTCCCGCCCGTGCCGCCTGCCGACATATTCCACGGCGGCGTTCATGCTGCCGTGAAAATCTTTGTGCAGCTCACCCGTCTCCCGATACCGCAACATATGGTTTTTCTCCGTGTCTCCGCGCCTCCGCGTGAGCCCTCTCCTCTCAGTCCAATTCTTCCCGGAATTCCTCTAGGCACGCCTCGATCTCCCGCTTGCGCGTCTCGGTCAGCGTCACCATCTCCTGCGCCAGGGTCATCTCCGATGCGCACAGCCCCAGGCATTTCAACGCGAATTTCTGTCCCACCCAAACCGTTTCCAAACCCGCTCCATACACACCGTGGAAAAGCCGGATGAACCGGTTCTGCAAACGGACGGCCTCCGCGACATCCCCCGCGTCCACAGCCCGGGCGATCCCCACCATGAACTTCGACCCCAGCGCGCCCATGCCGCAGAGCATGCCGTCGTAGCCGACGATCAACGCCTCGTCGGTCGCCCACTCCTGCCCTTCCAAAAGCGTCGGTTTGAGACCTTTCTCCTGTTTCATCAGGATCAGCTCCCGCCGCAGCCACATGTTGCTGGCCGAGTTCTTGATGCCCTTCAGTTGCGGGTGCGCCATCAGCGCCTCGAACTGGGCCAGCGAAAGCTCGAAGCCGTTGTTCGGCGGACAGTGGTAATAGTAGACGGGACGATCCGCCGCATCCAGCACCTTGCGAACCTCGCGCACCGGATCGCCTACTCCTGTTTTAGGCAGCATGAACACGTAACTGTCGAAAGCATATCCGGCCACCCGCCGCATGTTGTCGAGCGCGGCCTCCGTGCTCGTCGCCGTGATGCCCACCAGCAACTCCGCGCGTCCAGCCACCGCCCGCACGCTCTCCGCCACAAGACGGTCGCGGAAAGCAGAGTCAAAGCAGTGCCACTCCCCCATCGAGCCCAGTATGAAAATGCCGTCGACGCCGTGGCGGATATTACGTTCGAAAATTTTGCCCAGCCCCTTAACGTCAGGCTCCCCGTCATCCGTCAACGGCGTGACCGACGCCGAATACACTTTCTTTCGCATATGCTTCCTTCTTAAAAAAACACTTTTTTCAGGCAGGGTTTACGGAAAGAGTGCCATCAGCGCGTCAGCGAAAATCACCATGCCCCGCTCATCGGGGTGGTTGATGTTGTTGACCAGCAGCGTGGAATACGGCACGCCCTGACGCCACAGCCGCACCCATCTGGACGACGCGTCCGCGAGCGCGACGCCGTTGTTCTCCGCAAACAGGCGCAACCCCCGCACATACGGACGCGGATCCTCTTCAATCCGATTCTCTCTTTTGAGCCCCATCCAGTCGGGTCGGCTGAAGTGCGGCGTGAGGATCACCCATTCCGCGCCGATCCGCCCGAACGTTTGGAGCATCCCGCCATACTGCTTCAAAACCCCGGCCTCGTCCAGCGACGCGTCGTTGATGAACTCCGAAACGATCAGATCCGGTTTGACCGCCAGTACCTTCTCAGCGAAGTTGTAGGGGCTGCCCGGCGGAGCATTAAGAAAAGACGCCGATGTGCCGCCGTTCCTTGACACGCTGACCACCGTGACCGATGCCTTGGGATACCGCGCCCGCAGGCGCGCCGCGAAAATCTCCTGCCACTTGCTTTCAAGGGGAAGATAGGCGCTTTCGGTCACGCTGTCACCCCAAGCCAGAATCCGCAGCGGCTGTCCCTCCCGCAGTTTCGCATACGTCTTAGGCAAGCGTCTCTCCGCCACCGAGGGCGCTTGGGGAACCGCTTCGGGATAGGCCGTCTCCAGCACAGGGAAGAGATGGACATCCGTCAACCTGCCGATGCGCCCGGAGAGCCAGACATTGCCGAGCCGCGTCTCGCCCCCGTCCAAATCCGGCGGGCGGGGCGTCGCCACGTGCGGCACGCCTTTACGCAGAACAATCCGCCTGTCAGCCGTCAGCACGGCACTGTCGATTCGCATCATGGCATAACGATAACTGGCGTAGACCTTCCGGTTCTCCGGGATCGCACCGCCTTCCAGCCGGCCGAACCCGCCCCAGCGCGGTTCGAGCGCGTAATCTTTGCCCAACGCGTAGGCCTTTGCATCAGGCCCCGGCCCGTCGCGCACAATCAGGGAGGCCGGCTCCAGCGCATCCGCCACGCTGCACACCTCGGCCTTGGTGCCGAGCAGCGGCGTGCCGCGCCGCCAGACCGGCCCGCTGAACAAGGCGATGGACTCGTACGGCTCATCGGCCACGTTCACGATATCCGGCGGAGTGACCGTCAGTGCCTCCGAAAGCCCACACGCCGCAACACGAACACGCCATGCGCCCACCAGTTCCATGGACGGCTCCCCAAACGCGGAGGGTACCGCTGTCCAAAACAGGCAAAAGAATACACCCCAACTTCTTTTCATCTTTCAGAATTCCTCATGGGTACTGCTGGCGACCCATCCGTTGTCGGTTAGCACCCCGCAATACCGCATGTTTCCCCTCAATCCTTAAAAAACGCGTTGATTGAAATGTCCGGCATATCCACAAGGATCGCGCCAAGCGCCGAGGTGCAGGTGAAACGAAATTGCGACGCGGGAACATGCGCCTTACCGCCCCAGTCAACGGGATGCTGGGCTCCGACCCCCGTATTCGCCGCCTGCGCCCAGACTTTTCGCCATCCCGCCCCTTCTTTGGCCTCCAGCGTCAACTCATACGGCGGCTTCGAGGCGAACCGCTCGACTCCCAGCCCCAACGCCTTGCAGTCCGCAGGCTCTTTCAGGGCGAGTGTCACCACACGGTTTGTGCCGCCCAGCAGCCGGATGCCGCGCCCGCGGGCATATTCGTAAATTTCGGCATGTCCCGCCTCGGCCGTCCATACGCCCAATTCGGTCTCTAATATCTGAAACGATCCCGCGACCGCCTTGCCGAACAGATCTGGACGTTTCCGGTCAACCGATACGGGCGGCGTACCCTCCTCGTACAGCCATGCGGTCGGCACACGCGTGATCCGCGAGTACGCAAGCCCCTTCGCACAATAGGCGAGCAGGACCGCCTCCTTGACCGGATGGATGGCGATATAACAGAAGTGCCCGTCCGGGTTGCCCTCCAAAGCCCTGACGTTCCGCCACGTCCGCCCCTCGTCTTTGGATAACGCCAGCGTCAGCGGCACGCGCCACCATTTACCCCGGCTGTCCGAAATAGAGGGGACCCGATCGTTCCAAGCCAGCAGCAGGTCACCGGTCGCAAGCAAACGCTTGACGGATGCCGGTGAAATCTGCGAGGCGACGGGAGATGCCTCCGCCTTGCTCCAGGTGTCGCCGCCGTCCGGCGAAAAGGCGTGATACTGGCACCCCGAGTAGGTGCGGATGAGCATCATCACGCGCCCGTCTTTCAACTCGACCACCCCGGGCTCTTGCGCGGTGACACGCGTCCCCCTGGGATCAAACAGTTGTTGGACCGTCCGACTGCGCCGCCAACTCTTGCCGTTGTCGTCCGACAAATAACTCAAAATCGTCCCTGCATAATCCAACCCCTTGCCCGCCCCCTTGACCGCATGCTGCGCGACCGGCACCAGCAACCGACCGTTCCCCAGTTGGATCACGCGGTCATTGTTCAACACATAATAACCGACCTCATCCGTGATGCACATCACCTGCGCACCCCAGGTCTCCCCCTCGTCTTGCGAGAGCCGCATCACCGGGCGACAATCCTCCTCGCTGTTCTTGAGCAGGTAGAACAGCGCGATGTCACCGCTCTGTAAACGCAGCAGGCTGACCGACATGACGTTCATGCCGCCCTCGTTCGGCACGATCACCCGGCCTTCCCGCGTCCATGTCCTGCCGTCGTCGGACGAATAGCGCCCGGCCAGATGCGCCGGGTCATGATCCCCTCCGCTGCCCGCCGTGTAATGCGAGTACACGAAAAGGATGCGCCCGTCCCTGAGCGTCACGAACGCCCCCTCGCTGTTGCGCGGGTTGCCCTTGCCCGGCGGCAGTTCCAGTGTGCGCATCGGCACTTCCGCCCCACACGCGCCTAACAAACAGGCAAGCGCCCCGCCCAGAATCACTTTCCCCGTCATATTCATTTTTCCCCAGTCCTCCCTGTCGCTTGTTCAGGGCAATGTGCGCACCACCCTGAAGCCCATGAAATCCCCCAACATGATTGGATCTAAAGCGGTACGTTGCCCCGAATCAGTGTAGTCCCCCTCGTTGCCGTAACCGCCCGCACGCGCTACGCGGTAGGTGCTGTTGGTCGCACCGACCGGATCAGTCGCATGCGCCAGCGCCCCCCACTGGTCGAGCACCCACTCGTAGATGTTGCCGTGCATGTCGTAAAGTCCCCAGTTGTTCGGCAGATAAGAGCCCACTTTCGCGGGGCCGTTCACGTCCGTGCAGTTTTGCGCGGGGGCCACCCATGCCGAGCCGTTATAAATGTGCCCGCCGTTGTATTTGTACCGTCCCAGCACATCCATCTGAGCATTCGTCTTGAGGTTGGACGGCGTCCCCAATCCGTCATTGTAGTATGTGGAGGTGCCCGCACGGCAGGCGTACTCCCATTGGGCATCCGTGGGCAGGTCGCACGTCATGAACCCAGTCCGGTTCCTCAGCCGATCAAAAAACGTGTTCGGTTTGACATAATGACCCGTGAGCGGCCAGTTGACAGTCGGATTGTCCGTGGTGTTTCCCCGGATGTCCGTGTACCGGAGCCTTTCCACGGGACGCGTGGCAGAGTAAGCGGCGTTGTTGTACCAACTCGGCGTGCCTCCGGTCACAAGTTGCCACTGTTTTTGTGTGACCTCGTAAACGCCGATGTAGTAGTCCTTGGTCAGCGTGACGTTGTAATTGACGGACTCGCCCATCATGAAACTGCCGTTGATAATCCGGCGCATCAGCAGGTGGGTCGTCTTGTAAAGGTCATTCGTAATCCCACCCGGAACATCGGCGGCGGTCTGATAGGTCGTCACCGGATAGTTCGTTGCCGTGCTCCCGTCGGTCAGGTCGATCACCAGATAAAGCGGACACAATTCCGCAGTCAGTTCCACGCGGAACTGGGTGATCACCTCGTTCGTGTGGCCGCTCAACGCGGGATTCCACACGATACGTTTTGTGCCCTGCCCCACGGTGTACCGATCACCGGAAAGCGATGTTTCCGGCAAGGCGAGACGCGTCACGCCATTGTAAGCCGTGAGCGTCACATCCACCCGCTGCGTCGCTTCGCACGTCACCACGTAGTCGATGTCCACCAGCCGGCTCCACGGCCAGCGCTGACGCACCGCCACATCTGAGACGGTCGGCTCGGACATCGCATGCAACGCGAGAAATCCCGCCAGAACCGTCACCGCCATCTTCAACAAATGAACCTGTCTCATTGTTCAGCTCCTTTTGATCCTCTGTGCCAAATAAATCGGCACTTAATTGGGTCGTTCCTCGTTTCGCTCCTTCACCCTTCTTCATCGTACACTGACAGCCGTCCCATCTATGAGACGTGTCAGTTCCACACTCCGCTCGACAGCCGCTCCGGGGAATGCGAGCGACAGGTCAAAGGCGCCGTACCCCCATCCACTGTGCCGGAGCTTCCATCCCACAAAACCTGAAACCCCGTCAAACGTATTCGTCTGAACGGGACCGGTCACCTTGGCGATCACAAACTTTGTGCTCACCGCATTCGTCGCCTCTTCAAACCAGGAGGCGTCATACGGGATCACCACGTTCTCCTTGACTCTTTGCCATGCGAGGCTGTTGCTGACGGCATTGACGACCGTTCCGCCGAACGCCCCAACCACCACCGCCAACCGGGAGGTCATGGTTTCGACCACCGTTCCGCCATCCTTATAAAATGTCAATGTCACGTCGTACACGTCCTCGGCGGCAGGCACTTGGCCGACGGACACCCGCCACAGAAAGCTCGCTGTCTCCGACAGGAAGTTCGTCGTGACCGCGCTGTTCATTCCGGTGACCTCAAGCTTAGCCTGAGACGCGTTCGTATTCCACTCCCACGTTAAGGACACCTCATTGGTGAACACGGTCATCCAATGCCGGTCATCCCCGTAGGCGGCATCCACAAAGACAGGGCCAGACACTGCGGCAAATGCCGACGAGATGACCCCGATCATGGCGGCTCCCAGAAAGACCGCCATCCTGTTTTTTTTCATTCCACACCTCCTTGTTCGCATCTTACTGCCCAAGGCGGGCATCAGACCGCATGGGCGATATCATCAAAACAACAAACTCATTTCAATCTCTCTGCCAACTCCTTCGCAAAGCCCTCGCTGAATGGGGGGCGGTCGGTCAGCGTGGCATACATGGAACCGCCCGAAATCAGGGTGCCCATATAGACTCCCGCGCCGGGAAACCAGTCTTTCAACCAATCCTGCTTACCCTTCAGCGCCGTGATCTCACCGATCAGATCCTCCCGCGCCTTAGCCGCTGCGATCAGTTCACGGCAAAGCTCCGGTGACGCATTTCGGGAGTAACGGAACTCTCGGTACAGGCTGAACCCAGTCGCCAGGGTTTTCAGATAACGGTATTGCAATTCGGTCAGCGCGAGCCATTGCTGCGCCGTCTCATCGCCCGCGATCTTCGCCTTCGCCCGGGCCAGCAAAATATCCAGACTGTTCAAGATCTTGGGCGGATAGGCCTCAGGAAAAAAGGCGGAGGAAACGATCTTGTGCAGATTCGAGGCCCGATCTTGCACCGTCTGCGTCGACTTGCCCGCCGCCACGCGGGATTCGATCAGATTGAAGAATTCCTTCATGTCGGGTGCCGCCGCGTGATACACGCCGCGGCAGTAGTCGTCCAGCACCGCGTCGGGATCCAGCGCGGGGTTCCAGGCGAGTTTCGCATAGACGTAGTACGCGCAGCCTTCCAGCCCCCACTTCTCCCCTCCCCCGCAGGAGAATATGCCTTTGACACCGCGTTCGGCCAACGGCCGCAAGTGTCCGGCGACCTGACGCGGCATCATGTTCGGGGTCAGTCCGGCCCCGTGATAATCGCCCCACCAATAGGTCCAGATCGTTTTGTCGTATCCGGCGAACGCCTCGAAGCGCGCGGGATACTCCCGCGTCAGGGAGATCATGACGTTGGGCGGAAATTTCTCGATCTTCTCGGACGGGATGAAAGTGGGATGATAAGCGAGCGGCACGATCTTACGGTCCGGATATTTTTTGTACAGCCGCTCCGCGATGGCGTGGAGCGGCACCCACAACCGCTCCGCCGGCACACGGGCCAGATCGCACGGGTCGTCCTCCCGCGTCCAGTAGGGGCCGATCTCGCGTTGCCTCTCGTCAAGCAAATCCATCGCGTTGCACCGGTCGCACTCGCAACGGGCCCAGCCGTCGGACTGGTTGTACTCTACCCACCGGTACCCCTTGTCGAACAGTTTTGAGAAATACCGTACATTCATGTCCACAAAATCTGGATGGGAGGTGCAGAGGTGAAAATTGCTCGGCGAAGAAAGCCGTTTCCCGTTGACCAGCGCGAAGCGCTCGGGTTCTTTGTCAAAAAGAGCCTTGGGGTCCCCTACCTCACGCAAGGCCCCGTCCCAACTGTGTCCCAACACCAGCACGTCGACCGCCCGTCTCTGACCGTTCGCGAGCGACCACTCGCCCAACCCGTCGAGTCCTCCCAGCGTATACCCGAACGGCGGCTCCTCCTTGCGCTCGAGCCGGCCCGGCACGCTGAACCGGTCCGCCGTCGGCACGGCCGTCCCCGTCGGCGTCGGCAGGTACCAGCGGACACCGCCGAACTCCTCCAGCAGGCGGTAAACGCCGCGCGCCGTCCCGTGGCAGGCATCCTCCAGACGGCGGGACCCCTGCGCCGACGCGAAGGTGGAATCCCGGCCGACCATATACAGGTCACAGCCGACCACCTTCCAAACAAAGCCGTCGTATTTCAGTTTGGCGACATCGATGCCCGCCGCCGCGGCCGCACGCGTCGCGCCCAGAAACACCCGCGGAACGGGATGTCCGGCACCGGCATCCTTCTCGGCAATCGTGGGCAACACTGCCCCCGTGATCGCCTTCAGGTAGCGGTTCAGGATTCTTGCCGCCTGTTCCGTCACCGGATTGCCGTCATCCGGCAGCACGATCCTTGCGCCCGCCTCTCCCCCCTTCACCAGGTCCATGGAAAAGGACGTTGCCACGCATAGAACGCACCCTGCATAGCAGACAACCCTTCGTATCAGGACACGCATACCCGACCTTATCCTTTTCTGATGCCGTTCATCCATTCGCATCGATTCTTCCCCTCTTCAAAGCGTAAAGGCTCCGTCACACGCGCGCCGGATGTCTACTTCTTCCCGCGGCACTCTTTCAGCCGCTCAGACATCTCTTTCAACAGCGCCATCCCGGCAGGCGACGGCTCGAAATTCCACGCCTCGTGCATGTCGATGCCGTCAAACCCGTTCGTGCAGGTCACGTCGGACCACAATTTCAACACCTCCGCCAATTTGGCATTATCCAGCCATTCCGAAAAGAGATATAGCCTGGTCTTGTCACGACAATAGGGCTGGTACTCGCGGGCGGCCCACGCAAAAAGATCCTCCCCGACCAGGCGTCGGATATCCGGTTTCGCTGTCCAATAGTACTGTCCCGGTCTCGAAGCCATTTCAAAATCACCCAGAATAAACGCATCCGCGATGCGCTCGTCCGCCAGTTGTTTCCAATGGTTGCTGAATCGTGCCACCACATTGGCGCTGAAATGGGGGTCTGAAGAAAAAATCGTGTGCGCGCCGAGTTGCAGTCCGACCCAGAGTTCCTTGCCGCGCCCGTGGCAGAGTTCCGCCAACTCACGGTAGAGCTTCACCATCATGTCGCCCTTGAGGTCGTGCCACGCCGCCTTGTCGAACGATTCGGCTGCCCGGATATCCACGCCGTATTTCTCCTTAAAGGCGGCCACGACCGGCTCGCTGTAGCCGTAGAAATCAGTCTCTTTCACGTTGGGCAAATGACGCCCGTGCGCGCTGGTGGAACAGTGGATGCCGTCCGCGCCGAGATCCAGCAGCTCGCGCGCCTGCGCCACACGGAAAGCCCGCGCCTCGGGCCAGGCATAGTCGGTCAGCCCCCTGAAGTAGGTTTTGCCGTCCCTGCCGACCCATTGGCAGTGCGGATGCTCTTCCAAAAACTTCGATTTGTATCCGGGAAAGTAATCATCGAAGATATCGAGCCATGCGATCGCCTTCATGCCCTGCTTATGCGCTTCGCGGATGAAGACCTCCGGCGGGTTGAAGGATCGGATCACCTCCGCATAGCGCTTTTGCCACGGCACGCGCTGGGCAATGTACGCTTCAACGTCCTTAATGATCCCGGGCGCGGGATTCGACCGGACATCCTCGGGATCAAAAGCGTCCACGGGATACGAGAGCTTGGTTCGATACGGCAGATGGCCCAGACACCCGCACCGGATAAGCAGCGTCTGACACCCGCTGTTTTTTAGCTTCGCCACCAATTCGCCGACATCCCCTTCCGTCATTGTATGCTTACGCAACCAAACCTCGTCGTTGACATCCACATCAACGATCAACTCCGGAACCCTTTTCGTGACGGCCTTCTGAGCCCTTGCTTCAATGACGCCAACAGCCAAACCCAGACAAACGAGACAAGCCGCAATCATCTTTTTTTTCATCGTCGCTCCATATTCCCTTTATGGGGAAATCAACTCCTTCACAAATAACATTTAAAAAATATCACAGGATTCAAAACTAAACGTTCACAAAATAATAATTCTTGTTTCTTGTTGTTTTCAACTTCCGCGCACCCCCGCAACCGGCACCGCTTTCCACGCCTCCGCCCGTGCGGCACCGGTTAATGATAAGCACAATCATAACCGCCTGAAGAACTAAAGCTTTTTCGTTTTCGCCTGCCCATCACAACAACGTCAAGTGCTGCGCTCTATGTTCTGCACCATTTAAGGTCTGATTCGTATTCAATTTAGCTCCTATTTAGTGCTGCTTTATGTTGCCGGGCCTAAATGCTTTTGTTACCCTCCGCACCATGGAACAGCAAAAAGCCATACTTAAAGCAGCCGTCCAGAGTCTTGTAAATGATTATTACGATTGGGAACTGCCCGACCTACGTGCAAGAGAAGTGCCTTTTAGGGAGCTCAAGGGCAAGGCCAGCGTGGTCATCGGCATGCGTAGGACAGGCAAGACTTGTTTTTGCCTGAAACGTCTCCAAGGTTTGATCGCAGACGGCATGAGCAGGGAGAGAACCCTCTATCTTAGCTTCGAAAACGAAAGACTTCTGGGATTTAAAGCCAATGATTTTCAAACTATACTTGATGTTTATTTCGCGCGTTTTCCGAAAAACAAACGTCGTAAATGCTACTTAATCCTTGATGAGATCCAGCGAATTGAAGGCTGGGAATCATTCGCCAGACGGGTTGTGGACCATGAAAATATACACCTGATACTGACAGGATCATCGGCCAAACTGCTGAGCAAAGAGATCGCCACCGCTTTCCGCGGCCGGTCGCTTACCACCGAGGTCTTCCCGTTATCGTTCGCTGAGTTCCTAGCGTGGCACAATTTAGTTCAATCACCTCCCGCCGCATTCAGTTCGGCGGTCATCGCATCACTGCGCAACGGGATCGCCCGCTATTTCGATGTCGGCGGCTTCCCCGAGGTGCAGCCGTGCGACAGCCACACACGTAACGAGATCTTGCAATCATACATTGATACCGTCTTGTTCCGCGATATGGTGGAGCGCTATCGCATAGGGAACGTGACGGCTTTGCGTTTTCTGATCAAGGCGATCATGAACGCGCCGGGACAAAAATTCAGCGTCTCGAAGTTTTCAAATACACTGAAGACACTCGGCGTGAAATGCAGCCGCAATGACCTTTATCTTTATCTGGATTATCTGGCTGATTCCTTCCTCGTGTTCAGGGTTCCCTTGCACACGCACTCCGTGCAGGTTCAGCGTGTCAACCCAGACAAGTTGTATGTCATTGATACCGGCTTGGCCCGATCTGTTGCCCTGTCACCTGATAGCGGGCCCGGAATACTGTTGGAGAACCTGGTGTTTCTGCACCTTCGCAGGCAGGGATTCGATATTGAATATCTGCAAACGGAAGATGGTTACGAAGTGGACTTCATAGCCCGAAGACGGGGCATGGGCGGCGGCTGCCTGATACAGGTGGCGTACGATTTATCAAATTCACAAACGCATGACCGAGAAACGCACGCGTTAAATTCCGCCGTCAACACGTTCAAGGGGCTTAGTAAAATAATCGTGACCTGGGATGACGAAACCCGCGTCGGCGACATACGTGTCTTGCCGGTCTGGAAGTTTCTGCTGCTTTCCGAATTTGATCTGCTGAAGACCACGAACAACTAGCGCCCGCATTATTATGATCATCAAGAACTCCAGAATGCGTTACGGTGACACGCCCAACTACCGGGCGCTGGACCTCACCAAAGTCGGCATCACGGATATTCCCATCATCTATTTCATAAGACACACGCAACGTCTGGAACCCGTAGAGCCCCATTGCCACAAAGGGTGCTTCGAGATCGGACTCTGCCTGCGAGGCTCGCTGCTGCTCGAAAACCAAGGCACCAAATACAAAGTGCTGGCAGGGGACATCTTCCTCAACAAGCCCGAGGATGCCCACCGCCTGCTGGACTACCCCAAGGACACCGTGCTCTACGGCATGCTGATCAGAACGGAGAACAAGAAAAACGCGCTGCTGCGCTTCACCAAATCCGAGTCCCGCGAGATCTGCCAACGCCTGCACCAGTTGCCCGCACACCTGACTTCGAACTCGAAGCAGATCAAGCACCACTTCATCGAACTCTTCCGCGCCTACCAGGAACTACAGGGGCGCTACCGCACACTCTGCATGACAGCGACCTGCATGCATCTGGTCGCCAACCTGCTGGAAACCTCGCGCCAAGAACCCGCGCCCTCCCACGCCGACCGGATCGAGACCATCATCGCAGCCATGCGCCGGAACCCGGAAAAAATCCGCCCCATCGACGCATTGGCGCATGAGGCCGCGCTCTCGCCCTCGCATTTCATCAACCAGTTCAAGCGGCTCACCGGTCTGCCGCCCCACCATTTTCTCTTGCTGTGCCGCATCGACGAAGCGAAAAAGCGGCTGCGCGACACCCGCCATTCCGTTACCCGCATCGCGCAGGATCTGGGGTTCTGCACCTCGCAGCACTTCTCCACCCATTTCAAGCGTGCCACCGGCATGCGGCCGCTCGCCTGGCGCAAGCAGTAGCCGGAAGAAGGCGTTTAGGCTGTAGGCTGTTCGACTGATAGTCCGAAGCACACGCCTATCGCTTCGAAGGTCTTCTCAGGAATTTTCGCTAATAGAGGCTTACTTCCACCCGCTGGACCTTGACGAGGTCGTTTCCCACAGTCCTGACTTCGATGGTGTCGCGCTCCTTGCCGGACAGGACGGTTATTGGGAACGCATGGTTCGCGAGCCGGTTGCCGTTCTTCAAGGTCTCGCAGCGGCGAAGCGTGCCTGTGACGCCGTTGATGGAAACACCCGGAAGCACGTTCTCCGCACCTGAAGACGCGAACTCGATGGCCGTCTCAACCTGCCGGCCGGCCGCGGGAGCAGGCCCCATCGGCAAGACGAACGGCAGGTGTGTCCCGCTGGCCGGCAGCGGAGCGCGATAGCCCTCGCCCGGAACGGTGACGTCGCGGTAGGTCACGGCGTGACGGCGCGGCAGCTTCAGAAGCTCCTCCAGAGACGAGAACGATTTGAGCGTGCGCTGATACTCGGGGACAGACCAACCCGGGTGTCCGTGCTGGAAGTAGTTGAAAAGGTAAACCACATCCGCGCCGCCCGACAGGACGGCGACGGCGGCGCCGGCAGCCTCCTCACGCGTCACCAGTCGCGGCGGGGCGGCAGGAGAGGGACGATAGTTCACATCCAGGCCGCCCGCGAGCGTCACCCGGTCGCCCAAAAGCTCGCGCCACTTTTCAAGCGGCATGGCGAACTCCAGCGTGGCCCAGCGCGGCGCGGCGACCACGAGGTCAACCAATCCCTCCTGAGACCACGCCGGCGCATCGAGTCCTAGGCCGAGTGCGGTGTCAGGGCAAGAGGGAACGCGCACGCCCAACAGCACCGCGTGGCCGCGCCGTTGCGCGGCAGCGTCGGCCAGCGTGCGGATGCCACGCAGCCACTCGGTCAGTATCCGCCGCCCTTCCTGCTCTTTGCCCTTGCTGAAGAGATAGGGCTCGCGCAGGAAGTCCAACTCCAGACCCGCGAGGTCGTAGCGGTCGAGCGTCTCGACGATTAACGCCTGATAGTGTTCCCGCACCTCCGCATGGGCGTAATCCAGCGCGCGGGCGTAGTAGCCCGGATGACCTTGGCGGAAGAACTCCGGCTTGCGCCAGAGTTCGCTGTGAAACGGGTGATTCAGGTTGTCGTTCTCGTGGACGTCGTTCATTCGCAGCGAGATCCAAGGCGCGATACCGTGATGACGGCACCGCTGAATGACGCGCGCGGGATAGTCCACGCCCTCGTTATGGGTGGCGAGCATATTGCCGACCAGCGTCCGGTAGCGTTTGCGGCGGTCTGGCGGCAGTGCCGCGAGGAACGGTTGGTCGTCGGGACCGCCGGGGTCGTAGCCATCCCAGAAGGATTCCCAGACCTTGCTGCGGTAGTTCGTTCGCCGCGCGTTCGTGTTGCACATCAGCACGCTCACCCCGGCACCGGCCAGCACGTCCACATAGCGGTCAACTGTCTCGCCGGCCTTCCCCGCCGGGAACTCCTGATAGAAGAAGAAGTTCGTGCAGTCTTCGTTGTGTAACAGCCCGGCCAACTTGGTGTGCCGTGCCATGTCCGCGCTCGCAGCCGCCTTTTCCTTTCCTCGTGCGGGGAAAGGAAACGCGAAGCCGGCCGCTCCGGCAGTTCCCAACTTCAACACGGTGCGACGCGAGACGGTTGGTCTCAGGCTATTCGCGTTGGCTTCAGTCTTCTTCATGGCGATGCTCCCTTGCGCCGGGGTTCAGCCGCAGGTGTTCCATAGGGCGGGCCGGACCAGCGACTCGGGCAGGTCGGGCACACAGGCGCGCACACGGTCGAGCAGGTCGGCAGGCAACGGCCCCGACGCAGCCATACGTACATTCTCGCACAACTGTTCCACCGTGTCCACACCGGTCAAAACGCTGCCGATCGCCGGGTTCGACAACACATAGCGCATGCAGAGTTCGGACATCGTGTACCCTGCCTCTTGCGCAAGATCGGCCAGACCGCGCCGCACCGGGATGACTTCAGCCAATCCGGGTTTGATTCTGTTTTCGGGCAGCAGCAGCAGCCCCTGCAAGTAGACGCTCCTGGCAAAGAGACAGATGTCGTTTTGTAGCGCCACCGGCCAGAATGCCTCGAAACGGCGGTCTAAAATGTTAGCGGGCAGTTGGATGAACCGCACCGCCGCCGCCTGCGCCAAAAACCGGTCGCTGTCCAGCGATACGCCCGCGCCGCCGATCAACCCCTTCCCGACCATCTTTTCCAAGACAGGCAAGAACCTGATGTCGTCCTCGCGATGTAACAGACAGACCGCCAGCCGCTCCAGCCGCAGCCGTTTCAGGGACCGCAGCAGCGTCTGCTCGATGATCGTTTCCGCTTCCGCGTCACCCGCCGCCTCAAGCGGAGGCACTTTGCTGACCACCCTCATCGCGTCACGCAGCCCCAGCCGCTCCAAGGCGCGTCCGACGACCTCTTCGCTGGTGCCATAAGCGGCGGCCGTGTCAAGCGCCTTGACGCCATTCTCATAGGCCGTCCGGATGATTTCGCACACACGGTCAAACGACGGCTTTCCCGCCGTGTTTGCGATCCCGTACTCCAGACCGAACTGCGCCGTCCCCAGCATCAATCTCGAAAACATAGCACTTCTCACTTCGCCGTATATCCGCCGTCGACCGGAATGTTCGTCCCGGTCAAATAACGCGACGCATCCGAGGCCAGAAATACAATAACACCCTTGAGATCCGACGCATTCGCCAGCCGCCCCAGCATCGTGTTCGCGCTGTAGTTCTTGATGAATGCCGCGGGCTGGTTAGTGAAGAAACCGCCCGGATGGATCGCGTTCACGCGGATCTGGTAAGGCCCCAGCACGCTCGCCGCGAAGCGGGTGAAGTTCACCATCCCGCCCTTCTCGTAAAAATAGATCGGCGAGGGGTTCGCCCCCATGTCAGTCCCCACATAATTGAGCGGATCGGGGCCGCGTATCCCCATGTACGAGCCGATGTTGATCACCGAGCCGCCGCCGGCCTTCTTCATCTCCTCTGCCGCCAGGCGCGTCAGGCAGAACAGCGCCGAGGCGTTGACGCGCAGGCTCTTGTCAAACGTCTCCATGGGCTGGTCCCAGCCGGCGCATGCGCAGCGCGTGACCGCGTTGTTGACCAGCACGTCCAGCCGGCCGAAGCGCCGCACGACCTCCGCGACCAGAGCCTTGACCGACGCTTCGTCTTCCAAATCGAGCGGCAGCGCCGTCACGTCGCCGCCCTCCGTCCGCAGCACCTCGGCGACCTTCTCCAGTTCGGCCACGCTCCGCGACGCGATAACCGTCACCGCGCCCGCCTCGGCCAGCGCCTCGGCGACCTGCCGCCCGTATTTGCCGGCCCCGCCCGTCAGCAACGCGACTTTGCCCTTCAATGAAAAACTTTCCAGCACGTTCATCCGCACTCCTCCTGTTGAACCCTGCAACTCCGTCGCAACGGTAGGGACGCCTCCCCGAGGCGTCCGCGGACGGTTCGGGGAACCGTCCCTACCTCAAATCGAAATCTCTTCACCGCCTTGTTCGCGGCTATCGATTCCGCCGATCACCAGCCGCATCAGCTCCGCCGTGTTGCTGAACGGATACGGGCGCGTTCCGCGCCGCAAATAACCGACAAACTCCGCAAGCTGTGCCTTGAAACTCGAGAACGTATCCTTCGTGACCACCGTCGCATTGCCTTTGGAGCCGCACAGGTTCAGCGCGCCGCCGTAGACAATACCCTTGCCGCAGGCGATCACCACGTCCGCGCCGCACCGGTGCTTGAGATGCACGAGGTTGCGTTCCGACGTGCCCGTGTTGCGCACCGACACGTAGCCCGGCCCCGTGATGCTGTACACCGCCTCCAGCGCGTGAATGCCGTAGGTCTCCCATTTCTTCGCCATGGACATGGAAATAAAACGCCACTCGCCGAGCGGCGCGTTCGGATATTGATACGGCGCGTACTCCGCGGCGAAGCGCGTGGAGCTGGACGACAGGAGCGCCGCGCCCTCCGCCACCCACTTCTCGAACACGGCCAAATCCGCCGCGTTGTCGCACAGCGGCTTGTCGATGAAGACCGGCACGCCCGCCTCGACGAACGGAAGCGCCCGCTCCACATGCTCGCCGCCGATGTCGGTCGCGATCAGCACCGCGTCCACCGCGCCGATCATCGCCTCCGGCGTGTCCGCGACCTGCGGGACCAGCGACAGCTTCGACACATGCTCCGCGTCTTTGCGGTCATCACAAAACACCTGCGTCACCTTCACGCCGCCGATGCCGAACGCTTCGGGCGGTTGCGCGTTCAGATAAGACGGGATGCCCGGGAAGGGGCATTCTCTCGTCATCCGCTCGCGGTCATACCCGTTGATGATCGCGCTCCAGGAATAGGGATGCCCGTTGCCCTCCGTCATGCCGATCACGCCCAGCCGGATCGCTGCCGGGTCTTTGACTAGCGCGTTTGCCATATGACTCCTTTCAAGAAAGAGGTAAGCCCGCCGCCCGCAGAGCGGGAATAAACGAAGAGGGGAACTTCTTAAATTGAGCGTTGAACGTTGAGAGTTGAAAGTTCAAACGCTCAACGCTCAACGCCCAACGTTCAACGTTCAAGTTATGGACGAGAGCGGAAGGATGGACGAATGCGAAAGGTTTATTCTGCCTGCTCATCATATTACCCTTCCATCACTCCGTTCCTTCCGTTGCCCGCCTCCAGATCAGCCCGTCGATCCCCGTCTTGCGGTTGGGGAACGCCACGCTCACCGCCAGCGCCGTCACGAGGCAGGTGACGATGCCGATCACGCCGTAGAGCAGGAGGTGCGGCTTCCAGGCCAGCTCAGCCCGGTCCAGTCCGATGCACACCACATAGTTTGCCGCGAGTCCGGACAGCGCCGCCACCGCACCCACGCGCCGCGCGAAGATGCCGAGCATGAAAAGGCACGCGAGTCCGCTCGTCAGAATCCCGATGGCCTTCAAGAACTGGTCATACACCGCGCGGATATCCACATTCGCCAGCGTCAGCGCACCGGCCATGCCCGCCAGCCCCACCGCAAGTGTGCAGGCCTGTGCAAAGCGAACTTGCGTACGATCTTCCGTCTTTTTCCGAAGACGCACAAACCAATCGCTTGTGATCGACGTGGCCGACGAGTTGAGGTTGGCGGCCAGCGTCGTGATCGTCGCCGCGAAAAGCCCCGCCAACACAAGCCCGGCGACCCCCGCAGGCAGGTCGCTCGCGATAAACACGGGCAGGATCGAGTCGGCTTTGGGCATGGTCACCGCCAGCCGCTCGGGATGGCTGCGATAATACGTGTACAGCGCCGACCCGATGCTGAAAAAGATCAGCCCCGTCCCGATGCCGAACGGCACGTTCAACCAAAGGCTCCTCGCCGCTTCATGCGTGTTCTTGGTCGTCATGTAGCGCTGAATCACGCATTGGTCGCTGGTGTAGGAGATCAGGCATTCCGCTATGCCGCCGACCAGCACCACCCAGATGACCGGCTTCGAGAAGTCGAACGCGAAGTCAAACGCCTTGAGTTTGTCCGCGTGCCCCGCGATCTGAAAGACACCCGCCACCCCTCCGTCCGTCCCGGCGACCAACAGGGCGAGGATCAACAGAGACCCTCCCACCAACACAATCGTCTGCACCACGTCGCTCCAGATCACCGCCTCGATCCCGCCGAACGCGCAGTACAGGATCGTCAGCAGGCTGACGACGACAATGCAGACGTTCACATCCGTGCCGGTCACCGCCGCGATCGCCAGCGCGGGCAGGTAGGCGACCACCGCCACACGCGCCACCATGAAGAGATTGAACGCCAGGCTCGCGAACAGCCGGCACGCCAAGTTGAAGCGCAGCTCAAGATATTCGTAGGCGCACGTCAGGTTCAGCTTACGGAAAAACGGCAGATAAAAGCCGATGACCAGCGGCGGGATCAGCGCGATGGTCGCGCATTTAGGCGCGTACCGCCAGTCCGACATGTAGGCCAGCGCCGGGACGGCAAGGAAGGAGATCGAGCTGAACATCGCCGCGAAAATGCTGATGCCCGCCGCCCACCACGGGATGCGCCCGCCTCCTTTGAAATAGTCGTCCGCGCTCTTCTTCTTGCGCATGAACCACCCGCCCATGCCCGCCAGCCCGCCGAAATAGACGCCCATCACCACCCAGTTGAGCCAATGGAATTTCCGGTGCTGGACAAAGCTCCCGACCGCGCACGTCGGCGTGCGGATGCCC
>Ga0209066_10002722_pt1 | contig 21073 bp, 14 predicted proteins | sample All_14_2_FD_187198 | JGI IMG/M metagenome (GOLD analysis project Ga0209066, IMG submission 187198) | Freshwater microbial communities in response to fracking from Pennsylvania, USA - Allegheny Zone_MetaG_DW_15 (SPAdes) (version 2) ... | reverse complement strand
CACGATGTAGTCGTCCGGCCGCTCCGCACGTGCGGCGCGCAGGATCGCGTCGACGGTGTCCGGCGCCCAGCCCCAGTCGCGTCGAGTGTCGAGTGTGCCGAGCTCGAGCACGTCCTGCGTGCCCGCCGCGATGCGCGCCGCCGACGCCGTGATCTTGCGCGTCACGAAGGCCTCGGGGCGTCGCGGCGACTCGTGGTTGTAGAGGATGCACGCCGAGGCCCACACGCCGGCGCCGCGGAAGACCCCGACGAGGTGGTGCGCTGACGCCTTCGCCGCCCCGTATGGCGACGTGGGCCGGATCGGCGTGCGCTCGGTCTGCGGCACCTCGGTGGCCGCGCCGAAGATCTCGGCGCTCGATGCCTGCACGAAGCGCGGCCCGCGGCCGCGGTCGGTGAGCTCGGCGATCGCCGTGAGCATCTCGGCGACGGCGACCGCGTTGATCGCCATCGTCGTCTGCGGGTCGCGCCACGACTGCGCGACGGAGCTCAGTGCGGCGAGATTGACGACGAGCTCCGGTTCGAGCTCGCGGATGAGGGCCCCGACCCCTGGCGCACGAAGGTCGACCCCGTGCGCCACGACCCCGGCTGGCACCTGATCACCCGTGGTCGTGCCGTGCACCTCAGCGCCCTCGGCGAGCAGCCGCTCGGCGAGGTAGGAGCCGTCCTGCCCGGAGACCCCGGTGACGAGGACGCGCATCAGTCGATGCCGGCCGCCGCGCGCTGCTCGGCGAGGTCGGACTCGACCATCATCGACACGAGCTCGGGGAACGTCACCGTCGGCGTCCAGCCGAGCTGCTCCCTGGCCTTCGTCGGGTCGCCGATGAGCAGATCGACCTCGGCCGGACGCATGAACTCGGGGGCCTGGCGCACGTACCGCGACCAGTCGTCGATGCCGGCGGCGGCGAACGCGTGCGTGAGCAGCTCCTCGATCGAGTGGGTCTCCCCCGTCGCGACGACGTAGTCGTCGGGCTCGTCCTGCTGCAGCATCCGCCACATCGCCTCGACGTAGTCGCCGGCGAAGCCCCAGTCGCGCTTGGCATCGAGGTTGCCGAGCACGAGCTCGTCCTGCAGGCCGAGCGAGATCCTGGCGACGGCCTGGCTCACCTTGCGGGTGACGAACTCGGGCCCGCGTCGCGGCGACTCGTGATTGAACAGGATGCCGCTGCTGGCGTGCATGCCGTACGACTCGCGATAGTTGATCGTCATGTAGTGGCCGTAGACCTTGGCGACGCCGTATGGCGACCGCGGCCACAGCAGCGTCGACTCGCGCTGCGGGACCTCCTGGACCTTGCCGAACATCTCCGAGCTCGAGGCCTGGTAGAAGCGGACCTGGACGCCGTGGTCCTCCTGGTAGAGCCGGATCGCCTCGAGCGCGTTGAGCACGCCGAGCCCGGTGACCTGGCTCGTCAGGCTCGCGTTCTCCCACGAGTAGGCGACGAACGAGATCGCGCCGAGGTTGTAGAACTCGTCCGGCTTCGCGATCGCGAGGGCGCGGATCAGGCTCGACTGGTCCATGAGGTCGCCGGTGAGGATGTGCACGTCGGGCGCGACCGCCTCGACGATCGACCGACGCGGGTTGTTCTGACCGCGCATGAGCCCGTAGACCTCGTAGCCCTTGCCGAGCAGCAGCTCCGCGAGGTAGAGGCCGTCCTGGCCGGTGATGCCGGTGATGAGTGCGCGGGGCATGATCCTCCAGAAGCCGTGGCCCGCCTCACGCGGGCGCAGTCAACGGTAGTACATGGAGGGCAGGTCGTCCGCGGTCAGGCCGGCTGGACGACGTCTCGCAGGAGATCGACCCGTCCCTGGCTGGAGAACGATGGGTAGCCTGCGCGGTTCGCGAACACAGCGCGTGGACGGGCAGGCCGCGCCGCCGGATATGCGATCCTCGCCGACTCGAATGCCACTTTCCGCCGGACCAGTTCGATGGCGCCGTGGTCCGCGCCCATCGCACGCAGCCGGTCGTGGAGGATGGTCATCGTTGCGTGGATGCGCACGAGTCGGTCACCGCGCGGCTCAACCATCCGACCAAGCCGGTACCGCAGAGTGGGACGGGGGACGCCGATCTGGTTCGCGCCATGCAAACGGTAGTCGATGGCGATACGGCGCGAGGTCGCCATCCTGCCAGTCGCTGCAGCGAGCATCGCGAGCCATTCGTCGTGCACCCACTCGCGCGGGAACGGCGTCGCGGCGCGCACGAGGCCGGGGCGAATCATCGTGGCCGCCCCCGTGACGATGTTGCGACGCACGAGCACCTCGAGTGCGCGATCCTCGTCGACGAGCGCAACCTCCTCGTCGCGCAACCGGATCGAGCCGAAGAGCGTCGACCCGAGCGGTGCACCCGCCGCGTCGATGAGCTGGCCGTCGGCGTGGGCGAGGAGCACTCGCTCATCCGCGAGTGATTCCAGGCCGATGGCCACACGATCAGGGCGCCAGCGATCGTCCTGATCCGCGAGCGCGATCGCATCGCCGGTCGTCGCGAGCAGGATCCGCTCGAAGTTGCCCGTCACGCCCAGAGGAGCCGGTCCAGCCGGGAGGACGACGAGCGCTGGCGCCGCCGAGCCGGCGAGCTCGAGCTCGGCGCGGATTGCGTCAAGTGAGCCGTCGACGCTGCCGTCGTCGCCGACGACGAGCTCGGCGACTGGAACGGTCTGCTCGACGATCGAGCGCACCTGCTCGCGCAGAAACGGGGCGCCGTTGTAGACCCCCATCGCGACGGAGACCGTCGGCGACACGTCAGCCCTGCCGGCGACTCTGGATGCCGACAGAGAGCACCCCCACGAACAGACCGCCCATGATCGTCTGCGCACCCAGCATCATGAACAACGACGAGGTGACCGCGACGCGCGCCGCGACCTCGCCGTCAAGCAGACCGAAGCCTGCGGCACCCCATGACACGAGGTGCGCGATGGCGATCCCGAGTCCGACGAGGAAGACGAGGAGGCCGACGATCGCCCCCGACTCGAGGCTGATGCGCTGCTCGAGCCGCTCGAAGTTCCTGCCGCGAGGAATATTGAAGCCCCGGTGCTGGGCGTAGAGCTTGGTGAAGATGGCGAAGAGCACCGATTGATAGCCAACCACCGCCAGCGCCGCGAGGTAGACCTGGGTGGAACTTGTGAACCCGACGCTGCCGATCCGGATCGGACCGAACGCCAGCGCCACCGCACCGACGAGGCCGATGCCAAGGCCGAGAAGCCCCGGGATCATGAAGAGCCAGCGAGGACTGAAGATGAGGAGGAAGCGCAGGTGGCGCCATCCGTCTCGCCAGCTCCGCAGATGCGGCGGACGGGACCGTCCATCCTTCTTCAGCGTGGTCGGCACCTCGGAGATCCGCAACCCCTCAAGGGTCGACTTCACGACCATCTCGCTTGCGAACTCCATGCCCGTCGTGCGCAGCCCGATCGCGCGCATCGAGTCGCGGTTGAAGCCGCGGAGCCCGCAGTGGAAGTCGCCGATTGGAGTGCGAAACAGCACCTGACCGATGCCAGTGAGCACGGGATTGCCGAGGTACCGGTGCAACGGGGGCATCGCCCCGGGGGCGATTCCGCCCCGGAACCGATTGCCCATGACGAGGTCATCGCCCGATCGGAGCCGCTCGACGAACGGGTCGAGCGCACCGAAGTCGTAGCTGTCGTCGGCATCGCCCATGACGATGTAGCGGCCGCGCGCAGCCTCGATGCCGCCCATCAGTGCCGCGCCGTACCCCCTGATCGGGATATCGACGACCCTCGCACCGAGCGCGCGCGCCATGTCCTGCGATCCGTCGGTGCTGCCGTTGTCGGCGATCAGCACCTCGCCGACGATTCCGCTGCGATCGAGGTACCGGTTGGCCTTCTCGATGCAGACCTCGATCGTCTCCGCTTCATTGAGGCAGGGCATCAGGATCGTGAGTTCGACCTCGCGGGTGGTGTCAGCCGTGTCAGCCATGTGGGGAAGGACCTATCCTGTCGCTCGCGGATTCGCGGTGCGATCCTACCGGCTGGGTCGACCAGCGGTGCTGGGCGCGACGAGCGCGAGCACGCGGTCGAGTGAGCGTGAGAGCGACTCTTCGTTGGCGCGCGAGCGGTACCACTCGACCGTCGAACGACGCAGGGCAGGTCCAGCGTTGACCACATCGACGATCGCGTCATCGAGTCCAGCCAAATCGGGAGCGATGACCCCGTTGCGGCCGGGCTCGATGAGATCGGCCGCGGCATTGTCGTCGCCGGCGATCACAACGCTCGGCACACCAACGGCCGCAGCCTCGACCACAACGAGGCCGAACCCCTCGCGAGCCGACGGGTTGACCATCGCAACCGCGGTGGCCACGAGTCGCTCTGCGGTGGCCGCGTCCACGTGACCGGGGACATCGATGACGTGCTGGAGCCCGAGCCGTTCGACCTCGGTGAGGATCGCCGTCCGTTCTGGCCCGTCGCCGGCGATGACCGCGCGCAGCTCAGGGATCCGAGTTCGAGCCGAAGCAATGGCGCCCGGAATCGCGACGGCACGTTTGTCGGCGATGAGGCGACCGAGGAAGACCACGGTGGGCGGGGCGGCCATGGGTCGTGGCGCAGCGGGAGGGGGGATCAGGTCAAAGAGGCCGAGCACGACGATCTGCGCTGACGGAGCGATGGCGGCGAGCCGTTCAGCGGTGAACTGGCTGTTGACCGTGTGCACCACCGCGCTCCGCGAGCCGAGTGCTTGGAGGACCAGCGCGACGGTGCCAGCAATCACCCCCGAGTACGAACGCCACTTGCGCCAGGTCCAGACTTCAAGCCAGTCGGCGACGATGACAGCGCCGCGGCCGGCACCAACCCTTGCCGCGAGCAGCGTGAGCACCGGCAGGGCACTCGCGATGATGACGTCGTAGTCACCGCGCCGACGCCGAAGGGCTGCGCGTACGGCCATGGCGAAGCCGAGTGCTGAACGGATGCTCCTGGTGCCGTCGAGACGGGCGATCTCGCCGTCCCAGATCGGGACGACGCGGAAGGCGTCCTGATGGTCGTCGTCGGCCTGTCCCGACCTCGTCAGATAGTCGACTTCGGCGCCCTCGGTTGCGAGCAGTTCAGCCATCCGTCGATACACACGTTCGCCACCGCCGCGCGAATGGGGGTAGAGGCAGTCGTACACGATGGCGATGCGCATGTCAGACCGCCGAACCGGTCCGGACATCGTCCCGGACCGCCGCCGAGCGCGCGAGAACCGAAACCCAGATCGAGAACGCGCTGATCACGACCGCGAGCAGCAGCACGAGGAGCGACCATCCGAGCGGAGGTTGCCACGCCGGCGAGGTGATCATCTGGTCGACGGTGCCGGCGGTGCCGACGGTGTATCTGAAGAGCGCGAACGCGAAGGCGACGACGTGGAAGATGCCAAGCAGCACAGCGCCGATCACCGTCAGCCGCACGGAGAGGAAGTCGGCGCGGCGATCGCCCCAACGGTCGAGCACGACCGCGGCGACGATCAGTACCCCGAGGTAGAGCAGCAGCGAGTACCGCCCCTGCCAGATGAGACCTGTGCGCGCGACCGCAACGCCCTGCACGATCGCAGGCGCGGCCACGGCGACCGCGACCGCGAGACCAAGTACGCGGCCACCCCGCCCCCCGGCCGTCGCGATGGCGATCGCCACGAGCAGCAGCGCGGCACCGAGGTAGAGCGCCACGGCGATCCCGGGCACCACCGTGTCGAGCCACCCGAAGACGCCGATGGACTGCTCAACGAACGCGGGCGTCTGCCGCAGCATCGCCCACATCCCCGCGAACACTGAACCGTCGACGAGGGCTGCGTCACCCTCCTCTGCCTGTCCGCCGAGTGTGCCGGCGTAGAGAGTCCACCCGACGGAGGCGATCCCGGCGATCGCGACCATGCCGATGAGCGGCCACGCAGTGCGATCTGTGAAGAAGTTCGGCACCGAGCGCCACCCCGCGGCCGCGACTGCCACCACGACGATGAGCAACCACCAGATCGGGCCGAGGGCCCGCGCATTCAACAGCGCGGCGGATCCGACGAGCACCCCCACCTCGAGCCAACGGTCGCCCGCGATCCCCCGCGTACCGTCGCGGTAGCGCTCGAACAGCCGCAACATGGCCACCCAGGTAAGGACGCCAGCGGAGATCTCGACCCCTTGCGGGTTCACGGAGCCGGCCAGAAAGACGACCATCGGACTTGCCGCGAACGCGAGGGCGAACGGGGCCCATCGACGGGCGCCTCCGACCGCGATGACGAACGCGAGGGCGAGGATCGCGGCATTCAGGAGCGCGCTCACCACCCGCATCGCGTACACGCCCGCCGAGCCACCGAGGAGCAGCGATGGCCACCCGACGACCCAGTAGTAGACCGGGTTGTACTTCGTCACCCAGTTGCCGAAGAAGTCGCTCCCGTACTCCGCCCCGAGCTCGACGCCGCAGTTGGCCGGCACCTCTGGCTGGAACGCGAAACACAGCACCTGAGGGTGAAACCGGTAGTCGTCGGGCAGAGCAACCGTCGGAAAGCCAGATCCCTCGTCGTCGCGCGGCGGGTCACCGATGAGCTGGCCGCGCACCTGAGCGACCGCCTTCGTCGCATGGGCCGACTCGTCGGGCGAGGCGAAGATCGGGGTCGCGAGCGACCAGAGCACCGAGAGGGCAGCGACGAACGCGAAGGCGATCAGGAAGACACGCAGGGGGTGCTCCGCGACTCGGCCAGCGTCCTCCACGCCGATCGAGTCTAGCGGCGCCGCGTCTGGGCCGTTCAGAACGCCGCCTCGGTGATGTCCGCGAGGGCCCGGCGCATCCGTTCGACGCCCAGTCGTTGCAGTCGGGCCGCGGTTTCGATCCCGTTCGCGGCGAGCTCGCGCCAGCGCACGTCTTCCTCCATGAGGCTGGTGAGCGCGCGCACGGCGCCGTCGGCATCGTCGACGAGCAGGGCGTTGTAGCCATCCATCAACTCATGGCCCGTCGGATCGCCACGATGGCCGACGAACGCACCTCCCGTCGAGGCAAGGGCGAGCGGAAGGAGCGCGTGCGGGTGCGCGCCGAGCTCAATGACCACCCGCGGGCGCAGCCGCGCGATCTCGGCGAGGTCAGCGAAGGAGGGGTCCGCGACGTCGATGTGCCTTGTCGTCGCTCCGGCGCTGTCTGCCACGGCGTCGACAGCGACGCGCAGCGTCGACGGCGCATTGACCGTGATGACGAGGGCGCGATCACCAGTCTCGAGCGCGGAGAGGGGAACGAAGGCCGGAGCGATCACGGCACGCGTCTCCCAGGCGGTCTCCGCGGCGAGCCGGTCCGCGGTCCAGCGATTCGGCGCGATGTAGTCGAACTCCGGTTGACATCCCGCGGCGAATCGAGCGAGCCCGTTGGCGCCGTGCGGAGCGTCCGAGTCGAACCCGGAGAGCATGCGCACGGGAACACCGCCGCGCTCACCCGCCAACCACGCCGTCGTCGCTGCCCCGGAATCAGCGGCGATCACCACACGCGGCTCCGCCGCGAGCTCGGCGACCAGCGCCTCATCGATGCCGGTCCCCACAAGACGGCGATGCTCGGCAGAGATTCCCTCCGCGACGAGCGCGACGGTGAGCGCCTCGAGATGGTCCGCCCACGCCGATGCGCTGGCCGGGGTCGATAGCACCGTGACGCGGGGGGGCTCGGCCGTGGCCCTGGTGAGCAGGAGCGGAGCCCATCGCGCCCAGAAGTGTCGCATGGAGCTGAGCTCGCGCGGGCCCTGACTGTATCCGCGCGTTGCCGACTCGTGATGGACGACCGTTCCGCGCGGCTCGTACCACGAACGGAACCCGGCTTCCCAGGCGCGCATCGAGTAGTCGACGTCCTCGAACCCGAGCCAGTAGTGCTCGTCGAATCCTCCGATCGCGTCGACGACCTCCCGCGTGATGTACATGCAGGCCCCGCACGCAGCCCGCAGGTACCCCGGAACTCGCGCGATGGGGTCGGACGCGCGCCGCCCGACATGGCGATGCGCGAACCACTGCGGTGCAGATCGACGACTGTGGTACGTCCCGCCATACTGGATGAGCCCATCCGGGTATACGAGCATGGGCGACACGATCCCGATGCGCGGGTCGAGACCACGTGCGGCGAACTGAATCGCCTCGAACCACCCGGGCAGCGTCTCGGTGTCACTGTTGAGCAGAATCACGTCATGCTTCGCAGCGGCGATCCCGGTATTGACCGCCTTGGCGAATCCTCCGCGCTCAGCGCGGAGGATGACGCGGACGCGACCGCCCTCGAGCTGCTGGAGTCGTCGGGCGTTCTCCTGCTCGGCGTAGTCGTCGACGACGATGATCTCCGCCTCGGCATCGCCGAGGGTGCGCTCGAGGCTCGCGAGGCACTTCGTCAAGAACGGCAGGTCGTTGTAGCTCGGGATGACGATGCTCACGGCGCGCCGGTTTGCCGTCGCCCAGGCGGCCGCCTCCGAGTCGGGGGAGAGCCCTCTCGTGTTGCGAGCGAACAGCGCAGTGCCGAATGAGGCTCGCAGACGCAGCTGAGCCGTTCGCGGCAGCGCCCAGTAGATGCGGCGGGCGATGCGGCTCGAAAGGCTCACGCCGATGCCTCCTCTGCGAGCATGGTGAACCGCGCCTCGAGCTCATCGACGATGACTGTCCAGGTGTGGCGCCGCGCAGTCTCCAGCCCGGCGGCCCGCAGGCGCTTCTGGAGCTCCCGGTCGCCGAGCAGTCGGCTGATTGCCGCGGCAAGAGCCTCGTCGTCGTGCTCGACCATGAGGCAGTTCACCTCCGGGACGCAGAAGTCGCGGTTGCCGTGGGAGTCCGTGGTAATGACGGGGCAGCCCGCCGCCATGGCCTCGATGATCGGAAGGCAGAACCCCTCATGGTGTGAGGTCTGCACGAAACATGTCGCGCGGTTGTACAGCAGGTTCACCCCGGCATCGTCGGGCCGCACGACGTACTCCTGCAGGGGATCCGTCGCGAGTTCAGGCTCGAATCCGAACATGAGCATCCGGGGACGCTTGTCGCCGAGGAGATCCCAGGCGCGCAAGGTCATCGCGAGGTTCTTCTGGAAGAACGACCGCCCGACCGCGAGGACGGTGTCGGTCTCGCGCTCGATCTCAGGCAGCACCCTGAACTTCGAGGAGTCGTAGGCGCTGGAAATCGTCGTCGCCGGGATCCCCACCTCGGCGAGCTCGTCCCGCTGGTAGTCCGCGATGGTGATCTGGTCCATCTGCGAACGGTAGCTGGACACGACGGCGGCCTGCCCGACGACGTCATCTGGGTAGAACCACGTCTCGAACTCCTGCACGTAGTTCACAGCGATCCCACGTCGCGCTGACGCCAGGCACACCACGAGAGCGGACTCCCACCATGTGGCCACCTTGATCGCGTCGACTTCGGTGAGCGCAGCGAGCAACCGCGCGTACGATCGGAAGCTGCGCACCGGCGTCTCCGACTCGATCCAGTCGGGTGGGCCCTGGAGACTCCAGATCTCCACGTCGTGCCCCCGTCGTCGCAACTCTGTGGTCTGCTCGAACACGGTTCTGATGCCACCGCTGATCGTCGTCGCCGGCAGCACGTAGACGATCCGAAGGCGACCATCCTCAGTCGCGACCTCTCGATTGGCGAGCCACGCGACGTCGTCTGGCGTAGTCAACGGGGGTTCGATCACGGAGGCGCCGGCCTCGACGACGACCCCCGGGAATGCCAGGGTCCACCATCCGCGCCGCCAGCAGGTCTCGATGAACCGGTCGAGCGTTGGGTCGTCGGCGGCGAGGTCGGGGACCGCCTGGCCGACGATATAGAGGCCGGCCAGCGGCGCGGCGAGCACATATCGGGGAATGGCTGACTGGCCATAGTCTCGCCCGACCGGAGGGAGAGCCCAGGTTCTGGATCCTCGATCCCACTCGAACCCCAGAGCGCGTCGCCCGTCGGCGGCGAGGAGCTCCGGCGTCACCGCGCTGATGCGACCGCCGAGCGCACGCTCATACCGGTGGGCGACGTAGGCCAGCTGGGTGAGATCGCGCTCGCGCGGCAACTCGACATCGAGGGAACTCAGCAGGAGGTCAGCCCGACGAAGTCGCGGCGGCAGCGCCTGGATGACCTCCGCCAGCCGCGTGCTGCCGCCGACCGGACTCGAGAGCGACACCACCTCGACCGGTCTCGGGGCGGCGAGCACCGGATCCGCGGAGGGAACCGCGAGCACGATTGCGAAGCGGCGTGACATGGTGGCGGCCCAGTCCACGAGGTCAGCGCGCGCCGTCGTGCCCAGCGCGACGACCACGACGGTTCTGCGGCGGCGCCGGACCCAGTCTGCGGCTCTGCCGCCGTCAATCGTCGTCCGGATCCCGTTGGAGAACATCCCCGCCGGCCGAAAGAACCGCTGTCGGATGTACTCGATGTTCCCCTTCGGACCGTGCGCTCGTAGCAGGCCGGCGTGGAATCGGATAGATCGCATGGCTCGGTGGACGAGCGGGATCGAGGCCACGGGAGCTCCAGGACGTAGACGGACCCGCCAAGTGTAGGGGACGGTCACCTGAGACCCCTGGGGACCGCGCACCAGTGGACGAGCGCGCCAATCAACGGGCCGATCCCGAGGCTGATCGCGACGCGCGATGAGAGCGGAATGGGCAGGAATAAGAGCAGCGAGACCACGACGACGATGGCGACGACCCAGCCAGCCAAGTACCAGCCGTGGCGCTCGGCGGCAAGTGCCGCGGCACCCGTGACCGTCAGGACTCCCAGGCCCCCGGCCGTGAAGGTGAGCACGCCCGCCTCGAGCGCAGTCGTGACGTATGCAGCACCGAAGACGAGCGGCATGACCGCAGGGGCGACAAGCGCCGCAAGAAGGGCGAAGGCGACGCTGGCCCCCGCGACGAGCGCGAGCGGCACGCCGAGCGCGCTCCGGAGGCGCGCACGCCGATCGACGAACCACGTCACAAGCACGCTCGACAGGGCGACGAGCGGCACCATCAGCGGAGCCCTGGTCAGTGTGACGAGGAGGATGAGCACGCCGAGATCCGACGGATCGACACCTCCGTTGGTCGAGGCGGCCGCGGCGAGGATCACCGGGAAGCCGTTGGTCAGAACGCCGGCCCCACCCGACGCGAGCATGGCCTGGCCAACTCGGGAAAGGGCGATCGGCCACCTTGAGTCCGCTCTCACCGTCAGTGACGCTCGCGCCTCCGCACGCGACGCGATGATGCCGCCCCACGCCGCGAACCCTGCGACGGCGGCGATCGCCATCGACGAGACCGTCGGAGCGATCAGCGCGGCGACGAGGAACAAGAGCAGGCGGGTGACGGCCTCGACCATGACCACGGCGCCGAATAGCCCCCACGCGTCGCGCCCGCCGAGAGCTCCCGTCAGCACGAACTGCCCGGATGCGAGCACGGCGGCGAAGGCGAGCAGCCACGGCGTGAGCGGTGGAAGCGGGCCGAGCGCCGCGAAGCCCCCCGCCACCGACAACAGGACGAAGACCACTCCAACCGCGCCGCCCGCCACGAGCGCGACGGCGAATGCGCTCGGCCCTCGCGACTGAGAGGGCAAGATTGCACCGGTGCGCACCGATCGCGCCGTCTCCTGCTGGATGCCGAACAGGAACCCGACCACGGTGTAGAGCAGCGCCCAGAACACGCCGAACTCGGCGTAGCCCCCCGGTCCGAGCCAGCGGGCCGCGATGAAGAGGACGAGATAGCCGGACGCTCCGGACACGATCGCCGCGCCGGAGACGACTCCGATTGAACATCTCACCATCGTGAGTGTACGGTCCCGGACAACACGACGCCGAGGCGCTGCGCCCCTATCATGACTCTGTGCCCGGTGACCTCGCTCGAACCCTGATCGTCATCCCCGCACTGAACGAGGAGTCGTCCGTCGGGATCGTCGTGGAGTCCGTCCGTCGAGTGCTGCCGGACGTGCAGTGCCTGGTTGTGGACGATGGATCAAAGGACCGCACCGGCGACCGCGCGGCAGAGGCCGGGGCGTGGGTCGCGACGCTCCCGTTCAATCTTGGTGTCGGTGGTGCCATGCGCCTCGGATTCAAGGTGGCGAGGGCTCGTGGCTTCGACCGCGTAGTGCAGGTGGACGCGGATGGCCAGCACCCCGTCGATCAGCTCCCTGCGCTGATCGCCGGCCTCGACGATGCAGACATCGTCATCGGCGCCCGATTCGCCGGCGTCGGCGACTACGATGCGCGCGGGCCTCGCCGCTGGGCGATGCGTTTGCTGGCTTGGGCGCTCAGCCGAGTGTGCCGCACCACCCTTACCGACGCGACGAGCGGCTTCCGCGCCTGCGGCCCCAGGGCCGTCGAGGTCTTCGCGGACAACTACCCCGCCGAGTACCTCGGCGACACCATCGAAGCGCTCGTCATCGCGGCGAAGAGCAACTGCCGTGTCCGGCAAGTCCCAGTCGAGATGTCAGCGCGCATCGCCGGAGCGCCGTCCCAGAACGCCGTCCGGTCCACGTTGTATCTTGGGCGTGTGGCGATCGCTCTCGTCTTCGCGATCCTCAAGCCCACACCGCGTCCTGGGGGTGCTCTGGCATGAACCTCGTAACCCAGATCTTCACGATCGCCGCCTCGGCGCTCACGATCGCGCTGGTGATTGCGCTCATGCGGAGGGGAAGACTCCGCGAGCGTCATGCGATCTGGTGGCTACTCGCGGGGACGCTCGCGCTCGTCATTAGCATCTTCCCTGGGATCCTTGCGGCGGCCGCGATCGCTCTCGGAGTGTCGGTCGAGGCGAACCTGGTGTTCTTCGCGAGCATCGCCATCCTCGTGCTGGTCTGCATCCAGCACAGCTCGGAGCTGACCAGACTCGAGGGCGAGGTGCGGTCGCTCTCAGAGCAGATCGCAATGCTCGACCTCGATCGAAGGCTCGCCGCCGCTGAGGCCGCGGCGCCCGAGCAGTCGGGCGATCGGGACGGGTACGACCACCGCTGAGGTGATCGCCGCTCAGCGGCCGAACACGTGGCGGGTGAGGTTGCGCACGCCATCACGGTTGCCTGCGGCGATGGCACGCGGAATCAGGAGCCCAGCGTTGACACGGGATGACAGGCGACGTCGCGACGCGCGCGACGCGCGCCTCCATCCGCGCTGGTCGAACGCCTGCGCCATCTCGTTGAAGAATCGCGCCTCCTCGATGAAGCGCGTCCCCGTGAGGGCGCGAACCGAGGAGTCGCTTCCCGCGTGGCGTCGGTAATCGAAGACCACCTCGTCGTCGACCACCACAGAGCGACCGCTGAGAATCACGTCATACGCCAGTGCGAGATCCTGGACCACGTTGAGACCAGGTCGGAACCCGATCGACTTCGTCGCCTCAGTGTTCCAGCAGATCGCGGGGAAGTACATCCAGTCGCCCCTGGCCAGGGTGAGCGCGATCTCCTCCCCCTCGAGCTCCCGGGTGCCGGCCCCGTTCGGCCGATAGTACGCCTTCGCCTTCTCCACCAGGCCCGCCGTCGGGCGGCCGTCCTGGTCGATCGTCGACACGCCGGGGTGGAGGTAGCCCGCGTCGGGGTGCTCGGCCGCCATCTTCTTCACGCGTGCGACGTAGTTGGGCAGCATCACGTCGTCGGCGCCCATCATCACCCACCACGGCGACTCGACGTGCTCAAGCGCTTGTCGGTAGTTCCCTTGGGCGCCGAGATTCTGCGAGTTGCGCCGGTACACGACCCGCTCGTCATCGAGCGACTCGAACCAGGCGGGGATGGAGTCGTCCGGGTAGCCGTCATCGAACACGAGAAGGCGCCACTGCGGGTCGCTCTGCTCGAGAACGCTGCGCACTGCGAGCTTCATGTGGTCGACACGGCCGTAGTACGGGAAGAGGATGTCCAGGATCATGTGCGCCATTCGTGCGAGTCGGCGTCGAGCGCCGATGAGTCGACGGCTACTGTATCGGTCCATCATGGGTGACGCCCATTGCTACGCTGGATCGTCCTCGCACACGATCGCGCGGGGGGTTACCGAAGGACTCTCATCGTGACTGATCTCATCGTCGTGGGCTCCGGGCTTTTCGGGCTGACGATCGCCGAGCGCGCAGCCGAGTCAGGCCTGAAGGTCGCCGTCGTTGAGCGTCGCGCGCACATTGGAGGCAACGCATACAGCGAATTCGACGCCGAGACGGGAATCGAGGTGCACCGCTACGGGGCGCATCTGTTCCACACGTCGAACGAGCGCGTGTGGGCGTATGTGCAGCGTTTCACGACGTTTACCAACTATGTCCACCGGGTGTACACCACTCATCGTGGCGAGGTGTTCCCGATGCCGATCAACCTCGGCACGATCAACCAGTTCTACCGGAGCTCGCTCGGCCCAGCCGAGGCTCGCGATCTGATTGCGGACGCCGCGGCCGAGCTTGGCGGACGCCCGCCGGAGAATCTCGACGAGAAGGGTGTGTCCCTCATCGGACGACCTCTCTACGAGGCGTTTATCAAGAACTACACCGCAAAGCAGTGGCAAACCGACCCGCGCGAGCTCTCACCCGAGATCATCTCCAGGCTCCCGGTCCGCTTCAACTACGACAACAGGTACTTCAACGACACCTACGAAGGCCTCCCGACCGACGGCTACACCGCATGGTTGGAGCGCATGGCGGACCATCCGAGGATCTCGATCGACTTCGAGAGCGACTTCTTTGACGAGAGCTCACCGTTCGGCAGGGCCGCGACGCACGGGAGCATCCCGGTCGTCTACACCGGGCCGCTCGACCGCTTCTTCGACTACTCCGAGGGCGACCTCGCGTGGCGAACGCTGGACTTCGAATGGGAGGTGCTCCCTGAGCGCGACCATCAGGGTATCGGCGTGATGAACTACGCCGACCTCGACCATCGCTATACGCGCTCAATCGAGTTCAAGCACTTCCACCCGGAGCGGGACTACGCGGATCTCGACGCAACGGTCATCGCGCGCGAGTACTCCCGATTCGCCGCGCGTCACGACGAGCCTTACTACCCCGTCAACGCCGTAGCCGATCGTGATCGACTTGCCCGATATCGAGCACGGGCCGAGGCGGAGACGGGAGTGTACTTCGGCGGTCGGCTCGGCACGTATCAGTATCTCGACATGCACATGGCGATCGCATCGGCACTGACGATGTGGCGGACGCGTGTCGCCCCGGCGTTCGGGCGGGAAGCGGACGACGTCGCATGAGCGCGCAGGCACGTGAGTCGGCCGCTCCCCGTACGACCCCCGGACTCGAACCTCGACATCGCTCCCGCGCCGTCCTGATCCTTGCCGCCGCATCTGTCGCCACGGGCATCGGAACGATCCTCGGCCTGACGTTCTGGCCGTTCGTCATCTTCTCGCTCGCCACGGCGGCCGTCGGTATCGCCCCGCGAGTGGGCCTCATCGCCGGGATCGCCTATCCGCTGACGTGGACGCTTGTCTGGATCCTCTGGTGCACGACACTGGGAGCCGGGATCCCGATCCCGCTCGGCGTCCTCACGGGTGCGGCGTTCGTCGCATGCGTGGTGGTCGGTGTCGTCTCGGGCCGAGTCAACGAGTCGGGGCACCCTCGTCGTCGCGTCGACGGATGGGTGGCGGCAGCAGTCGCGGTCCCGGGCCTCGTGTGCGCCGCAGCGATGGCCGCAGGCGGGACCCTATTCGGGCCCCGGGTCGCGTGGGCAATGAACGGCGACGCCCAGTACAACACCGTGCTCGCACGCCTGATCGTGGAGCACAACGGCGTCACGAGCGAGTACTTCGAAGTGCCGTCGCTCGCGCAATCGGTTCTCGCCGTCACGCATATCCCCGGCCGCAGCGCCGTCCCCCAGGATGCCCTCCTCATTCACGACCTCCAAGGCCAGGCACAACTGTGGACGGCCGTGATCGTCGTCAGCAGCGGGCTCTTCGGGCTGATCGCCGCCAGCGAGCTCGCCGACGCGCGCCGAGTGCTGCGCATCGTCGGCGTGCTCGGCGCCGGGTCGGTCCCCCTGCTGTGGTATCTCACCGCGTTCTCGCTGGAGTCCGGCTTCTACAACACCAGCCTTGCGCTGCTGGTGCTCGCGCTGGTCTGGATCGCCTGGGAGCGCGCGATCGCATTGTCACCGTGGGGCATTGCCTCGCTCGGCGCCACCGTGACGCTCGCGCTCGCCGCGTGGACGCCGATCGCCGTCATCCCGGCGGGGCTGCTGCTCGTGACGATCGTCGTCGGGGCGCAATCCTCCGCGCGCAACCGCCTCGTGCGAAGCTGGCCGATTTGGCTCTCCGCCGCCCAACTGCTCGGATACGGCCTGGGCATCGCGCTTCCCGCCCTGCTCGGACACAGCGACGGACTCTCGGCGGTCGGACGAATGTTCGCGCTACCCGAGATGCTCTTCCCGCTGCTCGCCACGATGCTGATCCTCGGCACCGTCATCGCCGCGCGGACCGCGTCGTTGAGCACAGCGATGCGACTCGGTGTCCCTGTCGTGGTCGTCACCGGCACCATCGGACTGCTGTACCTGGTCTGGGTGAACCTCACCGCGGGAGCGGCATGGCGCTACTACTCGATCAAGTTCGCGTGGTTGGTGACCTCGTTCTTCATCGTGCTGCTCATCATCGGCATCGTGAAGCTGATCGACGCGACCGCTGACGGTCGGCTGCGCTCGGCGCTCGCCGTCGTCGCTGCCGCCGTGATGGTGTGGTCGATCACCTCGGTTGCGCCCCTGGCGAGCCATGGCGGCCTCGGATCCGTCCCGTTGCTGAGTGTCGCGAGGAACGGCTCGCCTGAGGACCCCGCCGTCACCACGCTGTCCGCGCAGGCCGGCTCGCGCACGATGTACCTCGACTACTCGATCCACGACACGTTCATGAACCAATGGCTCTTCCAGCTCGGATCGGACGGGCACAAGAACGATGTTTGGGTGTTCGCCTACACGGCCGTGCGCTCACCGTCTGACGCCTGTGACGCGGCGGAGACCTGGGGAGGCAACGCGACGGTCTACACCGCGTCGGAGTCCACGGGCGAGCGGATCGAGTCACTCTGCGACGGGCTCATCGACGTGATCGTGCAGACGCGCCCGGCCGGGTGGGGAGCTCCGGCCGACGAGTGATCAGCCACCGACACCGCCCATCGCCTCAAGGATGAACGGGGCGAGGGTCTTCGAGTAGGTCTTGGTCAGGTGCGAGTCGTCCGCGTAGACGATGACGTCGCCGATGTATGGCGGGCAGACTCCGTCGAAGCAGTAACGGTCGGTCAGGTCGATGACGTGCACGTCGGGGTTCGCAGCGACTGCAGCGGCGTCGAGCATGACGTTGGGGTAGAGCGCGGTCGACCTGGGCACCGAGCAATCCGCAATCGACTCGGTCGACTCGAGGCAGGTCGGGACGTCGCCGATGGGCCGGGGGGTATCGGAGACGACGTAGACCTGCTTGCCGGCGGCCGTGAACCGACCCCAGAGCGCGAGATACGGATCGACGCCCAGCAGCTGGCCCGTGGTGTCCTGACCGTACGTCGCGGCGTAACCGCTCATGACGACAGCGTCGATCTCAGGGTCGGCGATGATCGTGTCGGCCACCTCACGCCCCCACTCAGCGCATGCCCCTTGGTCCCACTCCCGCTGGGGAAAGAAGACCGAGCTGTCGCCGGTGCCGGCGCAGGCGCTCCTGACATAGGTGATCACGTTCCAGTGGCGCTCGTTCGCGATCACGGAGAACGCACCTGCGAGCTGCGCAGCATGCGAATCGCCGACGATGACGATCGTGCGCTCGGGATCGTCGAAGTTGCCGAGAATGCAGGTCTTCAGTTCGACGGCGCCGGCGGCTGACTGGCAATGCTCCCAACCATTCCCCTCACCCGCGTCGTTGCTGTCGGTCCTCGCGAAGGCAGCCGCAGCAGCCCAGCTCTCGGGAGGAATGACCTCGCAGTCAGCCCCCGGGAGCGTCGCTCCGGCGCCGAAACAGCTGGCGTCGGCCGGCACGACCGGGGCAAGCGGAGTGACGGGGCGACCCACGTACACGCCAACCGCGCAGGTGGCCACGACCACCGTCATGGCGGCGAGCGTTGCAGCGAGCGTCCAGCGGGCGGGGCCCCGCGCGAGCGGCCCACGCAACCGAGCAGGGTCCTCGACGAACGTCTTCGTCAGCCCCGCGAGCACAAAGCTCGCGGCGAGCACGGCGAGGCTCTCGACCGTGCCCATCGGGCGACCGATCGCGAACGGCAGCAGCACAATGAGCGGCCAGTGCCAAAGGTAGAGGGAGTAGGAGATGTCACCGGTCCACTGGATCGGCTTCCATTGACTGAGTTCGGTCGTCGACCAGGCCCCGGCCGCCGGGCCGCTCGCGACAACCGCGACGGCGCCGGCGACGGGCAACAAGGCGGCGAATCCGGGGAACGGCGTCGTCGCGTCATATGCGACGGCCGACATCGCGATGGCGACGAACCCCAGCCAACCCAGTAGCGCGGGTATCGCACCGCGCGGCAATGCCGGCGCGAACGCGAGCAGCGCCCCAGCGCCGAACTCCCACGCCCTGGTGAAGGGCAGGAAGTATGCGGGAGCTGGCGCCCAGTCAGTAATGAGCACTGACGCGACGAGGCTCAGCGCGGTGACGATCGCAAGAACGATGAGCACCGCGCGTTTGGTGCCGCCGCGACCTCGTGCCGCGAGCACGGTGAGCAGGATGATCAGCGGCCAGACGAGGTAGAACTGTTCCTCCGCCGAGAGCGACCAGAAGTGCTGGACGGGGCTCGGATCGCTCGCTGCGAGATAGTCGACCGAGTTGACGGCGAGCAGAAGGTTCTCGACGTACAGACCGGATGCACCGATCTCCTCAAAGTAGCGCTGCCACAGCCCGTGCGGCGCGATCAAGTACGTCGCGATGGCCGTGACGATGAGCACGAGCATCGCGGCCGGCAGCAAGCGCCTGGCGCGCCTCGCCCAGAACGCCCCGAGGCGGATGCGTCCCGTCGAGCTCGCCTCGCGCATGAGGTGCGCGGTGATGAGGAACCCGGAGATGACGAAGAACACGTCAACGCCGACGTATCCGCCTGGCACGCGGCCGGGCCAGAGATGGAACGCGAGCACAAGGAGCACCGCCACGGCACGGAGCGCCTGGATCTCGGGCCGGGTCGTCGAGACGGCGCGAACGTCGGGATCCTGCACCCGGACATCCTACGCGGAGCCCGCGCGCCAGCCTGTGCGCCCAGGTGGTCCGGGTTATGATCAGCCGGACTATGAGGAGGCCCGACGTGCAGCAAGTGGGGTTTCGTCGACACGCTCACCGCGCGTCGCGGCTCCTCGGTGCGATCCTCGTGGCCGCGCTGGCGGTCACCGGCCTGACCTTCGCGCTGACCCCGCAAGAGTCAGCCGAGGCCTACACGGGGGCCGACTTCGACGCCGGCCTCATCATCAGCGACTCGAACTTCTTCAACGGCGACGCGATGACGGCCGCCGAAGTCCAGGCGTTCATCAACGGCAAGATCTCGTCGTGTGCGGCGGGCTCCACCTGCTTACGGGATCTGCGTATCGACACCTGGACGATCCCAGCGACTCCGATGTGCGCAACATACGAGGGCGCCGCAGGAGAGACCGCGGCCACGATCATTGCGAAGGTCGGCAAGGCGTGCGGTGTGAGCCAAGCCGTGCTGCTCGTCATGCTCCAGAAGGAGCAGAGCCTCGTCACGGCGCGCGCGCCGTCCGATGGGGCGATCGCGGCCGCGATGGGCGTGGGCTGCTACGACGATGGTCAGCCCTGCGTTGGGACATACGCTGGCTTCTTCAACCAGCTCTTCAACGGCGCCTACCTGCTCAAGCGGTACACGCAGCCGGCCGGCACCGGCCCTGGCACGCCCTACACCTCAAGGTTCGACTTGAGGTTCCCAGTTGGGCAGATCAGTCAGATTCAGTACCACCCGAACACAGGCTGCGGCACGAAGGATGTGTACGTCGCGAACCAGGCGACACACGCGCTCTACATCTACACGCCGTATACGCCGAATGCCGCAGCACTTGCGAACCTCGGCACCGTCGGGGACTCGTGCTCGAGCTACGGCAACCGGAACTTCTGGGCGCTCTACAGGGACTGGTTTGGCGACCCGGTCGCGGGGAATGCTCCGATCGGGTGGTTGGACTCGATGACCGTGTCTGGGTCGCAGGTCACGGCCAAGGGATGGGCGATCGACACCGACACCACGGCGGCAATCCCGGTGCGACTCACCGTCGACGGCACGGTGGTCTCAACCACCACCGCAGACACGCCGTACCCTGGTCTCGGCGGCGTGCATGTCGGCTTCGGCGACAACCATGGCTTCAGCGCAACCGCGACGCTCACGGCCGGCAATCACACCGTCTGCATCATCGCAGTCAATGACACCGATGGATCGAACCGGCAGCTGGGGTGCCGCGACTTCGCGCTCACGACCGTCGAGACGGGTCAGGTGCCGATCGGCTGGCTCGACGCGGTAACCGTCTCCGGCGCCCAGATCACCGCGGCGGGATGGGCGATCGACACGGACACGATTCTGCCGATCTCGGTGACGATGACCGTCGACGACGTCATCGTCGCGACCGTCGCCGCCGATCGTCGTTACACCGGTCTCGGCGGATCATTCCCCGGATTCGGCGACAACCACGGCTTCACCGCCACGACGGCCGCCGCCGCCGGATCGCACACCGTCTGCATCACCGCCGTCAACAACGGCGCCGGCGGCGACCGCTCCCTCGGCTGCCGCACCGTCACCATCGCCGCCTCGGGCACCAACGCGCCCATCGGCTGGCTCGACGCGGTGACCGTCTCGGGCGCGCAGATCACCGCATCCGGATGGGCGATCGACAAGGACACCACCAGCGCCATCACCGTGCAGATGACGGTCGACGGCACCCTCGCCACCTCCGTGACCGCCGACCGCGCCTACCCCGGCCTCGGCGGCGTGCACGTCGGATTCGGCGACAACCACGGCTACACCGCGAGTGCGAGCAGCACGGCGGGCACGCACACCGTCTGCATCACCGCCGTCAACAACGGCGCCGGCGGCGACCGCTCCCTCGGCTGCCGCACCGTCACCATCGCACCGACCCCGACCGGCACCGAAGCGCCCATCGGCTGGCTCGACTCGGTGACCGTCTCGGGCGCGCAGATCACCGCATCCGGATGGGCGATCGACAAGGACACCACCAGCGCCATCACCGTGCAGATGACGGTCGACGGCACCCTCGCCACCTCCGTGACCGCCGACCGCGC
>Ga0209066_10002721_pt1 | contig 21075 bp, 18 predicted proteins | sample All_14_2_FD_187198 | JGI IMG/M metagenome (GOLD analysis project Ga0209066, IMG submission 187198) | Freshwater microbial communities in response to fracking from Pennsylvania, USA - Allegheny Zone_MetaG_DW_15 (SPAdes) (version 2) ... | reverse complement strand
CCCGCCCGCGCTGGGGAGGCGAAGCCTCGAAGCGCAAACGAACAGACGCTGCCGGGCATGGCCCGGTGATCAGAAATTGACGCGGGGTGGAGCAGCCCGGTAGCTCGTCAGGCTCATAACCTGAAGGTCGTAGGTTCAAATCCTACCCCCGCAACCAAAATTCTCTAATAAACTCAATAAGATAGGCCGCCTCAGGGCGGCCTTTTCTTTGTCTGCGCTCCGGCTCAGGTAACGCATAGGTAACAGACAAAAGCAAATTTGGGCGTAGAAAACGTCGGCAGTGCACCCCGCAGGTAACAGCCAGCCCCGCCCGCCGTTGCCTGTGGACAGAGAAGCTGCCGGGTCGATTCGGGCTTATTCAGGCCCTGCTCAAGGAACCATAGCAGCGCCTGCCGCGCACTGCCGAGTTCGGCAACCTTGTTGAAGACGAGCACAATGGCCTCCTGAATGCGCCGGTCGGGATCCTTCTCGATCCTGTCACCGGCTTTCAAGAATCCAATCGGGACAGTAACGACAAGCTCACCGCGGCGAGCCTTCTCATAGCGGACGGAAAGAGAACGTTGGCGCAAAAGATCCAGCTCATACTCGTTGAGGCTGCCCTTCAACCCCAAAAGCAGGCGGTCATTACCCTGGCGCGGCGCATAGACCGCTTCCTGGTCGATCAGAACAGTGTCGACGACGCGGCACATCTCAATGAGCTGTTGCCAATCCCGGCTGTTGCGGGCAAAGCGTGATACCTCTCGTGCTGCAACCGCCCCAACCTTTCCAAGGCAGACCTCGGCAACGATCCGGTCGAAACCGGCGCGGGTTACGCCTCCGGCTGCCGAACGGCCAAGATCTTCATCAACTGTTTCGATCTGCGACCAGCCAAGTGCCGTCAGGCGGTCACGCATGGCGTATTGCAGGGCGCTACTTTCGCGGTTGTGCAGAACCTGATGAGCCGATGATTGTCGGACGTACAGAATGGCCTTGCGCTCAAGATGGTGGGCGCTGATCTTCTCACGCATCATGACCGGCCTCCTTCGACTGGGAGGCGCTCTCGCCGTTGGCGTGGTCGACGAGCAGCCGGACGATGAGTGCCGTCAACGCCTGTTGTGTTCCTTCCGGCAACGTCTGCCATTGTGGCATCGCTGGTGTCTTCCCGCTGTGTATGCTCGAGAACAGATCGAACTGATATGTCGTAAACTGGCGTGGCATGGACATCTCCCCGACTCGTTTCGTGAGAGATCAATGTTGCGCCCATATCCACGCCTTGTGACGGAGTGCCTGCCTCTTCCAACAACTTTGCCAAAGCAAGCAGGCAAGCAAAATCGGCATACGCAATTGGCAAGGCCAACCACCGTGCACTCAGTGTTCGGTCAAACATCCACACCGGGACTTCGAGCAACCGGCATGACGTCGAACCCGAAAGGCTGCAGCGGAACACGGCAGACCCCTTGTCCACCAGTCCATGGATATGGACAAGCCGCCCAGACCAGGGGTGCCACGGATATAAAAGCTCCCGAACCTCGGTCCCGTGGGTGTTCCGTCGCCCTGTTGTACAACGGGAAGAGGCCGCCCTCGAGCCTCGCCGCCAAGACCCCCGATCAAACGTATTTTGACAACCTGCCACTGGCAGTGGCAGCATGAACTTGGCCGCCGATATGGGGCGTCACGCCGGTCGGGCTACGCCCTCCCTGCATGGCGCCCCATATCGGCAGTTCGAGGAAACAACCGGCAGACGATCCACTTATCCGTTGCCGATCCCTTGTGCAGACCAACCCGGCCACCTCTGGCCTACCCGAACAGGAAGCCATGAGCACCAACACGAAACGCGACCCCGGGCGTCTTGAAGGCGAAGGCGGACCATCTTCTGGTCAAACCGGTAACGCCAGCAACCAGCCGAATGCTTCTGCGCAGATGGCAAGTGACCAAGATGGGTTTCCTGAACACGTTGGCACTTCCAAGTTGATTCAAAAAGATCTGGATGCTGAACAGAAACTTCCGCACCTTCCATTAGTTTCCGCTCTTTCTGTTGCGAGTGTAAAAATAACAGACGTCATTAAACTGTCCGACGTTTCCGTGCGTCTCAGAAATTGCGTCACACGGGCCAGCGACAGTGGCAATCTCCCCGTACAAACTATAGGAGAATATTTGGACGGTTTTCCGGAAGCACAAATAAAGTTTTTTAGTATACCATGTTTTGGCCGAAAATGTGCGCAAGAATTAACCGATGTTATCAGAAGATGGGAGCAGGCAGCAGCCATTGTTTCTGATCCAATAGATCTTGGGAATCGCGTTGGGCTCTTGCAGTTTGTGAGAGAGGCTGTTGTCGAAGAAAATCTTGACGATGCGGCCAAAGAGATCGTGCGAGAGCCCGAAACAGCAATACGCAATTTCCTTCAAAGGCACTTGGAAGAACGTCACTTTGACGTGTTGAACCGACGCTATGGGATCGATCGTACTCGGCGTCAAACGCTTGAGGAAATTGCGGAAGGATACGGCGTCACGCGGGAGCGCATACGGCAAATTGAAGTTAAGGCAATCAAGCGATGTCAAGTGCCGACGTACCACAGCGTGTTCCAGGCATTCTTGGAGACCCAGCGAGACGAGATTCTTTCAGCCGTAGGAGGTGGTGCATCAATAGTCTCGCTTGACGACGCGGCGGGCTGGCACAATGTCGTGACAGGCCTTCAACGGTTTGCGATCAAGGTTCTCTATGATGATTTTGAGAGTTGGCTCGACGCTCATCTGGAGCTTGTGCGGCGAGATGGCCACCGAGCGGGCTGGGTTGCGCCTGATCTTGATCTTGCCAAGCGGCACCAGCTTGAGCAATGGATAGGAGAGAACACTGCTGGCACACGCAGTTTGCGCCGGCGCATAAGGAACGTTGTGTATAGCACCCGCTGGCCGGTCACTATTTCCTATCTGCACGACAACATGCCGGATGTCCCAGAACATCGGTTGCTGACGTGTTTGCAGGACGAGATGGGTGCGGAGCTGGAAAACGGTGTGATCACCACCATCAAGCACCTTCCGACATCGACTCGGGTGATCCTGGTACTCAGAGATGCCGGCAGGCCGCTTCATGTGAGTGATGTGCGAGCGCGCCATAACAAGATGTTCGGTTTTGACATTGAAGAACACGCAGCGGGTGCCGTGCTTCAGCGACTCGAGGAAGCACTCATCGTTGAGCGGGGCACCTACGACTTATACGAAAACCTCGGCCTTGATAAAGATGCGGTTCAAACGATCCGGGATGCGTCGGTTTCTTATCTTAGGGAAAAGGGTCATTTTCTGTCGGCGAAGATTCTACGTCGATACCTCGCAGAAGAATTACCTTCGGACGTCAATTCTCACCTCACGCCATATATGCTTCTTGGCATTTGCCAGGATGATCTGCGCTTTGCCATCCGGCGCGGGCTGATGATCGGCTTGGCTCAGGAAGGCTTTGAAGAGACCTTCACTTCCCTCACCGATACGATTCACGATGTGGTACGGGAACATGGCCCGGTCTCGATTGCGGATATCCGCAAACACATATCACATCAACGCGAAGTTCTGGATGTGTCCATCAATATGATCCTCCAGAACTCGCCTGAGATCTTGATGCCAGAGCGAGGCTTGTACGATGTAGTAGAACAGGTGATCGGCGATGACGCCCAAATAGAACGCCTGTCCAGTGCGATTCAGATCGCCCTCATCGATCAGCCAACAAGCCTACCTATCCTGACCTCTCGCTTGGCAGCGGTTGGATACAGCTATAGTTCTGCTACAATTTTTTCGTTTCTCCGCAATGCGGGTTTTGTATCGCGTGCTGGGCTGGTGTTCCAACTGACTACGCCCGATCCTCTGGTGGCGGCATATAATGAGAAATTTCACGAGATTTTTGATTCCTCCAAAGATGGCAGTCTCAATAGAGCAGCTTTAACTGAAGCACTTCAAAATCGCGATGGCCAGGCGCTGATTCCCCTTGATTACCGGTTGGTGATGAATCCGGTTGCATGGAACAACGCGCAGTCCGGCTCCGACGATGATGCCGACTTCCTCGATGAGCTGATGTCGGAGTTCGAGTTTTGAGCATGAGCTTTACGGATTTGGAACTCCCGCTATCCGTTAAATCAACGCGGGCGAATCCTGTCTCCACCTTCTTCATCCCTGTTCTCCGCCTAGCTGATCGCTACGATGTAGCGGTCGGTTTTTTCTCATCGGCGTGGGTGAGGGACGCGGCTGAAGGTATCGCGCAATTTGCATGCAACGGTGGGCAAGCACGGTGGATCATCTCGCCAATCATCTCAGCTGAAGATTATCTGGCGCTGCGCGATGCGGCCGGGTCGGTTGACCGCCAGAGGGTAGATGAGATTGCGTGTCGCTCATTCGAAGAGCTTTTCCAAGCGTTGCAGGAGGATACACGCACGGAGATGGCTTGGCTCATTCGCGATCGCATCATGCAGTTTAGGATCGCGGTGCCGACAAATGAATTGACCGGAATGATGCACGCCAAGATGGGCATCTTGCGCGATCCACAGGGAAACCAAATTGGCTTCAGTGGTAGCTATAACCTCACCAGCGGCGCAGCGACAAACTGGGAAACTATTGAGGTCTACTGCAGTTGGCGCTCCCAAGAAGCCAATGAGCGAATCAGTGAGATGCTGGCTGATTTTACGGAAATGTGGAACGGAAACGATACCAATCTCATGGTGTTCCAGCCCTCCGAAAAAGCCCTTGAGCCGTTCATCCACGAGGCCGAGCGGACGCATCGTCCATATGTCATCCGGGGAAAACGTAGCTCAAACATCGCTATCCCTGAGCACTTCCTGCAGGATGGGGAGCTACGCAGCTATCAGCAGGAAGCGATCCGCGCGTGGTTCAACAATAACGGTCACGGCGTGTTGAGCATGGCGACGGGGTCCGGCAAGACCGTCACCGCGCTGGCGGCGGCAACGCGACTTGCGAACCACGCCTTGGAGCGATCTAGCAAACTGCTGGTGGTGGTGGCTGTGCCATATCAGCATCTCGCTGATCAATGGGCAGCCGATGCAGGAGATTTTGGCTTTGACCCGATTGTCTGTTATGGCGGTACGCAGAAATGGCTGGCTCCAGCACAGCGAAGAATAACGGAGCTGTCCGCTGGCACCGCGAGTATTGGAATGTTGGTGACCGTCAACAACACATTCGCGAGCCCGCCATTTCAAAAGCTCATCGCTGCAGGTCAGAAAAACACCCTCTTGATTGCGGACGAGATGCACAATCTCGGAGCAGAAACCTATAGGCGTGCGTTGCCCGACAGCGTCCGGTTTAGGCTTGGTCTATCGGCAACCCCGATACGGCATGGTGACGAGGAGGGAACCAAAGCCCTCGAAACGTATTTTGGCAAGACGGTCTTCGAATTCAGCCTGAAGGACGCCATAGAGCGTGGCTATCTCTGCCGATACTATTACCATCCAGTGCTGGCGCCACTGAATGAAGACGAGATGCTCGAGTACAAGGAGCTTTCTGCGCGAATCGCTAAAGCCTATGCATTGGAGCGAGCCGATTCTGATGGCCCGGGTGAGGACCTGAAAAAGCTGTTGATCGCCCGTGCCCGGCTGGTTGCGCGAGTGCAGAGCAAGCTTGAGCTGCTTGAAAAGCTGTTGGAAGGCCGCTCCGATAGCGCCTATAATTTAGTCTACTGTGGCGACGCCCGCGACAGCGACGACAGGCAAGTAAACAAGGCCTTGCGTTTGGTGGGCCAGCGCATTGGAATGCGGGCGAGCAAATTCACGGCAGAGGAAAGCGCGTCCGAACGTCGACTCCTGCTGGAGCGCTTTACCGGGGGAGAGCTTCAGGTGCTCATCGCCATACGATGTCTTGATGAAGGTGTGGACGTTCCCCGTACAGAAACGGCATACATTTTGGCATCCTCCACCAATCCGCGGCAGTACATTCAGCGCCGTGGACGGGTGCTCAGGCGTGCTCCCGGAAAGGACACCGCCACCATTTACGATTTTGTCGCTGTGCCGGATTTGGAGGATCTTGCTCGCACCCATCCTGATGCATTGGAGACTGAGCGCGGACTGCTACGCCGGGAGTTGGTGCGCGTCAACGAGTTCGCAGAACTTGCGTTGAACCCAGGCGATGCTCTCGAGCAGCTAAGAGAGGTGAAGAAGCGGCTTCACCTTATGGATATGTGAGGGGAAGACTGATGGGCGAAGAGCTGACGCCGGATGATGTTTTGAAATCCACGACACCCCAAGTGAAATCCTTGGTGGCAGAGATACTCAAGCTCGAGAAAGAATACCAGCATCACCAGAATCTCTCCGCGGCAGGCAAGGAGAACGAACTCTGTGATCGAATAGTCCGCCTTATTGAGCGGGAAATAAAACAATGAAGATAAGGCGACTCTCTCTGGAAAATTTTCGCCAGTTTTATGGCGCCCATGCCATCGACTTCAGTGTCGATGATATCCAATGCGTAACCGTCGTCCACGGCGAGAATGGCGCCGGCAAAACGTCCCTACTCAATGCGTTCAAATGGTGCTTCTACGGCCGGACCGACTTCGACACCGGAGAGCGCAATATCCTGAATGAGCATGCTATTGCGATTGCCGATAGCGACGAGCGTATCCCCCTCTCGGTCGAGGTCGGGTTTGAGCATGACGGCCATCGGTATGTCGCAAAGCGAACACAGGTCTTTCGGAAAGCTGACGGTATGGATGTGGAACCGGTTGGCGGCGCGGTTCTTGAATTGTCTTGGACTGACCCAAGTGGAGGGTTCGATAAGTCTAAGAATCCAGAAAGTCAAATGAGCCAGATCCTCCCTGAGAAAATGCATTCTTATTTTTTCTTCAATGGCGAGCGAATCGAGAAGCTCGCATATGCCAGCGCATCGCAGGAAATCAGGGAAGCAATCAGAACATTAATGGGCTTAGAAATTGTCGAGCGTGCCAGGAACCATCTTGGCAGTAAAATCAAAAAACACTTTAGCAAGCAGATTAAAGAAGGCGCCTCTGACGAATTGGGTCGGGTTATTGATCGCGAGAATGAGATCGATGATGAAATTGGGAAGAAGAAGAACGATAGTGAAACGGAACGGAACAACATTCAGCAATTTGATGCGGACATCCAGTTCATCAACAACAAGCTGAAGTCCATGGAGTCTACTGCCCATCTGCAGCAGGAATGGGACGAGATTAACAAACGCCTCGATGAAATTAAGGCGGACCTCACCGACATCAGCGTCGCTATGCGGCAGCTAATCGGCGACCGGGGCTTCCTGCCGTTCATACATCCGGTAGCCCAAAAAGTTTGGTCTTTGCTCGAAGATCGGCGAAGGAAGGGCGAGCTACCGTATCAAATAAAGCAGCAATTCATCGACGATCTTCTGAATCGTGAGGCATGCATCTGCGGAGCCCAACTGACAAAGGGCGGCGCCGCATATGCGGCTGTTGAACAGTATAAGATGTCTGCGGCGAGCGAAGGGATCGAAGAGGCGTTCATTAACACGTCTGGAGCGTTGAAACAGGTCGGTTGGTCGCGTGACGATTTGTTCGGGCAATTGAGAGAGCGGTTGGGCAAGCGTGCGACCCTCGGTAAAGAAAAGGAAATTTTGCTGGGCAGGCGCGAAGACATCAGCAAACAACTCCGGGAGAGCGAGATTGAGGATGCTGTGGCATTGGAAAAGAAAAGGGCGGACTTGCACCGCTTCAGGGATGAGGCTGTCGGCAGGAGAGGTCAACTCCTGGGCAAATTGGAAGACTTGGAGAAAGATCTAAACAAAGTTCGGGAACAGCGAAAAGAGCTGACTAAAAAATCCGGCCAAGCGGATATTGCCAAACGCCGACACGAGATTGCGGAGGAGTGCGCGCGCGTATTGTCTGAGCTGCATGACGCATTGTCTCGGCGAACAAGAGATCAACTGTCCGAGCGAGTTAATGATACGTTCCAGAAGATACTGAAGAAGGACTATTGGGCCGAAATCGACGACGACTACTGCCTACAAATTTTCAAAAATATCCCCGGACATGGATCGCAGGTCGTCTACGAGAAATCCACTGGGGAGAGCCAGGTCACGAGCTTGAGTTTCATTGGTAGCATCGTGAGTCTGGCAAAAGAGCAGCATGCAAAGGAACGGCAGTTCTTTAGGGGAGGCGTCTTCCCAATAATCATGGATTCCCCGTTCGGTTCACTCGACCCGACATATCGGGAGTTGATCGCACGATATATCCCGGAGTTGGCGGACCAGATCATCCTTTTGGTGTCAGGCACACAGTGGAAAGGGGAAGTGGAAAAAGAGTGCCAGGCGCGCGTCGGAAAGCACGTCAGCCTCATCTATCATGCGCCGGAAGTGGGGAAGGAAAAGACGTCATATTATGTGCGGTCGGGGGCAGACTACGAATACACGGAGTTTGAGGAGGGGTACCATGGCTGACCGGGTCCGGCGTCCTGAGCGGTTCAAAGATTTTCTGACTGAGATCACGCAGGAGAAGTCGGTTTTTCGAACCTACAAAGATGCAATGGTGTTCGCCGCATGCTTGGGCTACAGCCGTGGAAAGCGGGTTCCTTTTGACAAGACCAGCGAGCCCATTAACTTGCAGGTTTTCAGCGGGAAATTCGACGAGATGGTCATGAATACGATCGCCATCGCTGAGCTGGATGACCCATTCGTCATGGCAAGAAATAAAGAAGATGAGAAAATCAGAATCTTTGAGGAATATGCCTGTGGGGGGTTGGAGATCATGGAAAATGAAGTGGCTCAAGGAAAGTTGGCCATCGATGAAGGTCTCATCAGCATGATCATGGGAGAGGAAGAGAGCGATCGAATACTGGATGAGATTACCGAACTGGGTAGGCTCTAGATGCTGACGTGGTCCCCTTGAATGTATCCGCTTTGAGGTAGAGTCCGTCACAGAGGAGACGGACATGAAGCGCAGTCGATTCACGGAAGAGCAGGAGGAAATTGCCTTATTCGCCGATGCGCTCGTTCAAACGGTCACCGAACTGCGCCGATTTGCAGCCTGACGAGGCGATGCCGGCTTTTGAACGCTCGCGCGCCCATGGTCACTCGGTTGCGCGTTTCAGTCCCGGCCAGGTATCTTGATCTTTTCTTCAATCGCTCGCCTTATCAGGCTGCGGCCTGATCCTGAAGCGTTACGGAAAACGTCCTCCGAAAAGTCCAAATCTGTGGCGCCGACCAGGCTATCGCGAAACGCCGCTACGCTTATGATCCTCGTTGAATAAGCATCGGCAGCAAGCAGTCGGAGAACATCGAAAAGCGCCTGCACACCTACCGTCTTGGTGATGAAGGAGGTTGGCTTAGCCTTGTCCCAGAAGACCTCTCCACATGCGATGAGGAAGTTTTTGACCATCTGGTATATTACAGCGTCCTGCTTTTTGATGAACGCAGGTCGCAAGGGAGAGCGGTCGCTGCGCGCGTCGTTTTGATCAAGCACTGACCGGGTACTACGCACCGGCGTTAGCATCGCGTTCGCATCCGCCTTCGGATTGCTCGACACAAGCCGAAGGATGCCGTCGACTATCACGGCGGTGGAGACCTTCCACCCATTGGTGGCGAGCCTTTCTGCCAGAGCATTGTCCTTGCGCGGAGCGATTGAGATCCGCTTGTTCAACGGAGAATCTGACTCAGCGCCGAGCCGCCTCGTCAGGTAGACGGCGAGTTTATCCGGGGCCCAATATTCGGGCTCCTCATCCTCGATGTTGTAGCCAAAGAGCTCGTAAGTGAGGCTCTTATCGACCCGTTTCTGATTTGAATTGATCGTCGCAAAAAGCTGGGCTTGGAACGGCTTTGGAAGATCCATGTAGATTGCGCAGCTAAGGTCCATGTCCAGTCTTTCCAACACGTCAGCATAGGTAAAGCCCCAAAGCCTGTGCTGGCCATCGATCACCGCAGCCAGCTTTGCAGGTGAAGGGATGCAAAGCCATGAACAGCCGTCGGCAGTCTCCTCGACAGTCCAGCGGCGATCCTTACGATCCGTGCTACCGACCACGGCGATTTCCTCATCGCTCGCTCCAGGCAGCGTCGCCAGTTCGTCCTCAACTGCGGGAGCCTCCTCGACTAGACCATCCTCCGGTCGGATATTCGCGGCCAAGATGATGGCGTTCGGAAAAGCCGAGTCATCGCGGTCGATATAGTTGCCGATCTGCGTCAATCGTTTCTGCTGCTGCTCCCGCTGCGTTCCGTCCAAATGATAGGGGCGAACAGGATCGCTGGTTGAGATCGCCTTCAGCACATCGCTGAAGCCGACCTCAAGCAGGAGGCGCGCGGGCAATTTTGCAATATAAAAGGAGCCGAGAGGCTGATCCACAAGGATCGCCGGCGTCCGGTGCGGATATGTGATCATCGCCGTATTCCTCAGGACTGAAATTCGTTGAGGGCATCGTCACCCAGCAACGGTGCGGTCGGGTCCGCCTTGCCGGTCGCGACCTCCGGCAAAGGCTCGTCGCGCAGGGATAGCTCGTCAGCGTTGGCGATCCACCAGCATGCTAACGCGGCGGCGCTCGCAATCAGGCCAAGGGCGATCGCCGCCCAATCCAGAAGGTTTCCAGCGAACACGAGCACACAGGCGAGCGCGAAGAAGATAGGCGCGATGATCTGCCCCAGCGCTCTCAAACTGCGCAACGAATCCGAGATTGCCAACTGCAGCACAGATGATCCGAGCACCGCCGGAAAATAGGTCGCTATCGCCGTCCTTAAAGCAGCCGCCGAACCATGTTCGTTCCCGATACCGAAGACAAGCTTCGCCAGCTCGAGCCAAACGCCAATCGCTGCAAAAATCAGAAAGCTGCCAATGAAGAAGAGCGCAAATGTCGGGTGCGACCGAGGTTCATGCCAGCGCCGCTTCACTTCGTCGAACAGCCGGGCGTAACCGTCATATTGAGTATCGATCGCGGTTTTCTTAGCCGTCATCCCTCTTCTCCGCTCCACATCGCCGCATACCGCACCAACAGATCCTCCAGCTTGGCCGGCGCGATCATTTGCTCCTCGATGCGCGCGAAGCGCCCACAGCGTACCGGTTCAAACGCTCACTACCCGTGACGCAAAACTGCAACATCTTCCTCCGCGATCGTCGATGGCGATCTAACCTTAGCCTGCTGCCGCTACGCTGTCGATGCAACCGACAGCAACTCCAATACAAAATAGTAATTTGCTGATCGTTTTCGCAGTGCCGAGACAAAGAGTTTTTTTGGAAGCGAATATTCGTTTCGAATTCAGCAAGAATTAGGGGCGCTTTCCGAATTTGAATGCGAGTTCTGTATTTGGATACCCGTCTCTACACCGACAAATGTCTGTTTTCTCGAAAAATTGGCTGCGAAGCCGGCTAACCAACGGCTCATTGCTTTAATGACTGGACAGGGACAGCCGTTAAGCTGCAGGTCGCGCCATGCCGGCAAGTCGATGCGCCTCGCCGGCGAGTGCCTTAAGGGCTCGTTCCATGTCTTCAGCGGTCGTGAACCGACCCGGCGCAATCCGGAAGGCGGCGCGTGCGCGGGGTACTTCACCGAACATGGCTAGCAGAACGTGCGATGTCTCAATCTTGTCGGTTGCGCAGGCGCTTGACGCCGAGAAGCTGACGCGATCGCTCAGGCGTCGGATCAAGGCCAGCGGTTCAACTCCTTCAATCGAGAAGGAAAGGTTGTTGGGCAGTCGTTCCTCTCTGTGACCATTGAGCAAAACCCCAGGAACAGCCGCAATCAGTTCATCACGGAACTGATTGCACAGGCTGCGCAACCGCCCACCATCCTCAAGCGCGCGCCGGCGCGCCAGCTCAAAGGCCTCTCCCATGCCTACAATGGCGGCCGTATTTAGCGTGCCCGGTCGCAGCCCGCGTTCCTGGCCGCCGCCATACATCAGGGGTGCAAGCTTGGCGCGTGGCTTGCGCGAGCGGACGTAAAGGGCGCCCATTCCCTTCGGACCATATGCTTTGTGGGCCGACAAGCTCGCCAGATGGATGTTGTCACGTTCAACATCGACGTCGCCATAAGCGATCACTTGAGCAAGGTCGCTGTGAAACAACACGTCCCGCGCCGCGCAAAGCGCGCCAATCGCACCAATCGGCTGTAGCGTCCCGACCTCGTTGTTTGCCGCCATGACGGAGACGAGCGCCGTGTCGTCCGTCAGGGCTGAAGCGACGGCATCCGGCGAGACCCGGCCATACTCGTCCACATCGAGCCAGGTGACGCGCCATCCCTCGCGCTCCAGAGCCCGGGCAGGCTCCAACACCGCCGGATGCTCAATACGCGTCGTGATGAGATGCCGTTTGTCCGGCTGGGCGCGTGCGATGCCTAAAATGGCCAGGTTGTTCGCCTCGGTACAGCTGCCGGTAAACACGATCTCTTGGGGCCGCGCGCCGATGGCTCTGGCGACCTGTTCGCGTGCGCGGTCTACAGCAAGCGCCGCAGCATGTCCGTGCTCATGCTCGACGCTGGAAGGATTGCCGAACAGCGCCTTCAGATATGGCTCCATTGCCGCGAACACGGCAGGGTCGACGGGCGTGGTCGCATTGTGGTCGAGATAGATTGTCGATGGCGCCGCCTTGGGGGTTTCGCTCATGATCTGTCTCCGCTCAGGCGGCCATCGGCACGAGGCGCAATAGCTCCGCCGGGGACTTGGCGCGAACCGAGAGTGTTCCAACCCCCCGATGCAAATGCCCACGCAGCCGCGCTAGTAATGTGTCGTCGTCAAGTGGCGCCTTGGGCGAAGGACCCTCCTCGACCCAGCGCAGCAGCGCCGCGAACAAGGCGCCATACTCGCCGGTGAGGGTATAGGCGTTGAACTCGGAGCCCTCTTCGTCGGGAGGAGGCGCCTCGCCGAGCGGCCCTTCCTCCAAGGACAACATGATCGCCATGCGGCAAAGCAGGTTTGGCGTCAGACCGGTTCGCTGGCGCAGCCAGCGGAGCCGGCTCGCGGCGTCGGCAGAAATCCTAAGCTTGCTGTAATGCACGACGTTCCTCCCGCCCATTGCGCGTCTGCCCAAAATACCCTGGCGAAACGATGCTGCGCTCCTCCTCAGGGTCATAGTCGAGCCTATATGTGTGCGAAACGCTGGCACCCAAAGCCTTCAGCAGCCCCTCGTCGACCTCGGTATCCGTCGACAACAGGACGACTTGATGGCTGGCCGCCGGAAAATAACGTTCGATCAGGTTCGACCGATGTTCGGAATCGAGCCGCGCCAACGGCGTGTCGATAATCATTGGCAGAGGGCGTCCGCTGGTGCGGGCGAGGGCCCAGAGCATCGCAATCGCATAAATCTGCTTCTCGCCGGCCGATAGGGCAGCCTTCGGTACTGCGCGGCCTTGGGAATCGACCAACGTAGCCGCAAAGCTCTCTGGATCGATTTTTACATCGGCAATCAAGTCTCCCTTGCGCGCGAGATGGTTGAATTGCCGGACAAACTCGGTCCGCAGTTGGGCAAGCTTGTGATCCAAGAGCTGGCGCTCATAGTCGGCGAGCGCCTGCGCTGCCCGCGCCGCTAATGCGGCACGCTCTGCGGCGGCAGCAGTGCCGGCTTGCTCTTCGAGGAGGCGTCTCCGCTCGCGTTCCATTGTGACCTGCTGCCCCCTCAGCCCCTTAAGCTCTGCCTGCTTGGCTTGGAGCATCGCTTCTGTTGAGCCTACCTGTTGCTCAGCGAGCCGTAGCTCATCCAGTAGAATGCCGGCGGCGGCATTGTCGGCTCTCGACAGCGCCGTTTCGAGCTCACGCAAGCGACCCGTGAGTGCTTCTAACTCTTGGCCCAACGCAACGGCCCGGGGCCGAATTGACGCCTCGACTTCACTGAGGCGCGCCAGCGCCGCAGTGCCGTCACCCACTTCAATGAAGGCCGGACTTAAGGTCGCCTCGCTATCGCTTCCCTCGGACCAGGTGTCGATGAAACGTGCGACGTCAGACCAGTGTTCGTCATTCCACGAAGCTAGGCGTTTCGGCTTCGCTCGCTTTTTGTCGCGCCACGCCTTTAGGGCCCCGTGTAGCCCATCAGCGATATCGCGGCGGTTGTTCTCACTTCCACTTTGCTGCAAAGCTGCCCGGAAGCTATCGACGAGACGTGGTGCGAGCGTAAACGGCAATAGCCCATTGGCGAGATCGCGCAGTTCGTGCTGACTGCGCGCGATTGCACGCCGTACCTCGTCACGCTCGCCTTCTATATGCCCCCGTTGGGCGGCCGCGTCGCCGCCTTCAGCAATGAATCGACGACGGATTTGCTCGGCCGCGCGAGCTTGTGAGTCACGCGCGGTTGTCAGCTCGGCAACTTCTTCAGCGAGTCCAGCCGTGCGGCGCTCCAATATGCCGAGATCGCGGATCACGGCCTCGAGCCGCGCGGTCGCACCGGTATCGTCCTCGCGTTGATGGCGGGCCAGGAACAGTCCGAGGTCAGTGCGGAGGCGCCCGACGAGCTCAATGCCAAGCAATCCGCGTACCGCGTGAGCGAGTTGCTCATTGTCCTCTTCACCATCTGCAATCTCGCGGATCTTCTCGCCGTCAAAAAAGAACAGTTGCGACACACCCGGCGGAATCAGTTCCTGAAGAAAATAATGCCATTCTTCTCTCGGCACGGAGGTGATTGCCGCGCCGTCCTTGTCGAGAGTGAGGCTTTCGATGACGCTCTTGCCGCGAACCACCCATTCTCGGAACACGCGATAACGGTGGACAATACCAGCCTCGGCGTAATCGAACTCAAGCCCGACCGCTGCCGTATGCGCATCGGCGGCCCGGTGCACGCATCCTCGAAGATACGCCTCATATTCCGATTGGGCGACGCGCGCACCGAGGGCGCGCCGGCCATAAAGCGCCAAACGCACCGCCTCCAACAATGTCGTCTTGCCGGCGCCGTTCTTGCCGCCGATGAGCACGATCGGGCTTTCGCCCCCCTGTCGCCGTCGAGGCACCAGATCAATTTCATTCGATCCGGCATAGAGCCCGAAGTTCTCCAACACGATGCTGCGCAGAATCATGAACTCACCCCACTTGATGGTGCGTCGAGAAGCGGCAGCTCCGCATCGCCTATCATTTCCTCGTCAATCTCGACCTCATCGTCCCGTCCGGCCCGACGTTCCGCGATGACGGTTTCAATGTCACGCCACTCCTGGCGGAACACTTCTTCGATGCGAGTGTGCACCGCATGTCGGCGCTTCAATCCGTGCGCCGATCGTTCAATGTCGAGCAAACGCACCACGAGGTCTGTCGGCACGCTGTGGCGATCGCAGATTTCATCCAAGAGGCGTCCGTCATCAACGGTGAAAGAGACGGCATCCTCGATCACCCAATTGAGGTCTCGACCGAGAACCTCGCCTACGATGAGAGGGACTGAGTCTGCCCAGTCGCCGCGCTCGGCGCGCCAGATTCGTCGAATTTCATGCAATTCCGCATCATGGATGAGAAGAGGCGCCTCGCCGGGAGGAGCAGTACGCTGCACCTTGTTTTGTGTCGCCAGTAGTCGCCGCAAGAGCTCCTTGCAGAAATCGAGTGTGTAGGGTCCGGGGACCGGCGTATCGGTATCGCGGATAAAGTTGACCTGTCCGCTTCGGCGACGAAAATCTCGGTAAAGATGCTTCTTCTCCGGTGTCTGCGTTTCTGCCAGCAAATCCCGAAATTCCAGCAGCGGCTCCAACCAGTCTTCGCCGGAATCGATCATCGCCTCCATCGAGCGGTCCCGCTCGACCACCGTGCAAACCCAGCAGCCGAACCGCGAATTTCCGCAGCTCGGCGTCGTCTTGTCGACGACCAGCGGGCACTCACCGGCCTGGGCGTTGCGATACATCGCCACGAGGTCGCGGTTGTCATTGCCCCAAGGGGAGGGGGACTGCAGCAGATAAGTCCATACGTCGTCAGTCGAGAGCGCCTCGATTGGTCCATATACGAAAGCATTCAGCAGCGATGAATGTCGTGAGAGCACCGAACCTTTGATCCGATGGAACGACATGACCTGGGCGCGTGTCGCGCTTTCCGAGGAGCGTACGCCCAAGACCATGATCACCTCACCAAACTCGGCAACACGCGCCTTGATGAAGTCGTTGGCGGGCTCGATTTTGAGCCGCTCTGTGCACCAGCGGAATCGTCTCGATGGAGCTGGATAGCCGCGCCCGATCAGGTTGACCCAAAAGCTGCGATCAACATTCGGCGTCACTTTCTCCGTCTTGATCGGCAGTCCTTGCGCTTCGGCCGCTGCCTGAATGCGTTCCAAGGTCACGTCGATGTAGCGGACGATGACTGGTGTTTCGACCAGGGTATCTGAACTGATTACATAGACCGGCTTCTGCCGCTGTTCGGGTGGCAGCTCGGCCAGCGCCGTCCAGACCATCTGCAGGGCACAGGTTGAGTCCTTGCCGCCGCTGTAGCCCACCACCCAAGGGCGATTGTCAGAGAGGTAAACTTCACGGATTTCGCGATACCGTTCGGCAAGCGCCGCGCCGTCGAAGATCGAACGAATTGCCATGCTTCAGCTCACTGCTTTCAATTGCTCAGTCGACACGGGCCCGTACAATTTTTCGATGTTCTCAGCTTCAGGTGTCAGCGGCAAACCGAGCGTTCGCGCGACGACGTTGCTCACCAACGTGACGTTATTCTTCGATTTATTGATCTTGCCGACGACCAGGGCGCGCCCGTCCCAAAGCGTTCTGTTAGCCCGAGACCAATCGATCTGCCGCAGCTTGGCGAGACGCTTGGCCCAGTCCTCTGGCCGTGACTTGATCAGTTGGGCGCCAGCGGTTGCGATCGCTTGTAGGGCGACCCCGTGCGCATGGATGTAATCGCGGCGAAGTTCCGCCGCCGCCACCTCGCGGGTGCCGACCCGCTGCCAATCCGGCATGTTCTGGATAACTTCCGTCCAAAACGCTATGGCGAGTTCGCGGTCAGCGGGCTCAACAGTGCCGCCGCGTGACTTTCCAATCAGCTCCGCCGTAGCTTGATGGATGCTGCTCAGGGTGAACAGCTTCAGTGACCGATTTGAGATGCTGGTCTTCTCCAAATCGGTGAAATCCCGAAACAAGGGAATGGTGTTGACGATATTCCGGGAGAGCCCTGCCAAGGCGTCCCGATGATTGTAAAGGAGCTTGATCGACTTCGTCGGCCGCACGGCATGGATGTTGAGGTCGGCGAACATTTGCTGTGACCGCTTCAGCCCCCGATCGGCGAACACCACCACCGAAATGGTTTCATCCCCCAGCAGCGCTCGCTCCTGGATCGCTTCCTCGATCGCCGCGCGGCGGTGTTGCCCATCATTGATCAAGATGGTCGCCGACATCGCGATCCGGAGTTTGCCTACGGCGCGAAGCGGACCGTCCATTTCTGCAGGCTCGAACGCGATCTCGCCGTCGACCGACGCGCAGAGTGATGAGAGGATGTATTCTGACGGATTGTCGGTGATGTAGCGGGCGATCATCGGCACGCGAGCCTTATTGAGCACCCGCTGCGCTCGAAGTTCGGCAGGCATCGCTTCATCATCGAAGCGAAAGAGCCGCGGAACGACCTTGAGCGGCACCATGATCACATAGTAGGCCGTGCCGGCCTGGATGCCGCGAATCGCCGTGAAATCGTAGCTGTTGCCTTCCATCGCGAACCTCCGCATGTTGTGTCGGAAGTTACCTAAATCTGGTCTGGAAGTCAAAAAAATTCTGATGGACGTTTGTTTTTTCTTGTGATTGCGTCCGGATTCGCCACTTTAATGACATCAAACCCATGTCTGTGTCAAACATCTTGTGGTATCAGAGATGTAAGCACCCACATGTAGTGATAAAGTCCCCCAGAAGTGTCACTGTTGGTTCTGACTGCGTGGAGGGTTAAGGATCGTAACCGCTCTTGGATCAAGAACGCGTGTTTGGAATTACCTCATCTTGAGCCTGCCTTCGATCATCCGGTTTCATGTTGCTGCTTTCAGATCCTCGTGATCGAAAGCGCTGGCCATGCGCTCGGCCTCATCCGAGGTGATGCCGAAGCGGGCCGCGGCATCGCGCCAGCCCGCGACCGCCGATCCGACTTCTGCCGCGATTGCGCGGGCATCCTTTTCGGTCATGCCGAACATGGGGACAATTGCGAAGGCTGTCTCGATGGACGCTGTTCCATCGATTTCGTCGATCGCCAAAGCATGAATGCGCGGCTTCACGTCGGTTGGCATGGGGTTGAGATCGTAGGCCGGCGCGAGCCGCCAGCCATTCGGGGCACGGAGGAAGCCATGGTTACGCAGATGGTCGTCGGTGTTGGAAACCAGCATGTTGAACACGATCCGCCGCCAGAGTTGACGCAGATCCTCGTTCACCCGCGATCCTTCGCGGCGCAGGAACTCGGCGATCTCGAGATAGCTGCGTTGCTCAGGCTTCTTGGGGCTCGAGTATTTGCTTCTCATCTTCGTTCCTTCGTCACTACGACGAGAACCAAATACTCCTTAAACTACACCGTCAAATCTGGGCCATAGGCGCTGACGGGGAACACCTTGGTCTTCACGCCTGCGCGGATGACCTTGTTCATCAGCTTCTGGTAGCGTGTCTCCCGGTCCTTGAAGACATCGTTGTTGCGGAAATTATGGGACTCGTCGATGACGACGAGGTCGTAATTGCCCCAATTCACACGGTTGAGCGGAATGCCGAAGGACTCGCCCGACGTCCGAGAGAGGTCGGTGTGGCAGAGGACATCGTAGTTGAACCGGTCCTTCGCAAAGATGTTGGTCGTCAGGTTGGTGTTATAGTTTCGCCAGTTATCGGCCAGTTTTTTGGGGCAAAGCACCAAGACGGCACGATTGCGAAGCTCGTAGTATTTCACTACCGCGAGCGCGGTGAAGGTTTTCCCGAGGCCGACGCTGTCAGCCAGAATACAACCGTTGTATGTCTCCAGCTTGTTGATGATCCCGGTTGCCGCATCTTTCTGGTAGTTGAACAGCTTGTTCCAGACGAGGCTGTCGCGATAGCCAGTGAGATCATTCGGCAGAACGTCCTCGTCGATATCCTCCAGGAAGTCCTGGAAGATATTGTACAGCATCATGAAGTAGATGCGTTCTGGCGAGTTCTCTTGGTAGACGGACTCGATATGGTCGCAGATCGCTTCCGTGACGTCTTTGACTTTTTCCGGGTCCGCCCAGATCTGGTTGAAGAGCTGGAGGTACATCTGCGCGTGACTTGGATCGTCAAACCGCGTCACAAAATTCGATACGGCATCGCCTTTCTGATAGCCGAGATCGACCGCGGTGAAGCCGCTGATCGGCATGTAGGCGATTTCGCCGTCACCACTCGCCACGTGCAGGAACTGCTGCATTGGGGCTTTCGTGGTGTTCGACCGGAACGTGGCTTTCTTGCGAATCCAGTCGGCGCATTCACGCGCCACGGCCCTTTGCGTCAGCTTGTTGCGGAGCTGGATTTCAAACTCCGTGCCATAAAGGCCGCTCTCCCGCCGCGCTTTCGGGATAAAGAACTCTCGCCGTTCTTTGCGCAGGTGGTCCGCGACCTCTGTCGGCACGAACGTCGGGGCTGTGAAGATAAACTGAAGGCTTTCGACCTTGGAAAGTTCAGACTTTAGGGCTTCGAACGCATAGATCGAAAAGCAGGATGCCGCGATTTTCACGCGCGCGCCCCTACCAATTGTGGCTTTGAGGTCATCGCCCAATAGCTGCGAGGTGTTATCAATGATCTTCATCAATGACCTCACGATTTAGGAGAACAATCTGCTGATCCTGCGGTTTTCGCGCAGATGGATCGACATCGAGTCCCAGACGTTTCAGCGTGTAGTAAAGGAAAGCATGTCTGACCTTGATCTTCGCCTTGCCGCCACGCATGCCATAATCGAGGGCGATGACCTTCTGCTGCGTTTCGGATAGCTCCGGGTGCGGGCCGATTTCAAGTGTCACATGTTCATGCCAATCGGCATCATTGGCAGGGTCGCAATCTATCGGTCGCGTTCCCCGAACATCCATGATCCGCGACAGCACGAAATCCTTGAACGTCTGATCATTTTCGCAGAAGGCGCGCGCATGCCAGCGGAAACCATCGAAGCCGATGGCATGCGGGGCAATCCAGCGCCATTTGGGTTCGGGTCGGGACAGTGACTGATATTTGATCTCAAGCGATTCGCCACGGTGGATTGCTGCCAGTACCGCCCGCAAGGTCTTTGCATCCACACCGCGAACCGGTGTCGGTGCGGCATCGAAGGCGGGAATCTGGTCAAGCCAGGCATCGCTGCTATCAAGGATACCATCGGCCACCGAGCGAAGCTGGGTGAGGTAACGGCTGGCGTCGGGCTTCAGGAAAAGCGGTGCGAAATCAACCCCGCGCGCATATGTCCGAGCGCTCTTGTCGTAGACCATATTGGCGGGGGCCAGACCAAGATAACGGTTGAGGTCATTCGATGACTGCTGCACCGAGACCCCGAACATGCCGATCAGGTCGCCACGGTTGATATGGCCATCCCAAAAGAGGCGAAATTCGATGAACTCGAAGCGCTGCTCAACACCCCAGCGCAACGCGTGTTCTTTGCCCGGATTTTGGCCGTCGCCCACCTGCCGCTCCTCCATGCCCCACAAATCCTATCAACTGCACAGGACTAGTTTCTAGACGTGCGGGGCGGGAGGTGCAAGGATTTATCAACTTCCGGGGAAATATTTGGTCAAAGGTGCAACTTCATCCATTTCTTCTTCGGAATGCTTCCGGGCTCATGCCGGTATGTCTTTTGAACGCCGTTGAAAAATTTCCGAAATTCTTGAAGCCGAGATCGAGCGCGATTTCGGTGATCGATTTCTGGGTCCCCAACACAAGTTCTACGGCAGCGGCCATCACTGTGTTGTGGGCAAATCGGCAGGGCGTCTCGCCAAAGCTTTGTTTGAATGCGCGCTGGAAATGGCGTCTGGACAGGCCCGCCGCTGCTGCCAGTTCGTCGACGTTGAATTCCTGCCGCCCATGTGTGCCGATATAGTCGAGCGTGAGGCGTTGCTGAGCACTGGTCAGTCCGCCCGTAATCGAAGGCTGCACCGTTCCGCCAACGCCGAAACACGCCAGCAGGTGAATGACAAGCAGAGTGGCGATGGCCTCGGCGCAGGCCCGGAGGTGCTGCCCTTTTGCGCGGATTTTGCCGGAAAGTTCCGTGCAGAGGCTTTGCACAAGCGCGTCGCTGAGCGCGGCCTGGGCG
>Ga0209066_10002720_pt1 | contig 21077 bp, 22 predicted proteins | sample All_14_2_FD_187198 | JGI IMG/M metagenome (GOLD analysis project Ga0209066, IMG submission 187198) | Freshwater microbial communities in response to fracking from Pennsylvania, USA - Allegheny Zone_MetaG_DW_15 (SPAdes) (version 2) ... | reverse complement strand
AATCGGTGCAGAACGCCACCGAACAGGGCAAGAGCGCCGCCGCCGCGCTGCTCGGGCAAGAGCGCCCCTTCACCGCCACGCCCTGGTTCTGGAGCGACCAGTACGACAAGAAGCTGCAGATGGCCGGCCTGTCCATGGGCGCGGACGGCTGGGCCGTGCGCGGCGACATGGCCGCCGGCAGCTTCACCGTCTACCACTTCAAGGGCGAGCAGCTCATCGCCGCCGACAGTGTCAACGCCAGCAAAGACCACTTGCTGGTGCGCAAGCTGCTGGATGCGGGTGTCTCACCCACGCGCGAACAGGCGGGTGATGTGGGGTTCGACTTGGCGAGTCTGCTGGTGAAGTGAGCGGCTGCGCGAGGCTCAGGCCTCACGCGCCTTCACCACCAGCTCGGCGAAGCCGGTGGCGGCGTCCGGCTCGCGCGTGAACGCCCATTCGGGCAACAGCGCCAGCAACACCTCGGCCGTGGTGCGCACACGGCAACCCTGCGCCACGTGGCCGCCAAACACCTCGCCCGTGGCGGCCGCCACGGCCATGTGCAGATGCGAATGCCTCCGCACGGCATCGTCTGCAGCCCCCACGCCCACCGTGCCCGACAGGCTCAGGATTTCCGAGTCCCCGCAGATGCACAGCGCCTCGTCCGCCGCAGCGAAGCGGATGCGCGCATTCACCAGACTACCGATGCCCGACAGCACGAACGCCGCCTAGCAGCCCTGGGCGCGCACGGCGGCTTCGAGCGCTTCGCGCAGGTCTTGGCCGGGGGTGAGGCGGATGGGGAGGGTTTTCATGCGTCTGCACCGTTCAACTTGCTCAGACCTCTTCGACCACGTCGGCACCCAGGTCACCCGCAATCAGCTTGAACTGCTCCAGCGCCGCCTGCAGGTCTTCCACGATCTCCTGCGCGATCACGGCGGGCGCTGGCAAGTTGTCGCTGTCGGCCAGGCTGTCGTCTTTCAGCCAGAAGATGTCAAGGCTCGCCTTGTCGCGCGCCACGATGTCGTCAAAGCTGTAGGCGCGCCAACGGCCTTCGGGCTGCTCCGCGCTCCAGGTGGCTTCGCGCTGGTTGCGGTTGGCCGCGTTGTAGAGGCTCACGAACTCTTCAAGGTCTTCGCGTTTGAGCGGGTTGGTCTTGAGCGTGAAGCGCTTGTTGGTGCGCAGGTCGTAGATCCAGAGCTTCTTCGTCCAGGGCGTTTCGCTGGCCGGCTTCTTGTCGAAGAACAGCACATTCGCCTTCACGCCCTGCGCGTAAAACAAACCCGTGGGCAGGCGCAGCAGCGTGTGCAGGTCGCATTCCTGCAGCAGGCGGCGGCGGATAGTTTCGCCCGCGCCACCTTCGAACAGCACGTTGTCGGGCAGCACCACCGCCGCGCGGCCGTGGGTGACCAGCAGCGTCTTGATGTGCTGCACAAAGTTGAGCTGCTTGTTGCTCGTGGTGGCCCAGAAATCGTCGCGCTCGATGATGTCTTTTTCGGTGCTCGTGCGGCCGTCTTCGCCCACGATCACCGTGCTGCTCTTCTTGCCAAACGGCGGGTTGGCCAGCACCACGTCAAAGCGCGCGCCAGGGTCCGAACCCAGCGCATCGCCCACCACCACCGGCACCGACTTTTCAGAGCCTATGCCGTGCAGCATCAGGTTCATGGCACACACCCGCGCCGTGGCCTGCACCAGTTCGTAGCCGGTGAATGCCTTTTCCTTCAGGTGCCGGAGCTGGTCGCGCGTCAGGTTCTTGTGGTGCGCGGTGATGTGGTTGTGGGCGGTGAACAGAAAGCCGCCCGTGCCACAGGCCGGGTCGCAGATCGTCTCGCCCGGCTGCGGGGCGATGCAGTCCACCATGGCCTGGATGAGCGCGCGCGGCGTGAAGTACTGGCCGGCGCCGCTCTTGGTGTCTTGCGCGTTGCGCTCGAGCAGGCCTTCGTAGGCGTCGCCTTTCACGTCCGCACCCAGGATGGTCCAGGTCTCGGTGTCGATCAGGTCGGCAACCACGCGGCGCAGCTTGGCCGGGTCTTGAAACTTGTTTTGTGCCTTCGCAAAGATCAGCCCCAGCGTGCCGCGCTCCAGCCCCAAGCGCTCCAGCGTGTGACGGTAGTGGTCAAACAGCGCGTCGCCATCGCGCGCCAGCAGCGTAGGCCAGCCGTAGCCATCGGGCACGATGCTCGGCTGGTTGTGCGGCGGCTGGCTGCGCTCGTGCGCCATCTTCAGGAACAACAGGTAGGTCAGCTGCTCCACGTAGTCGCCGTAACTCATGCCGTCGTCGCGCAGCACGTTGCAGTAGTTCCAGAGCTTCTGGACGAGGGAATGGGTGTTGGTGTTCATAGGGTGGTCAGGGATCAAAGGCGCGTGAAGCCGCGCAAGGTGTCGGTGAGTTTGGGCAGGCGGCTTTGGCTGGCCGCGTCGCTAGGCAGGTAAGTCTTGCGGCTTGAGCGACCACTGCGCGTGGCTAAGCCTTGCCTTGATACCGGCTGAACTCATGTGTAGCCCTGTTTATGCAATATGCATATTGCAGATATCCACATTCGGCGTTCGAGAAGCAAGCCGTCGGGGTCGCCGTCGGCGACGAAGATGCGGAGGGAGAAGGGAGTGTCCATGTTGTTCATTGAGGTGCCTTGGCGACCGTGCGATACGCCTGATCGGGTCGGTTGGGCACATCGGGGAAGCGCAGTTCCAAAAGATGTCTTTTCACCATCCCGCCGAGGATGCGACTTTGCAGGTTCTCCGCATCACGGCTGAGCAGGACGGCCAGTTCCTTGGAGGTCAGCCATCGCGCCTCACACAGAAGCAGAACCAGACTCTCCATTTCAGCCACCGGCAGCTTCTTCTTGTTTCGCGCGGGCTCAGCCAATGACAGGAGTTCAGGCTGCAAATGAGGGGAGCTACCCGCCAAATGAGGGGAGTCCCCGGCCCATTGGGGGGAGTCTTGGGGGGAGTTCCCCGCCAAATGAGGGGAGTCCTCCGCCACCCGGTAGCTGGCCCAACGGCGCTGGTTCTGCTGCGTCAGCAGGCCATCGCGCACCAACCCTTGCAACACGCCTGTGATGTCTTTCGAGTGCTCCCCGGTGATTTCCTGCATGCGGCCATTGGTCACGCCGCCTTCCACCTGCGCCGTCACCACCGCCTGCACCGCCGTTTTGTCCAGCTGGGCAAACCGGTCGCCAAAGCGCAGGCGCAGCGCCTTTTCCACCTCGTCGGGAATCAAGCTGACCATCGGCAGCACCAGCTTCACGCGGTCAGGCTGCAAAGCGGGCACGCCCTCCCACACCAAACCGGCGGGTTTTTCGGCCACGCCCAGCACGATGGTGCCGCCCTGCGTGTTGGCGAACGCGGAATAGGACTCCCAGAAACTGCCCGGCAAGCCGCCCCGCGCCGATTTGAATTCGGTGTCGATACCCTCGGTGCTGGACTGGAGGGCGGAGAACAGGTCAAGTTGGCGCATGGTGGCTCACAAAAAATACACCCCGGTCTGCTGCAACTCGGGCCGAGCCTTCACCTGCGGCAGCAAGGCCTGCGGGAACACCACGGCGCGGGCGCTGGCGTTGAAGCGCTCGACGATGCGCAGACCGTCGGGGTCGCCGTCGGCGACGAAGATGCGGAGGGAGAAAGGGGACTGCATAAGTGGTTCAACGCCATGCATGTTCTTTGTTCAACAAAGCGTTTAGCAAAAAAAACAAAGCTCAAGTGCTTGAATTTAAAAGACTTTCTGGGTGCGCTTGCCACAAGCGCTTTGTTAGGTTTCCCTGATCATTGTTTTTCTGGCGCCAACAGTACCCACTTGGAAACCTGCCGGGTTCCCACGTTTTGAATCCGCTTACCAGACAGAGAGGTCAGCAGGTTATGAACCTTGGAAGCCTTTTGCTGGGTACTCAGAACCTCAGGCAACTTGTCCAGCAGCAGTTTGTCGATGTCTTCCCGCGACACTGGCTGGTGTTCGCGCACCAGGTCCACGATCAGGTCACGGTAGTAGCGGTTGTCAAAGCCCCGGTTGCGAATGTGCCGCGCCTTGTCCCCCGTGGCAGCCGACACGCTCCCGGCGACCAGAAGATTGGGGTAACGGCCTTCCACCAGCTTGGCCGCCTTCAGCCGCTTAGCGTCTTCGGACTCAATCCGAACACCCTTCTGAACCTTATCGAGCAGCATGATCGTGGCCAAGTCCAATTCACCCTGCGCCATCAGCAGCCTCGTGTAGCGCGCATCCAAAATGCGGCCACGCAGCGTCACCATCACCCGCTCGGGCTGCGACAGGTCGTAATCTGGCAAAGGGAAAAACCGCCGCCGCTGCGCCTGAAACATCCGCTTGATGCCACCACCCTGCGTGTCGATCATGTTCAGGCTGACCATGGCCTCGGCCAGATACGGGTTGCGATAGACCTCCAGCGGCGCGTCCTGCTCAATCACGGTTTCCACGCGCCCCGGCAAGAAGCCACCCACGTTGGTCAGCAGAAGCGCCTGCGGTGTCTCCACCACCTGAATGCGCCCGCGAAAGCCGTAGTCCTGGTGAGCGATGCAGTTATGCAGGGCTTCGCGAATCACCCACGGGTCGTACTGCGTCAGCTCCACAGGGAACAGGGTGCCGTCGGGCAGTTCCCGCACCGTCAGGTTCCGTATGCGCGCCAGCACCTTGTCCACGTTGAGCAGCATGGGCGGACCGAAGTGCTCGTAGTCCAGCTCTTCGTTGCGCTCGTTCTTCAAAATCCAGCTGATACGCGCCACGGCAGGCGCCAACAACGAAGAGGCCTCCTCACGCCCCAACAGCAACAAGGCCGCATTCGTGATGGCGCCGCGAACCGTCAGCTTCGCCTTGTTCAAAAAGGTGGCATCGTCCCACTCTGCCAAGGCGGCCAGCTTCTCCGGCTTGGTTTTGTTCTTTTCGGTGTACTGGCGCCGCGCCTCTGCAATCGCCTTCGGGTCCAGATCGGCCAGCGTGGCCTGTTCGCAAACCTGCGCACTCCAGTCCACACGGCGCATCCAGATCGCGCGCTCCTTTTCCGGGTACACCGAAAGCGACGTCTTGCTGCTGCCGTTGCGCACGAACGCCTTGCCATAGAACTCGACCGGCCGATCAAAAGCGGGATGCACCTCAAACACCACCACCCGATGACCGTGGTACTGGCAGACGTGCATCTCAAACCCCAGCTTGGGCTTCAAGCCCAACGCCAGCCACAGCGGCAGCAGCTGATTGCCCTGCCCGGTCTCCGCCTGCGGATCAAAACGGGTGCCCACCACCGCATGCGTGCCGTCCTCGATGCCAAACACCAAATAGCCTCGCGGCTTGCCCAACAAACAGGCCGAATTGGCCAGTGCAGACAGGTATTCGCCAATAGCCTGCGGCTCGTAGCGGTTGGCCTTGAACTCCAGCCACTCGGTCTCGCGAGGCTCGGCTCTCAGGCGGTCCAGCAAAGCGGACAGGTCGGCATTGTTCATGGCTGGAAAAGCGAACGGTGGTCAAGGATGCGCAAATGATCCAGAAATCCGCGCAGGTGCGCCTTCAGCATCAAGCACCAACCTGCTGCTGCGGCGGACTCGGGCCGGGCCTTCACCTGCGGCAGCAAGGCCCGCGGGAACACCACGGCGCGGGCGCTGGCGTTGAAGCGCTCGACGATGCGCAAGCCGTCGGGGTCGCCGTCGGCGACGAAGATTCGGAGGGAGAAGGGGGTCATGAATTCGCCTGAAGAATCTCTCGGATGCGCAATCGCGCGAGCGCAATCGATGCAAGTGAAACAACGGAAGCAAGCAAACTCGCCACCAACAATGCAGCTCCGATGTTCGCTCCGACTCCGCTCGCTACCAGCCAAGTTGCAGCCAATGCCCCACCAACCCCGAAAACACACCAACACATTGCGGCAATCACTCTGTTCTTCAGCATGAAATAACCTGGCCAATCAAGCAACACCCTTCCGGTACCAGATGGCTCCAAGATGGCCGCACCCTCCTGGTAGCAAAAGGCCAAGCATCCAGAAGCTATGCCGGCAGCCCCTAGACCGAATCCAATCCCCTCGCCCAAATGCTTTGTCGGAAAGTCGAAGGCACTCGGTGCAAAGTAGAAACAGGAAAAGACCACCAAAATTCCGAGCAATTCAGGCGAGATCACGACGTGGCGTAACGTGTCAGTCAGGCGGCTCATGGATGTTCCAGCCCCTGTTCGTCACTGACGCGTTGCAACTGGTCATACGCGATCTCGAATAGTCGCAACGGGCTGGGATCGGGATCAAACAAGAAACTCTTTTGATTCTCTGACGTACGAATCACAACGGACTTTCCTTCTTCGACGCCCTTGACCACTCCGCGCCCATAGCCATCTGCACTCATCAAAATTGCAGCATCGCCCACACCATCTAGGAGCGGCTCCATCAGCTCAGGCCAATTGGTTGGCTTGTCCTCCGCTTGGACAGACGCAGCAATATCCTTGAGCCGCGTCTGAATGCCGGCGCCACCGATCTCCACGAATTGCGCCTCCTCGAGTTTTCGTTTTCGAAGGTACTCGCTCAGCGATTTCCAGCATGGGCCAAAGAGCGGATTTGGTGGAACAACTTTGGCTCGAAGCTCCGTGATCAGATCGAGTCTCGAAAGTCGCTTGATGAAGGTACGAAAGTCAGAAATGGGTTCGACATCGCACCCGACAAAGAACTTCTGATACTTCGTCTCCACGAGCTCCTTGAAAACGCGTTCAAACTGGTCGCTTGGCATGGCATTCCAGATGTGGCGATATGCAATGCCACTGAACTGCGGCACGTACACGAAGGGGCTGGCCACATCAATGAGGTTTTGCACCTCTGCCGAGCGCGACGCATGAAGTTCCTCGTGGACAACCGTCACAGCTCCTTGCTGCTTGTACTTCACCAACTTCGCGTAAAAACCACTACTTGCGCCCGCCGCGCTCATCGGCTCGAAATCAATGAAGCTGTAGCGAGTTCCCCTGTACTCGATGGTTACCGGTTGCTCAACAGCGGCAGCGATCTTCTCTGCATCTATGCCTCCGCGCTTAAGGACTCTACCCAGATAAAAACGAGTTTGCTTGGCCATTATTTCCCCCTAAAAAGCTTGTCAGAACTGACTGCCGCAGCACCTGGGCGCGTAGTAGATTGGCATCGACCTCCGCCTCGACACCGCGCAGGACCGAGAGGTGGCGGTCGACTTCGGCGACGATCCGGACTTGCTCAGCTGCGGGCGGCAGTTGCACCGAAATTAGTCGTAAATCTTCCAAATGTAGGTTTTTGAGCAGCCCGCCTTTCACGTCTTGTGAGATGTCAATGCTTTGAATGTAGGCATCCAGCGTGAGCATCAAATACTTCGGATCTACGATTCCCTTGACTGGTTTGATGAGCGCAACACTGACGAACAAGCTGAAAGGCGTCGTGGTCGCAACAATGGCAGTCCGTCCAATCGTCCCGCTCTTGGTAATCAGCACATCACCAAACTCCGGATTGCACCGTTTTGATAATTCGTCGTGCTCCGCTGCCGATATGAGACGCGTGGCTTCAAAACTAATTCGGCTTTCTCGAATGTCTTTTACAGATATAAACGGAATGCCCTCATCAACATAGGTTGGCGTGTGATGGGTTCCATCCACAATCTTCACTGCTAGATCGTTGACGGTTGTCCAACACCAGCCATCGGGTACATCCTTGCGACTCCCGGTCCAATTTGACTGAGCCTCTTTGTACTTTCCACGTCCCACCCATTGCTGTCGGCGGCATTCGGCAATCCGCTGCAAAAGCTGGACGCCGGTTTCATAGCTGCGGCCTTCGCGGTGGGCGAGGCTGGCTTCGGTTTCTACGAGGCGGCCTTCGACGGCGGCTTTTAGGACGGCGGCTTTGTAGCGTTTGAGGTTGGCCTTGACGCGCCGGAGGTTGGCGACGGCTTCGTCGAGGCGGGAGAACTGCTTTTCGATTTCTGCGACGATTTCGCGCTGTTCCGCAAGCGGTGGCACAGCGACTGGCAGGCCAAGAAGCTGCTCTGTGTTTATCCCATCACGCGTTGCACCGTGATTTACGGCCTTGAGATAGTCGCGGACTTGTTTTGCGCCGCGAACGTAGTTGATGAACAGCCGCGTGTCGATGCGTGCCTCATCAAGTCGCAGTCGCATGATGTGATAGTTGAACAGTGCACCTTCAAGCCGCTTTGGGACGAGGCCAGCGCGCCCAACAGACGCCATTCGCGAGAACAGCAAGTCGCCTTCTTTGAGGCGATAGCGCGATAGTTCTTGGGCCTTTTCCTCGGAGACGAACAAGGCTTTGTCCAAATTGATACCGCCTTGGGTAAGGCAACCAATAGTCAAAAGGGGAACCCCTGATTGCACGAAATCACCGCGTCCAAGGTTCGTACCGAATGGCCCGGTGAGCACAGGTTGTTCGCCAGTCGCTCCGATCTCACTCACAGCTTTGTAGTGCCAGCCGGTTGGGAGGTCTGGCAGGTTCAGCGAAGCAATGTCTAGCGCTTCGCTCACGCCGCCAACTCCCGATTCAGCGTCTCAATCACCTGCGGCAGCTCAGCCCCAAACAGCTGGAGCACCATGCACAACCCGCCTTCCTGTTCAAAGGGGGCGTAGCTGAAGTCTTCGATGTTTAGCCGCAAGTTGGCGGCGATGGGGTCGCGGATCATTTTTTGCCTTTGGCTTGTTCGTCCAGCAGCGCCTGGCCTTGCGCGGTCAGGCGGTATTTCTGTTGTGGGCTGCAGGGGGATTGGGGCTGGGTCATTTCCAGCCAGCCGTCTTGTATCAGGGGCTGAATGACTTGGTCCCTGCTTGGTGCCAGCTTGGTGCCGCCGCTGGGTCAGCACAAACTGCCCGCCGTCTTGCCGAAACGCCGGTGTGGCCAGGCCCGCCTGGGCACACCGGTCAATCATGTCCAGTGTGCCAGTGCCGACTTTTTCAATGTAGCGGGCCAGAAACAGCGGCTTGGCCATGCGCGGGCTGCAGGGAATGGACGCGTGCGGGCAGCGCAGGTTGTCCACCGTTAAACCACGCTATTCAGTAGCGCATGAACATCCGCAAGTAAAGGTGCGAGGTCATCTTCAATCGCGCCCCAGACGATAGCCGGATCAATGGTGTCGTAACCATGAATCAACACATTGCGAAAAGCGATGATGCGGCGGTAGTCGGTGATGTGGGCAGCAGTGGCTGGGTCGTCTTTTTCGAGTCGGCGCATGGCCTCGCCGATGATTTCAAAATTGCGCTCCACCGCATGACGCAGCACGCGGTTGTGCTGAAACTCCTGGAGCGTCAAACCCTGGGTTTCCACCCTGACAAACTCCGCCGCACTGCGGATGTCTTCAAGCAGCTTGGGGGCGCGGGGCTGCATAGACGGGTTGGCGTGACTGGTTCACTGCAGCAATGAAATATGGGTTGCTTAGCGCAGCGGTGGATACCAGATCCACCTTACGGTCAAAAAGCTTTTCCAGCGACTCCTGTAGCTCGAAGTAACGGTGAAAGAGGTTGCGTCGATCTTCGGCGCTAAAGGTCACCAGAAAGTCAATATCGCTGCGCGCCGGGTCAAACGCGCCGTCTGCCGCCGAACCGAAAACCTCTAGGCTTTGCACGCCAAGGCGGCCGCATAGCGTGGCGACTTCAGGACGGTGTTGTTCGATGAGGCTGATCATGGTGTTCTCTCGCTGGAATTATGCCGCCAACGCCCGATTCAATTGCTCAATGACCATGGGCAGTTCCGCGCCAAAGAGCTGGTGCATTTTGCCCAGACCGCCTTGAGCGTTGAAGGGGGCGTATTCGAAGTCGTCTATCTCAATACCAAGGTTGGCTGCGATGTGGTCGCGGATCATTTCCAGCCAGTGTTGTTGTTCGTGGGTGAACTGTTGGTTGTGCGCCTGCTGGTGCTGCGCCAGCCAGGCTTTGAAGTTGGCCTGCACGCGCTCGGGGTAGGGCACCAGTTCGTTGGTCTGCTGCATGGCAAAGCGCACCAGACTGACCAGATCGGTGAGCAGGCGGCGCTGCTTGGCGCCTTTGACCTTGTCTTTGCGCAGGGTGGCGTAGGCCTGCCACAGGGCGCCTTCGTCGATATTGAGTGGCGGGGCGTGCAGGGCGTCGGCCAAGGCTTTCACATCTTCAAACTTCAGCGGCGCACGCGTGGGCCTGCTGTACAAAATTTGCAGCGCGGTGATTTCGTCTTTGTGCTGGGTGATGAACTGCTCAAAGCTTTGCACCAGTGCAGTGGCGCGGTCGCTGCCTTCGCTGAAACCGGCGTGCAACAGGTTGTCTTGCGTGACCACGTCGATCACCAAGTCGGCCTTTTGCTTCATTTTTAATAGCTGCTCGCGCAATGCGGGTGAGGCAAAGGGCTTGGTTACATCCCTTAATCGTTGGTCCGCCTCGGCGGGCGGCATGTCTTGGGTGGCGTCGATGTTCAGCGCTTCCACAATGCCACGCGCCAGGTCGCGCAGGGTTTTGCCGCCACTCAACTCCACCACCTTGGCGCGGTCGGCCTCAACAGCGTCTTTGTCCAGCCGGGCCAAGCGGGCGGCAATGCTGCTGAGCACTTCGTCTTCCACATTGCCCAGGGCCACAGCTTGCAACAACTTGTCGAGCGGCACGCTTTTTTTCTGGTCCATGGGGCGGCTGTCGGTCTTGTCGCGCTCGCACACGCCCACGCAATCGACGATGACGAAGTGGTCTTTCTTGAGCTTTTCGCCGGGATTAACGGCCATGAGGTCGGTGGGCTGGCACACGCGCACGCCCCGGCCTTTCATCTGTTCGAAGAAGCTGCGGCTTTTGACCGAGCGCATGAACATGACGATTTCGACCGGCTTGATGTCGGTGCCGGTGGCGATCATGTCCACGGTGACGGCCACGCGCGGGTAGTAGGCGGTGCGGAAGTCTTTGATGAGCTGTTCGGGGCTCGTTCCCGTGGTGCGGTAGGTGATCTTCTGGGCGAATTCATTGCCCCGGGCGAACTCTTCGCGCAGGATTTCGACGATCTTTTCGGCGTGGTTGTCGTCTTTGGCAAAGATGAGGGTTTTGGGCAGTTCCTGGCGGTTGGGGAACAGGTCCACGCGCCACTGGTCGCGCAGAGTGCGCACCACGGTGCGGATCTGGTCGGGCGTTTGCACGGCGCGGTCCAGCTCGGTGGGGTCGTATTCAAAGTCTTCGTCGAGCTGCCAGGCGGTCTTGCGGCGGGTGGCTTTGTCTTGGGTTTCCAGCCAGTAGCCTTTGTCCACCTTGGCGCCGGCTTCGGTCACCTCCGTCTTGATGCGGTAGACGTCGTAGTTGACGTTGACGCCGTCGGCCACGGCCTGGGCGTGGCCGTATTCCATGACGAGGTTCTGGTTGAAGAAGCCGAAGGTCTGTTTGTTGGGCGTGGCGGTGAGGCCGATGAGGTAGGCGTCAAAGTACTCCAGCACCTGGCGCCAGAGGTTGTAGATGCTGCGGTGGGCTTCGTCGGTGACGACGATGTCGAAGCTCTCGATGGGGATGGCCGGGTTGTAGCCGATGGGCTCGGGGTCTTTGAACAGGGCTTCGGCGCCTTCGGTGCTTTCTTCGTCGGCTTCTTCGGGCAGCTCTTTGCCCTTGAGCATGCTGAACATGCGCTGGATGGTGCAGATGACGACACGGGCGCTGCCATCGAGCTGGTTGCCCTGCAGGTGCTGGACGATGAACTCTTCGCCGAATTTGTAGGCGTTGTGCGGGCTGGCGTAGGCGTCGAACTCTTTTTTGGTCTGGCGCGCGAGGTTGCCACGGTCCACCAGAAACAGCACGCGCCGCGCGCCACCGAACTTGATGAGCCGGTAGATGAAGCTGATGGCGGTGAAGGTCTTGCCGCTGCCGGTGGCCATCTGGATCAGGGCCTTGGGCTTGTTGGCGGCGAGGCTGGTTTCCAGGTTGTGGATAGCCTTGATCTGCGCGGGCCAGAGCTGGTAGCTGGCGCCGCCCTGGCCCCATTCGGTGACCAGCGGGGGCATGTGTTGCAGGCGGGCGAGGAAGGTGCCGGTGGGCAGATAGCCAGCAGGGGGTTCAGCGGTGGGCTCGGTGCCTGGGGCGATGTGGTTGGGCGACGGTAGCTCGGCGGTTTTCAGCCACTGCAACAGCAGCTCGGGCCGGAAGAAGGCAAACAGCGGGCGGGCGCGGGGCGCAGGGTCGAGCCCATTGGTGAAGCGGGTTTCGACCCCGGTGGACTCGAACACAAAGGGCAGCGGGCGGCGCCAGGCGGGCAAGGCGGCGGGCAGGCCCTGGGCGTAGCGGGCGCTTTGCACTTCCACACCGCTCAAGGTGGCGCCTTCTTTTTTGGCTTCGATCACGCCGCAGGCTTTACCGTTGACGTAGAGCAGGTAGTCGGCGAAGCCGTGGCCGGGGTTGAGCGGGAACTCCCGAATGGCCACGCCTTTGACGGCGCCGCTGCCCGCATGGAGGTTGGCGCTGGCCACATCGCAAACGTGCCAGCCCGCTGCGGTGAGCAGTGCGTCGATGGTCTGGCGGGCGCGGGCCTCGGGCGTCATTCGGTTGGCTTTGTTGTTGTTTCCTCTTGTTGCATTCTAGGGGCCACCGCCGAGCCCTTAAACCAACCGCGCCAAAGCCTGCACCCCCATCGGCTGCTCGGGCAACCAAGGCAGCACAAACGTCCGCTTCGCCAGCCCGCCCGCAATCCGCTCGGTCTGCCGGATTTCCCCGGCCAGCCGAGCCTGTAGCAGCGGGTCTGTCGTGCCCGTGGCGGCTATGCTTTTGTTGATCACCCAGGCCCAGGGTTCGATCTTTGCGCGGCGCAGGTCGTCTTGCAGCGCGGCGGCCTGGCTGACCGGGGTGACTTCGGGCAGGGTGACGATGATCACGCGCGTCATGCTGCCGTCTTGCAGGCGCATGAGCGGGGTGATGATGTGCAGGCCTTTGGCGGCTGCCTGGCCTTCGTACTGCTGCGTCATCTGCCGGTGGTAGGCGCCGGTGGCGTCCATCAGCAGCAGGCTGTGGCCGGTGGGGGCTGTGTCGAGCACCACGAAGGAACTTCGCGCTTCGTTCACCACGCGGCTGAAGGCGTGGAACACGGCCACTTCTTCGGTGCAGGGGGACTGTAGGTCTTCGAGCAGCAGAGCTTTGCCTTGTTCGTCCAGCGCCTTGCCACGGGTGGCCATGATCTTGGCGATGTAGGCGGCGGTTTCGGCCTTGGGGTCGATGCGGCCGACCTTGAGGCCTTCCAGGCTGCCGTTCAGCGCATCGGCCACGTGGGCGGCCGGGTCGGTGGTGGTCAGGTGCACGCTGTGGCCGCGCTGCACCAGGCCCACGGCCAGCGCGGCGGCAATCGTCGTCTTGCCCACGCCGCCTTTGCCCATGACCATGATGAGGCCATGGCCCACGGCGGCGAGCTCGTCGGCCATGCGAGACAGGGGCTCGGCGGGCAGCGCAGGATTTGCAGCTTGGGGCGCGGGCGCGGTCACTTCACCGCCTTGCAGCAGCGCCCGCAGCGCAGGCAAACCCACGGTGTCGAAGGCGCGCAGCGGCACTTCGTCGCGCGGCAGGCGGGCGAGCGCGTCGGGCATCTCGCGCAGCGCCTGGCGCCCCAGCGCCTCGATGGCGTTGGCAATCGGGTCGTGGGCGCCACTGGCATGAAACACGCCGTTGACGGCCAGCCGCTGGTTGCCCAGTCCGAGCTGGCTCAGCTCTTCGGCGGTGCGCGCGGCTTCCTGCATGGGGCGCGGGTCGGGCCGGGTCACCAGCACCACGGTGGTGAGTGCGGGGTTGCTCAGCGCTTGGAGCGCGGCGTTGAAGCGCGCTTCCTGCATCTTCAGGCCAGAGTGTGGGCCCAGGCACGAGGCGCCCCGGTCGTTGCCCGCGAGGAAGCCGGTCCAGGCCTTGGGCAGGCTCAGCAGGCGCAGGGTGTGGCCGGTGGGCGCGGTGTCAAACACCACGTGGTCGAAGCCGCCGTCCATGCCCTCGCCCGCCAGCAGCGCGGCGAACTCATCGAACGCGGCAATTTCGGTGGTGCAGGCGCCCGAGAGCTGCTCGCGCACGGTCTGGCGTTCGTCCTCGCTCGCGCTGGCTTCAAGCTGGGCCAGCACGCGCTGGCGGTAGGCCTCGGCGGCGGTGTCGGGGTCGATGTTGAGCATCTGCAGGCCTGGCACACCGGGCACCGGCACCGGCTGATTGGACAGCGGCACGCCCAGCATTTCGTCGAGGTTGGAAGCGGCGTCGGTGCTGACCAGCAGCACCCGCTTGCCACCGTCGGCCAGCGCGATGGCGGTGGCGGTGGAGAGCGAGGTTTTACCGACGCCACCCTTGCCGGTAAAAAACAGAAAACGGGTGGCTGCGGTGGCGAAGCCGGGGAGCTTGGGGGTGTTCATGTTTCCAGCATGACACACAAGGCGGTCCCAAGGTCTGATACGCGTCAAGCGCACAGCAGCCTCAGGTGCCGGGCAGCGTCACCGTCACAGCCAGCCCGGGCGCCGCATTGCGCACCGCAAAAGTGCCGCCATGCGCCTGGGCCACGAGCTTGCACAGGTACAACCCCAGGCCCACACCACCCTGCGCGCGGGTGCGTGCGGTGTCGGGCCGGAAAAAGGGTTCGGCCAGGTGGGCCAGCTGGTCTGCTGAAACACCTGGGCCGTGGTCGCGCACCTCGATCTGAATGCCCTGGCCCACGGCACGCAGGTGCAGTTCGGGTGGCAGCTGTGCACCTGCGCTGTAGCGCAAGGCGTTGTCGAGCAGGTTGCGCAACAAGAGGCGAATGCGCGCGGCATCCAGCGCGAGCGTGGGCAGGTTGGGGTCTTGCAGCAGCGCGATTTCTGGGCGGGCGTCGGGCCGTGCAGGCTGGCGCGCCAGCACGTCGCTCAACACGTCTTGGGCCAGCGGTGCCAGCGCCACCGGCTCGCGCTGCAGCGCGGCGTGTTTGGCTGACAGGCGCTCGCTCTCCAGCAAATCGCTGATCAGGCCGGCCATTTCCTGCAGGTCGCGCAACAGGGCTTCGCGCTGCGGGTTCACGTCTGCCGTTTCGGGCAGCAGCTCGGTGTTGAGCCGGGCGCGGGTGAGCGGGCTGCGCAGCTCGTGGCTGATGGCCAGCAGCAGCGCACGCTTGGCTTCCAGCATTTGGTGAATGTCCTGTCCCATGGTGTTGATGGTCTGGGCCAGCACGCCCAGCTCGTCGGGGCCATGCAGACAGCGCTCGGGAATGGGCTGGCTGAAGTCGCCCGCGCCAAACCGGCGTGCGCCCTCGCCAATGGCGTCCAGCGGCTTGAGCAGGCGGCGCACATACAACCAGGCCAGCAGCGTGAGCAGCAGCAGCGCTGTGAGCGCATAACCAATCAGGCGCGGGCGGCGCTCGAACACCTCTTCATTGATGCCGAACTCGATGCTGTGGCCATCGGCCGTGGTGCGCTTCAGAATGCGCTGCCAGTCTTTGCCACCGCCCCAGTCTTCGCGCTGAAAGCGCTGTTCATTGGCGCGGTCGTCACGCCGCCAATCGGGTACTGGTTGGTCAGGGTGCGAGGCCCAGCGCACCTGCGGCCCTTCAATGCGCACGGTCAGTGGAAGCCGCCCGGTGATGGCTTGCGCGCGCTCCACGCTTGGCGGGCCGTCGACCGTGATGTCGCTGGCCAGCCGGTCCACATAGTCCATCAGCAGGGGCCGAGCGGCTTCGCGCCAGCCCATCGAAAAGGCCTTTTGCGCGCCCGTGACCACCACGAAGGTCATGGCTGCGGCCAGCACCAGAAACACCAGCACCATGCGCAGCTTGATGGAATGCGCCACGCGGTGTTTGGCGCGCCGCCAAGACGAGGTTTTCGGGGGTTGTGCGTCGGTCATGTGGGCAGCGCTCATGCGGCCAGGCGGCGCAGCGCGAGCGAGTAGCCCGCGTTGCGCAGGGTCTTTATGCAGTCCAGCGGCTCCAGCTTCTTGCGCAGGCGGCTGACCACGATGTCCACCGCGCGGGTGTACAGGTCGGCCTCGTGGCCGCGCAGCTGGTTCAAGATGTCGTCGCGGCTGAACACCTTGCCGGGCTCGCGCGCCAGCATCAGCAGCAGCTCGTATTCGGTGCCGGTCAGCTCAACCTCTAAGCCTTCGCGGGTCACGCTGCGGCGCGCGGTATCAATGACCAGGCCATCAAAGCGCAAGGTGGGCGCGGCACTCAGGTTCACTGCGTGGGTGTTGCCGTTGGGCTTGCGCCGGCGCAGCACGGTTTGCAGGCGCGCCACCAGTTCGCGCGGCTCAAAGGGTTTGGGCAGGTAATCGTCGGCACCCAGTTCCAGGCCCACCACGCGGTCCATCACATCGCCGCGCGCGGTGAGCATGACGATGGGAATGTCGCTGTCTTTGCGAATGGTGCGGCAGAGTTCAAAACCGTCCATCTCGGGCAGCATCACATCCAAAATGGCCGCGTCAAAAGGCTGGCTGCGCAGCAGGGCCAGGCCCTCGCTGGGGCGCGTGGCATGGGTGAGCTGCAACTCGAAACGCTGGAAATAGGTGGCCAGCGGCGGGCCGAGTTGCTCGTCGTCGTCGATCAGCAGGATGCGGTTCATGGGGCATTTTCACATGTCGCGCAGCGCGCGGTGCCGCACGATCAGGCGGCGCAGCCGGTGCTGCACCGGGGCGCCCAGGGCGTCGAAACGATCCGCCGCTGACAACAGCGCGGGCAACACCGGCAGGGCTCTGGCGGGTTGTCGTTGCGACAGCCGGGCCCAGAGATCGAGCGCGTGCTGCCGGTCAAAGCGCGGCCCCCACACCAGGGTCAGCAGCTCGGCGTGGGGGTCTTCGGCCCCGGCCAGCAGTGCCGGGGCGTGCGCCCTGCTCTGCTGCGCCAGGTGGTGAATCGGTTCGAAAGCGGGCGACATGGCAACGGCTTTCAAGCCACCGCGATCAGCCCCGACCCCACCAGCCGTGGCCGCGTTTTTCCATGCGCTCGCGCACCTGCTTTTGTTGCTCGGCGTTCAGGCTGTCGTAAAAGTCGCCAAAGGCGCTGAGCATTTTCGGCCCGTTGCCCTGCATCACCTGCATTTTCTGGTCCAGCAAGGCCTGGGCTTTGGTGCGGTCAAACCTGTCGCCGGCCACCAGCGCTTTCAGGTCGGCGCGGGGGTCAGCACCTTCGCCCCGGAAGGCCTTGCGCGAGGCGATCATTTCGTCGGCCAGCACGCCCAGTTTCTGCTTTTGATCGGCGTTGAGATCGAGCTTGCTGCCGATCTTGTCAATGGCCTTGCCACGCACTTCGGTGATGCGCTCGTCGCTCCAGCCGCTGGCATGGTCGCCCCGGCTGCCACAGGCGGTGAGCCCGCCCACAACAACGGTGACGGCGGTCAGGCCAATGAGGCTGCGTTTGATCCAGGTTTTCATGACGTTTGTCCTTTCAAAGACGTGTTGAACATGTCCGTCATGGTGCCCGCGCACAGTGCGCGCCGGGTGTCAGCGCGGTTGCGGTTTATGTCGTTTTGTTTCAGCTCGGTACCCTGCAAACCGCTGGTAGAAAAAAACACACCCGCTTGACCTGCCCTACAAGCCCCGGAGCGCTGACGGCCAAAAACAACCCTCCTGCATCGCCTCAGCATCCACAACCGCCATCGATTGCAAGACCACCGCCAGATACGTTTCTGGAATTCCCTCATTCCGCGCTTCTGCAGACAATTCCGCATTGGCGGTCTGAATCATGTTTTTGGTGAGAAGCAAAAATGCCGCCAACTGCGGAACGCTGGAATTCACGAGCGTCACCGTGCTGAACCAGTCATCATGATCCAAGTGAACCACACGTCCAAGGTTCAAAGTATCTATGGCTATCGGGCTGCCCGATCCGTCTGAACCTATCACGCAATAAGGTTCGAGTTCTTCCTTTTCCTCTGCCGAGTATTCAAACGAATGGCCCCATATTTCATGAATACGCTTCAATCGGTAGTCCGACAGATCAAAGCTCAAAAACGGTGCCGCTGAAGCTGGAAGACCCGCTTGCAACAGAAATGCACGGTCTGTGGCTGTCAGTGGCAATGCGGACAAAGTTTTTTCATCTACCGTTGTCAGCGACTCGCCCCATTGCTTGGAGAAATCTTGTGGAGACAATGACATTTAAAACACCTCCGTGTCCACCTCGCTGTTGGCCTGCGCGTTGTAGCGGTCACCCTGCACGGTGTGCTGGTTGATCAGCACGTTCAGACGCGCCAACACATCGCTGCTCAGCGTCACGTTGACGGCGCCCAGGTCGTCCAGCAGGTGCTCTACGCTCGTGGTGCCGGGGATCGGGAGGATGTCATTACCCTGGTGCAGCAGCCAAGAGATGGCGAGTTGCGAGGGCGTGCAACCCACTTCGGCCGCGATGGCGTTGTAGGCCGGCAGCAGCTTCAGGTTGGCTGCGTAGTGGTTTGGCGCAAAGCGCGGCATGGTGCGGCGAATGTCTTTGGCGTCGAAGGCGCTCACGTCCATCGGGCCACACAAGAAACCGCGCGCCACCGGGCTGAAAGCCACAAAACTCACGCCCAGTTCGCGGCAGGCTTGCAGCACCGCTATTTCGGGGTTGCGGGACCACAGCGAATACTCGGTTTGGAGCGCCGCAATGGGGTGTTCGGCGTGGGCCTTGCGCAGCGTGGGTGCAGACACTTCGCTCAAACCCACCGAGCGGATCTTGCCTGAGCGCACCAAGTCGCCCAGCGCGCCCACGCTTTCTTCAATCGGCACCTGCTTGTCCCAGCGGTGCAAATAGTAGAGGTCGATCACGTCGGTTTGCAGGCGCTTCAACGCGGCTTCGCAAGTGGCCTTGATCGTGTCGGGCCGGCCGTCGATCACGCGCACTTTCACGCCGTCTGCATTGGGCACGCCCTGCATGCCGCACTTGCTGGCCAGCGTGAACCGGGAGCGGTGTTTGGCCAGGTATTTGCCCACCAGCGTTTCGCTGGCGCCAAAGCCGTACAGCGCAGCAGTGTCGAAGTGCGTCACACCCGCGTCCAGCGCAGCGAGCAGCACGCGCTCGGCCTGCTGTTCCGACACCGGGGCGCCATAAGCGTGGCAGATGTTCATGCAGCCCAGGCCAATGGCTGAGACTTGGAAAGGGCCGAGTTGGCGTTGTTGCATGGTGGATGTCCTAACATCAAAAAGAGAAGGCCAGGACCCTACAGCGTGCTGCTGCATGGGTGCTGACCCGATGGTACTTGCCGTGCGCAGAACCCTCACCGCCACGCTCTCCCAGAGGAAGAAGTGGCCAGGCAGTTCAGGCGGCGTTCAACTGCTGTTCCAGGTTGTGCAACACCTGATAGCAGTTGAACACCTGCGCCACGCTGGAGTTCGGCTCGCGGCCTTCTTTGATGGCGGCGAAAAACTCGCGGTCTTGCAGCTCGATGCCGTTCATGGACACCGCCACCTGGCTCACGTCGATCTTCTCTTCCTTGCCGGTGACCAGGTCGTCGTAGCGCGCGATGTAGGTTGCGGTGTCGCCGATGTAGCGGAAGAAGGTGCCCAGCGGGCCGTCGTTGTTGAAACTCAGGCTCAGCGTGCAGATGGCGCCGTTGGCCGCCTTGAGCTGGATGCTCATGTCCATGGCGATGCCCAGCGTCGGGTGGATCGGACCCTGGATGGCGTTGGCCTGCACGATGGGGCTGTTGCACTGGTAGGCGAACAGGTCCACCGTGTGGGCAGCATGGTGCCACAGCAGGTGGTCGGTCCAGCTGCGGGCCTGGCCCAGCGCGTTGGTGTTGGTGCGGCGGAAGAAATAGGTCTGCACATCCATCTGCTGGATGTTGAACTCGCCGGCCGTGATCTTCTGGTTCACGTACTGGTGGCTGGGGTTGAAGCGGCGGGTGTGGCCGCACATGGCCACCAGGCCGGTCTGCTGCTGCAGGGCCACGACTTCCTCGGCGCCCTTCAGGCTGTCGGCAAGTGGAATTTCCACCTGCACGTGCTTACCGGCCTTCAGGCAGGCCAGCGTCTGCTCGGCGTGCATCTGCGTCGGGGTGCAGAGGATGACGGCGTCGACTTCTTTCATCGCCAGGCTGTCGGCCAGATCGGTGGTGATGTGTTTGATGCCGTACTTGTCAGCGACTTCCTTGGTCTTCTCCAGGTCGCGGCTGATGAGCGACACGACTTCAACACCGTCGATGTTTTTGATGCCGTCGAGGTGTTTGATGCCGAAGGCGCCGGCGCCGGCGAGTGCGACTTTGATGGTCATGATTTTTCTCCGAAAAATGGATGCATTCTGATGAAACCCGCGAATCAGGTCAGAGCGGGTTTTCAAGAATCAGATGGCCCACGGCGGTGTTGCTCGCGGGCACATGGTAGAAGCGGTGCTTGACGACAGGCGCAGGCCCCTGCACCTTGCCATCGACGATGTCGGACATGGCGCCACGGGCAATGAGCCACATCACGAGTTCGATGCCTTCGCTGCCGGCTTCGCGCACGTAGTCGATGTGCGGCGTGTCGGCGCAGCCCACGGGGTCGGAGATCATCTGGTCGAGCCAGGCGTTGTCCCACTCGCGGTTGATCAGGCCGGCGCGCGCGCCCTGCAGCTGGTGGCTCATGCCGCCCGTGCCCCAGATGTGCACGTTCAGGTTGTCGTCGTAGCTCTCCACCGCCTTGCGGATGGCCTGGCCCAGCATGAAGCAGCGCTTGCCCGAGGGCACCGGGTACTGCACCACGTTGACCGCGAACGGGATCACCTGGCAAGGCCAGGCGTCCTTGACCGGGTCCAGCTCGCCGCACATCAGCGACAGCGGCACGGTCAGGCCGTGGTCCACGTCCATTTTGTTGACGATGGTGAGGTCAAAGTCTTGCTGGATCACGCTTTGTGCGATATGCGAGGCCAGGTCGGGATGGCCGATGACCTTGGGCACGGGGCGTGGGCCCCAGCCCTCATCGGCCGGGGTGAACTCGGCCGCCGTGCCAATGGCAAACGTGGGAATCATCTCCAGGCTGAAGGCCGTGGCGTGGTCGTTGTAGACGAGGAAGATGACGTCGGGCTTGTTGTCCTTCATCCACTGTTTGGAAAAGTCGTAACCCGCGAAGACGGGCTTCCAGTAGTCCTCTTTCGTCTTGCCCAGGTCCAGAGCAGCGCCGATGGCGGGCACGTGAGAGGTGAAAACGGATGCGGTGATGCGTGCCATGTCAGTGCTTTCCTTGGGGTTGGCGGTGCGCCTGGGCGTCGCCGTCTTCGCCGACAACGCGGTTGCCTTCGACGCTGCGCCCGCCGTTGATCATC
>Ga0209066_10002719_pt1 | contig 21078 bp, 24 predicted proteins | sample All_14_2_FD_187198 | JGI IMG/M metagenome (GOLD analysis project Ga0209066, IMG submission 187198) | Freshwater microbial communities in response to fracking from Pennsylvania, USA - Allegheny Zone_MetaG_DW_15 (SPAdes) (version 2) ... | reverse complement strand
CTCGGGGTGGGGCGGGCATCCTCGGGCATCCCCCCAGGGTAGTTGCCGCGTACTGTAGGAGCCGTGCCCCACGTCGTGCTTCTCGGCAAGCCGGGGTGTCATCTCTGCGACGCGGCGCGCACCGTCGTGACCGACATCGTCGCCGAATTCCCGCACGTCACGGTCGAGGAGCGTTCGATCCTCGACGATCCGGTGCTGCTCGATCGGTACGCCGAAGAGATCCCCGTCGTGCTCATCGACGACCGCGTGCACACCATCTGGCGGGTCGACCCCGCACGACTGAGAAAGGCCCTCGCATGATCCGACACCTCGTGCTCTGGAAGCTCGCCGCCGAATCCCCCGACGAGAAGGCCCGCGTCGTCGCCGAGATGGCGCAGCGCTTCGCCGCCCTCGTGCCGCTCATCGACGGCACCGAGCGGCTCGACATCCGCGCCGACCTCGGGGCGACCGACGGCAACTGGGATGTCGTGCTCGACTCCGACTACCGGGATGCGGCGGCGCTCGACGCCTACCAGGTGCATCCCGAGCACGTCGAGGTCGCCGCCTACGTGCGCTCGGTCGTGACCGCACGGGTGTGCGTCGACTTCGAGGCCTGACCGGCATAGTCTGATCGCGGATCAGAGTCGACCGAGAGGATCCGCCATGAAGTTCCAGATCGTCAAAGGCAAGAGCACGACCCAGCCGTACTTCTGGCGCATCGTGGCATCCAACGGTCAGACCCTCGCCGTGAGCGAGAACTACACGCAGAAGGCCTCGGCGAAGAGTGCCGTCGAGTCGGTCATGAAGAGCGCCGGCGGCGCGACCGTCGAAGACCTCACCTAGGTCGACGTCGAGGGTCGTCGTCCGGCTCAGCGTCGGACGACGACCGACCGCCCGGCGAGGTCTTCGAGCCCGCGGTGCCGGGGCGCCGCGATGAGGATGCCGAGCAGCGCCGCCCAGAGCACGACCGGGATCACGAAGAACCCGAGGATCGGGTCGATCACGTCGCTGCCGCCGAACGGCAGCCGGGCGAGGATCTGCAGGATCGCGATCGTCAGGAGGACGGGCGCGACGATGACGAGGCTCCGCAGGATCGCCCACGCGCCGATCGGGCGACCGGTGACAACGTGGACGACGCGCAGCCGCGTCATCCACTTGCCCGGGGTGACGCCGAGGGTCGCCGTGAGCACCGTCGCGAGCACCGCCGACGCGAACGGCACGATCGGGATCGCATACAGGCCCCAGAAGTCGTCGGAGAAGAGCCCGATGAAGACGACGAAGGTCGTCACCAGCACCGTGCCGAGCCCGTCGAGCGCAAACGCGAGGGCGCGCAGCGCCGGGTGCGCGAGACGCTCGGTCGGCTGCTCGCCGTAGGCCGGTGGGGCGTCGTCCACCGACGTCGGTTCGGCGTCGAAGATCTCGAGCCCGTCGCCGGGCGGCGGGGGTGGCGCGTCGCTCATGCCCGCAGCCTAGAGGGCTACGGCGTGAGGCGGTTGGGCCCGCGGAAGAGGTAGGTGACCTCGCGGATCGACGACTGGTGCAGCAGCAGCATGATGACGCGCGACAGCCCCATGCCGAACCCGCCGTGCGGGGGGACGCCGTAGCGGAAGAAGTCGAGGTAGAACCCGAGCTCTTCGGGGTCGAGCCCCTTTTCGCGCGCTTGCACTTCGAGCACGTCGACACGGTGCTCGCGCTGCGCGCCGGTCGAGATCTCGACGCCGTTGAACAGCAGGTCGTAGGAGTTGGTGAGCGTCGGGTCGCCCTCGTGACGCATGTGGTAGAACGGCCGGATTCCGGTGGCGTAGTCGGTGACGAACACGAACTCGTGGCCGTACTCCTCGCGCACGTACTCCGCCAGGCGGCGCTCGCCCTCGGGGTCGAGGTCGCCGTCGGCGCGCGGCACCGTGTAGCCGCGGCTCTGCAGGATGGTGTGCGCTTCGGCGAGCGGGATGCGGGGGAACGGCGTCGACGGCACCGTCACCTCGATCTCGAACGCGGCCTCGATCTCGGCGCCGTGCTTCTCTTTCACCGCCGTGAGTGCGGCGACGAGCAGTTGTTCGTGCATCGCCATGACATCGTCGTGCGAGTCGATCCACGAGATCTCGGCGTCGACCGAGATGAACTCGGTCGCGTGCCGGCTCGTGAACGACGGGTCGGCGCGGAAGGCGGGCGCCACCTCGAAGACCTTGCCGAAGCCGGCGGGCTGGGCCATCTGCTTGAAGAACTGCGGGCTCTGCGCGAGGTAGGCCTTCGTCTCGAAGTACTCGACCTCGAACAGTTCGGCGCGACTCTCCGACGCCGACGCCATGAGCTTCGGCGTGTGGATCTCGATGAACCCGTTGTCGACCCACCAGGTGCGCAGCGCGTGCAGGAACGTCGTCTGCACGCGGAAGATGAGGTTCTGCTCGGGGCGACGCAGGTCGAGGAAGCGCCAGTCGAGCCGCTTGTCGATCGACGAGTCGTCGGCGATGGGGGAGTCGAGGGCCGGGGCGACGACATCCAGGTCGCCGATCTTCACCTCGAGGCCGCCGAGCTTGACGCGCTCGTCGTGCTTGAGCTCGCCCTCGACCGACACGAACGTGCCCGCCGTGAGGCCCGAGATCGTGGCCGCCACGGGGTCGGGCTGCGGGTCGTCGCCGGCGTCGAGGCGCGGGTGCACGAGCTGGGCCGCGCCCGACTCGTCGCGCAGCACGATGAACTGCACCTTCTTCTGGTCGCGCACGGTGTCGACCCATCCGGCGACCCGGACGGGCCCTTCGGCGGCGGCGGCGAGGTCGGCGATCAGGGTGCGAGATGTCACGGGGCCTGAGTCTATCCGCGCCCCCTCGGGCGTTCTCGCAGCCAACCGCCTTGTAAGCTCGGGGTCGTGCCTGCCGAACTCGTCCACCTCGTGCGGCACGGCGAAGTCGAGAACCCCGACGGCGTGCTCTACGGCCGCATCGAAGGGTTCGGGCTGAGTGAGCGCGGCCATCGGATGGCGGAGCTCGCCGCCGCCTCGCTCGCCGGCCGCGACATCCGCGCCGTCGCCGCGAGCCCCCTGCAGCGCGCTCAGGAGAGCGCCGCCCCGTGGGTCGGACGGTTCGAGCGCGAACTGCAGACCGACGAGCGTCTCATCGAGCCCACCAACCGCTTCGAAGGGCTCAACATGCGGCGCGACGTGCCGCGCTCGCCGAAGTACTGGCGGTACTTCGCGAACCCGCTGCGGCCGTCGTGGGGCGAGCCGTTCGTGAGCGTGCAGGCACGCATGATCGGAGCCGTCGCCGACCACTGGGCGAGCGTCGACGGCGGTGAGGTCGTGCTCGTGAGCCACCAGATGCCGATCGTCATGGTCGCGCGCACGGTTGCGCGCAAGCCACTCGCCCACAACCCGTCGACCCGGCGCTGCGCCCTGTCGAGCATCACGACGCTCGAACGCCGCGGCGACCGTTTCGTCGAGGTCTCCTACACCGAGCCGGCCGCCGAGCTGCTCGCCGACGCGATCGACACGGGAGCGGTGTGAGGCGCCGCGCGCTCGCCGCGGCCCTCGCCGTCGCGGGCCTGCTGCTCGCCGGGTGCACCTCCGACGACGGCATCGCGGGCGAGAACACCGGCGGCTACATCTCGGGCGACGGGTCGGTGCTCACGGTGCCCGAGTCGGCCCGCGCCGACGTCGGCGCGTGGGGTGGCGACACCGTCGACGGTGAGCGCATCGACAGCACCGAGATCGACGGCGTCGTCGTGCTCAACTTCTGGTACGCCGGGTGCCCGCCGTGCCGCGACGAAGCCGGTGACCTCGAGGAGGTCGCCGTCGAGTACGCCGACCGGCTCACCTTCCTCGGCGTCAACATCCGTGACACCGCGCCGACGGCCGCGTCGTTCGAAGAGGAGTTCGGCGTCACCTACGATTCGATCCTCGACGCGTCGACGCGCGATGTGCTGCTCGCCTTCGCGGGCGACGTGCCGCCCTCCGCCGTGCCGACGACGCTCGTGCTGGATGCTGACGGCCGCGTCGCCGCGCGCAGCGCGGGGCGCATCCCGAGTGCGCAGACGCTCGCCGACATCATCGACGACGTGCTCGCCGAGTCATGAGCCTCGCCTGATGGGCGACATCGTCGCGGACGGGGGGCTCTGGCTCGCGCTGCCGATCGCGATCGCGGCGGGGCTGCTGTCGTTCCTGTCGCCGTGCGTGCTGCCGCTCGTGCCGGGCTACCTCGGCTACGTGTCGGGTGTCGCGGGCGGGGCCGAGAAGCGCCGCAGCCGCGTCGTCGTCGGGGCGCTGCTGTTCATCCTCGGGTTCACTGTCGTGTTCGTCACCGTCAACTTCCTCGGCGCGACGACCGCGCGATTCTTCCTCGAGTACGGCGACCTGCTGCAGCGCATCGGCGGGGTCGTCGTCATCCTGCTCGGTCTCGTCTTCATCGGCCAGGTGACCTTCCTGCAGCGCACCATCAAGCCCGCATGGCAGCCGCGCACCGGGCTCGTCGGCGCCCCGCTGCTCGGCATCGTCTTCGCGATCGGCTGGACGCCGTGCCTCGGCCCGACGATCGCCACCGTCTTCCTCATGTCGGGCTTCGACCCCGTGCGCGCCATCGTGCTCGCGTTGGCCTACTGCGTCGGTCTCGGCATCCCCTTCCTGCTCGTCGCGATCGGCGTCGGCTGGGTCGGCACGTCGCTTCGCTGGGTGAAGCGCCACATCCGCGTCGTCAACATCATCGGCGGGGTCATGCTCATCGCGGTCGGCCTGCTGCTCGTGACCGGCGTGTGGAACCTGCTCATGTCGAACTTCCAGGCGGTGATCGATGGCTTCGTTCCGGCCCTCTGATCACATCGACGCCGCGCCCCAGGCGCCCGAGCTGCCGAAGCTCGGCCCCGTCGGGTTCGCACGCTTCGTCTGGCGCCAGTTGACGAGCATGCGCACGGCGCTCGTGCTGCTGCTGCTGCTCGCGCTCGCCGCCGTGCCCGGATCGCTCGTGCCGCAGCGCACCTCCGACCCCAACGGGGTGCTGCAGTTTCAGGCCCGCGACCCGGAGGGCTTCGCGATCCTCGACTCGCTCGGGGTGTTCTCGACATTCTCGTCGCCGTGGTTCTCGGCCATCTACCTGCTGCTGTTCGTCTCGCTCATCGGCTGCATCATCCCGCGGTCGCGGCACCACTTCGAGGCGTTGCGGTCGCGCCCGCCGAAGACCCCGGCGCGCCTGTCGCGCCTCGTCGGGTTCACCTCGGTCGAGACCACGGTGGATGCCGAGACGGCGGTGCACGCAGCGCGTCGCCTGCTGAAGAGTCAGCGCTACCGGGTGGAGCGCTACGGCGACTCGATCTCCGCCGAGCGCGGGTATCTGCGCGAGACGGGCAACCTCGTGTTCCACACCGCGCTCGTCGGCGTGCTCGCGGGCGTCGCGATCGGCGGCGGCTTCGGCTACAACGGGCAGCGGCTGCTCATCGAGGGCGAGCCGTTCGCCAACGTGCTCGCCGACTACGACTCGTTCTTCCCCGGGCCGTGGGTCGACCCCGACACCTCGCTTGAGCCGTTCGGGCTGCGGCTCGATGCGTTCGACTCCGAGTACGAGTTCGATCAGGACGCCCGCACCTGGCATCCGCTCGACTTCGAGGCGACGATGGGCGTGCGCGACGGCGGCGGCGACTGGCGGGCCGCGACGCTCAAGGTCAACTCGCCGCTCGAGGTCGGCGGCACGCAGGTGTACCTGCTCGCCAACGGGTACGCGCCCGTCGTGACGGTGCGCGACCCCGACGGCGAGATCGTGTATCGGCAGGCGGTGCCGTTCCTCGCCACCGACGGCAACCTCACGAGCGGTGGCGTCATCAAGGTGCCCGACGGCCTCTCGGACCAGCTCGGCATGCAGGGGTTCTTCTATCCCGACGCCGTCGCCAACGACCTGGGCGCCTTGACCTCGTTCTCGCCCAACCTCACCGAGAACGCGCTGCTCACGCTCTTCGTCTTCCGGGGCGACCTCGGCCTCGCCGACGGCCGGGGGGCGAACGTCTACACGCTCGACACCGAGAACATGGAGCAACTCGCGGGCCGGGAGGATGCGCTCGCGCTGCAGATCGGCGACACCGTCGACCTGCCCGACGGGATGGGCACGCTCGAGCTCGAGAGCGTCGCGACGTACGTGGGGCTCGACATCCATCACGACCCCGCCCAGGCGTGGGTGCTCGGGTTCGCCCTCGCGGCGGTCGGCGGTCTGCTCACGAGTCTCTTCATTCCGCGGCGACGCATGTGGATCAAGGTCGTGTCGGGCGCCGACGGCACGCGTGTGGAGTACGCGGGCCTCGCGCGCGGGGAGGACCCGGGCCTCGCGGTCGCCGTCGCCGAACTCGCGCGGGCGCACACCGAGGCCCTCGGTACCCCCTCGCGGCCGAACGTAGGATGACGATGTGAACTCCGAGACTCTCGCCGCCTGGTCGCTCGTCGGCGTGTACTCCGCGGCCGCCGTCTATCTCGGGGCGTTCGTGCTCTTCCTGCTCGACCTCGCGAAGCGTTCTGCTGATGCCCCCGCCCGAGCCGTCGCCGCGGAGGCCACCGCGACGGCGGGGTCGACGGCCGTGCTCGTCGAGGCGCCCCCCGCCCCGCCCGCCGTCGCGCGGCCGAGCCGCAACGCGCGCATCGCGTTCGCGCTCACCGCTCTCGGCTTCGCCGTGCACGCCCTCGCGATCGTGCTGCGCGGGGTCGCCGCCGAGCGGGTGCCGTGGGCCAACATGTTCGAGTTCGCCCTCACCGGCACGGGCATCATCGTGGGCGTCTTCGTGTTCGCGAACCTGTGGAAAGACCTGCGCTTCCTCGGCACCTTCGTCACCGGTCTCGCCGTGCTGCTGCTCGTGCTCGCGACGCGCAACCTCTACGTCGACGTCATCCCGCTGCCTCCGGCCCTCGACTCGGCCTGGCTCGTCATCCACGTGCTCGTCGCCATCCTCGGCACGGGCTTTTTCGCGCTCGGCGCGGGGCTGTCGATCATGCAACTGCTGCAGCAGCGCCGCGAAGCGGGCCGCCTCTCGGGAGCCTCGTTCCTCACCCGCATCCCCGGCTCGACGACGCTCGAGTCGCTCGCCTACCGGGTCAACGTCATCGGCTTCGTGCTGTGGACCTTCACGCTCATCTTCGGCGCGATCTGGGCCGAGCGGGCGTGGGGCCGCTACTGGGGCTGGGACACGAAAGAGGTCTGGACCTTCGTGATCTGGGTCGTCTTCGCCGGCTACATCCACGCGCGCGCGACGCGCGGCTGGCGCGGCACGCCGTCGGCGGTGCTCGCGATTATCGGCTTCGCGGCGGTGCTGTTCAACTTCACCGTCGTCAACCTGTTCTTCACCGGCCTGCACGCCTACTCGGGGCTCTGAGCCCCCGCGGCGAGCACCTCGCGGCACCGCTCGAGCCGCGCGAACCACCAGTCACGGCGCTCCGGCGCGGCCGCCCAGCGGTCGAGCAGGTCGGGGTCGGCGTCGACCCGGTCGACGGGGATGCGGCCCTCGCGCGGCAGCAGCGGTCGCGTCGCGACATCGGCGGCGAGCAGGGCGGCCGTGCCGAGCCCGCAGTCGTACTCGAGCTCCGGCAGGGCGGCCGCGAGTCGCGCGCCCATCGCGAGGCCGACCGAGGTGTCGAGGGCGCTCGAGACGACCGCGGGCAGACCGGATGCCGCGACGATCCGCAGGGACGCCGCGATCCCGCCGAGCGGGGCGGCCTTCACGACGAGCAGGTCGGCGGCTCCCGCCGCGACGACGGCGAGGGGATCGGCGGCCTTGCGCACGCTCTCGTCGGCCGCGATCGGCAACTGCCAGTCGGCGAGCCGCGTCCGGAGCTCGGCGAGTTCGGACACGGTCGCGCACGGCTGCTCGAGGTACTCCAGGTCGAAGGGGGCGAGCGCGTGCGCCGCATGTTCGGCCTCGTCGACGTTCCAGCCGCCGTTGGCGTCCACCCGGATGCGCCCCGCGGGTCCGAGCCGCTCGCGGACGGCCCGCACGCGCGCGAGGTCGTCGGCGAGCGTCTGCCCGCGCTCGGCGACCTTCACCTTGACCGTACGCGTCGCGCCGAACCGGTCGAGCACGGCGTCGACGCGAGAGGGGTCGACGGCCGGCAGCGTCGCGTTGACCGGCACGGAGTCGCGCACGAGGTCGGGCTCGGCGCCCCAGCCGAAGTCGACGGCGGCGGCGAGCCAGGTCGCGGCCTCGGCGTCGTCGTACTCGGTGAACGGCGCGAACTCGGTCCAGCCGGAGGGGCCGCGCAGCAGCATCGCCTCCCGCACCTCGAGACCGCGGAACCGCGTGCGCAACGGCAGGGCGACGACGTGCGCGTCGGCGCGCAGGTCCCGGATCGGGGGCAGCTCCACGGGCTCAGTCTCGCGCACTCCGCCTAGGCTCGATCCCGTGACCGAAGCGGATGTCGTCGACGCCCCGGCGCCGATCGAGCGTCGCCCGGTGCGCTGGCCCGGTCGCGCGGTGCTCGTGCTCGGCCTCGTGACCCCGCTCGCCGTCGCGACCGGCGTGGGGGCGGCCTCTCTCGACGCCTTCCTCGTCGCGACCGTCGCCGCGTGGGCGGGCATCGGTGCGAGCGTGCTCGCCGTGCTCGGCGGGATCGTCGCGATCATCGGCAACTGGGAGCGCGGGGCCGCGATCGGCGGCGTCGCCTTCGGAGTGCTCGGCAACCCGCTCGTGCTGCTGCACGGGCTCGACGCGATCGGAAGCCTGTAGATGACCGTGGTCTCGGAACTGTTCGACGCGGAGCGCTGGGTCGAGGTCGAGGGGTTCGGCGATCTCGCCGACCTCACCTATCACCACGACACGACGGGACGCATCGCGCGCGTCGCGTTCGACCGGCCGGAGGTGCGCAACGCGTTCCGGCCGCAGACGGTCGACGAACTCGCGCGAGCCCTCGACGACGCCCGCATGAATCCGCGCATCGGCGTCGTGCTGCTCACCGGCAACGGCCCCTCGCCGAAGGACGGTGGCTGGGCCTTCTGCTCCGGGGGCGATCAGCGCATCCGGGGCCGGGGCGGGTATGAGTATCGGGACGATGAGGGTTTCGATACGCGTCCGGCGGGGCCGGGCGCTACTCAACCCGCGACCATGGGGCGGCTGCACATCCTCGAGGTGCAGCGCCTCATCCGGTTCATGCCGAAGGTCGTCATCGCCGTCGTGCCGGGCTGGGCGGCGGGGGGCGGGCACTCGCTGCACGTCGTGTGCGACCTCACGATCGCGAGCCGCGAGCACGGCCGGTTCAAGCAGACGGATGCCGACGTCGGGTCGTTCGACGGCGGCTACGGCAGCGCGTACTTCGCGAAGCAGGTCGGGCAGAAGTTCGCGCGCGAGGTGTTCTTCCTCGCTCAGGAGTACGACGCCGAACGCGCGATGCAGATGGGCGCTGTCAACGCCGTCGTCCCGCACGCCGAACTGGAGTCGACGGCGCTGTCGTGGGCTGAGACGATCCTCGGCAAGAGTCCCACGGCGATCCGCATGCTCAAGTTCGCGATGAACTCCGCCGACGACGGGATGGTCGGGCTGCAGGTCTTCGCGGGCGAGGCGACGCGGCTCGCCTACGGCACCGACGAGGCCGCCGAGGGTCGCGACGCGTTCCTGCAGAAGCGCGCCCCCGACTGGTCGCCGTACTCCTGGCCGTTCTGAGCGCGGCCGGCTGATGCGCGCCTTGCGAGTCGTCGCCCCCGGCCCCGACGTGCTGCCGGAACTGCGGTCGGCCCTCGCGGGCGGCGACGCGATCCTCGTCGGGGCGCCGAGCTCCGACCTGCCCGCCGAGGTCGAGCAGCGCGTCGCCCTCGTCGTCGAGACGAGCGGCTCGAGCGGGCGTCCGAAGCGCGTCGCGCTCTCGGCGGATGCCGTGCTCGCCAACGCGGGCGCGAGCGAGTCGGCGCTCGGCGGCCCCGGGCAGTGGGTGCTCGCGCTGCCGACGCACTACATCGCGGGACTCAACGTGCTCATCCGCTCCCTCACCGCCGGATTCGATCCCGAGACGGTCGTCGGAGAGCACTTCACCGCGGCCGCGTTCGTCGCCGCGACCGAGCGCCTCACGGTGCCCGAGCGGTACACCTCGCTCGTGCCCGCGCAACTCGCGACCCTGCTCGACGACCCGGCCGCGACCGCCGCGCTCGCCGGCTTCACGCGCGTGCTCGTCGGCGGGCAGGCCACGCCGACACCGCTCCTCGAACGTGCCGCCCGGGCCGGGGTGCGGGTCACCCGCAGCTACGGGTCGAGCGAGACGAGCGGCGGGTGCGTCTACGACGGGGTCCCGATCGGGCAGGTCGAGGTGCGCGTCGTCGACGGCGAGGTGCACCTCGGCGGACCGACGATCGCGGAGGGCTACCTCGGCGACCCCGCGCTCACCGAGGCGCGCTTCGCCGAGGAGGCCGGGATGCGGTGGTTCCGCACCGCCGACACCGGCACGTGGGACGGCACCCGGCTCACAGTCACCGGGCGGCTCGACGACGTCGTCATCTCGGGGGGGATCAAGGTGTCGCTCGGCGCCGTGGAACGGCTGCTGCACGAGAACGGCTTCGAGGACGCCGTGGTGGTGCGCGGGCAGGATGCGAAGTGGGGCGAGGCCCCCGTGGCGTTCACGGCGAAGAACGACGACCCGGGCCCCGCCCTCGCCGCGATCGACGCCGCCCTCGGGCGGGCCGCGCGTCCGCGGATCCGCGGCGGGAGTGCCATCCCGACGCTGCCGAGCGGCAAACCGGATCGCGTGACCTTGCGGCAGAAGGCGAACGAATAGAGTTCACTCCGTGGCGAAGCAGCAGCGACCGATCCCCCGTGTGCAGATGGATGCGAACCGACCCGTGCCGCCGAAGGCGAAGGTGCGCGGCGGGAAGCTCGCTCCGCCGAAGCCCGCGACGCTCGGCACGTGGATCGCCGGCGCCCGGCCGCAGACCCTCGCGCTCGCGATCGCCCCCGTCGCACTCGGTACCGCCGCCGCGTCGCTCGTCATGGAGCACTGGTTGGACCACTGGGTGCGCGCCCTACTCGCCCTCGCCGTCGCGGTCTTCCTGCAGATCGGCGTCAACTACGCCAACGACTACTCCGACGGCGTGCGCGGCACCGACCGCGACCGGGTCGGGCCGCAGCGTCTCGTCGGATCGGGTCGGGCGAAGCCGCGCACCGTGCTCATCGTCGCGCTCGTGTTCTTCGGCCTCGCGTCGATCGCGGGCATCGTGCTCGTCTGGCGCACCGAGCAGTGGTGGCTGCTCGCCGGGGGAGCCCTGTGCCTCATCGCGGCCTGGTTCTACACGGGCGGGCGTCGCCCGTACGGCTACCTCGGCCTCGGCGAGGTCGCCGTCTTCGTGTTCTTCGGCATCGTTCCGACGATCGGCACGATGTTCGTGCAGGTGCTCACCGTCAACGTCGAAGCCTGGCTCGCCGGCGCGGCGATCGGTGCTCTCGCCTCCGCGGTGCTCGTCGCCAACAACGCCCGCGACCGGGAGCGGGATGCCACGCACGGCAAGCGCACGCTCGCGGTGCTGCTCGGCGATCGCGGAACGCGAGCCCTCTACGTCATCCTCGTGCTCGTGCCGTTCGGCATCCTGGCGTTCTTCGCGGTGTTCTACGAGCCCGGTTCGGGCAGCGGGTACGCCCCGTTCGTGTACTTCGTCGGCGTCACCGCCGTGCCGGCGATCCTCATCGCCGTGACGGCGCGCTCGGCCCGTGAGTGGGTGTTCGTGATGAAGCTCACGCTCGCGACGGCGCTCCTCTATGGCGTCGGCCTCGCGGCCGCGCTCGTGCTGCCCGCGGGACTGCTCTAGCTCGACGTCGGGCGGATGCCGAGGGCCGGCAGGATGACGCGGTCGAGCAGCTCGAGCATCGATTCGCGCGTCGTCGGCTGACGCAGCAGCAGCACGCGGTAGGCGAACATCGCGGGGCCGATCGTGGCCGCGAGGTCGATGTCGGCATCGGCGGGGATCTCGCCGCGGTCGCGCGCACGCTGCATGAGCAGCCGGTTCGCGGCGACCCTCGGTTCGACGATCGCCAGTCGTGCGGCTTCGCCGAGTTCGGGCGACCGGGAGATCATCGACGCGATCCCGGCCATGATGCGCAGCTTGCGCTCGCCGTCGTCGAGCGTCGGCGGCTTGATCATCGCGACGAGGTCGCCCCGCAGCGTTCCCGTGTCGGGAAGCCGCTCCGGGTCGAGGTCGTTCCGCTTGAGACACGCGACCGCATCGATCACGAGGTCGGCCTTCGACGGCCATCGCCGGTAGAGGGTCGCCTTTCCCGCCTTCGCGCGGGTGGCCACCATGTCGATCGTCATGCCGTCGTATCCGGTCTCGGCGAGCACGTCGAGCGCGGCCGTGAGGATCTCGGGGTCGCGGCTGTGGTCGCGCTTGCGGCCCAGGCGGGCGGGCGCGGGTTCGGACGAGGTCATTCGCGCCCTCCTCGGCGGTTCGGTCGTGAAACCGAGTGTATCCGGAACTGAACAGTTCCGTATAGAGTGAGCGCCATGTCCTCCGCTTCGGCCGCGACCCCGGCCCCCGCCTCGTCCCGTCGCTGGCTCACGCTCGTGACCGTCGGGCTCGCGCAACTCATGGTCGTGCTCGACGCGACCGTCGTGAACATCGCCCTCCCGTCCGCTCAGGCGGAACTGCTCTTCAGCGACGGCGACCGCCAGTGGGTCGTCACGGCCTACTCGCTCGCCTTCGGCAGCCTCCTGCTGCTCGGCGGTCGCGTCTCCGACCTCGTGGGCCGCAAGCGCATCTTCCTCATCGGACTCGTCGGGTTCGCGCTCGCGTCCGCCCTCGGCGGCGCGGCGGGCACCTTCGAGGTGCTCATCGCGGCCCGCGCCCTCCAGGGGGCGTTCGCCGCCCTCCTCGCGCCGACCGCGCTCGCCGTGCTCACGACGACGTTCACCATTCCGCGCGAGCGCGCCCGCGCGTTCGGCGTCTTCGGGGCGATCGCGGGTGCCGGAGGCGCCGTCGGCCTCCTCCTCGGCGGCGCGCTCACCGAGCAACTCGACTGGCGCTGGAACCTCTACATCAACGTGCCCATCGCGGTGCTCGCCTTCGTCGGTACGGTGCTCTTCGTTCCCACCGTCGCCCGCAGCGGACCCCGCCCGAAGCTCGACGTGCCGGGCACCCTCCTCGTCTCGGCGGGCCTGTTCGGCATCGTCTACGGGTTCGCCAACGCCGAGACCGACGGGTGGGACTCGCCGCTCGCGTGGGGCGTGCTCGCGATCGCCGGGGTGCTTCTGATCGCGTTCGTGCTCTGGCAGCGCCGCGCCCGGCATCCGCTGCTCCCGCTCTCGGTCGTGCTCGACCGCAACCGTGGCGCCGCCTTCATCTCGGTGCTCATCGCCGGGGCCGGGATGTTCGGGATCTTCCTCTTCGTCACCTACTACCTGCAGACCTCGCTCGCCTTCAGCCCGATCCAGACCGGGCTCGCGTTCCTGCCGATGATCGCCATGCTCGTGCTCGCCGCCCAGCTCTCGACGAACCTCCTGCTGCCGCGACTCGGCCCGAAGATCATGGTGCCGATTGGAATGGTCTTCGGCGTGATCGGCATGCTCATGCTCACGCGTCTCGACCTCGCCAGCGGCTACGCCGCGAACGTGCTGCCCGCACTCATGGTGCTCGGACTCACGATGGGCACGATCATGCCGGCGTCGATGCAGACCGCGACCCTCGGGGTCGACCGGGAGTTCGCCGGTGTCGCCTCCGCGATGGTCAACACGAGCCAGCAGGTCGGCGGCTCGATCGGCACCGCGCTGCTCAACACGATCGCGGCGACGGCGGCGACCAATTACCTCGCCGCGCACGTTCCGCCGACGGCGGGCGACGTGGCCCAGGCGGCCGTCGAGTCGTACGCCGCCGCCTACTGGTGGGGCGCCGGCTTCTTCGCGGTGGGCGCCGTCATCGCCGCGCTCCTGTTCCGCCGTCGCGGGCACGGGGTGTCGCTCACGTCGGGCCACCCCGCCGCCGACGAGGCGGAGGCCCCGCCGGTGATCGCGCACTGACGCGCCGCCGTCACCCCCGCGGGCCGGGCGGAGCGTCCTCGACGTCTTCGTCCGACCCGGCGACCGGGGCGGGCCCGGCAGCGGCACGGGCGTGCGCGAGTTGCAGGGCGACGCGATCGCGCAGCGGGCGCAGGAAGATGTACGACACGCAGAAGCCGATCGCGGCGGCGAGCAGGGCGGCGACCCACCAGTCCAGGCCGATCGCGAACAGCACCCCGAACGGGACCGCGAAGACGAGCACCCGAACGACGGAGAACAGCAACCAGGCGCGCACGGCCCCAGTCTAGGTGCGCTGCCCGCGGCCTCTCCCGAGTGCGATTCCCGGCCGGCGCTCGGCTGCACTGCCTAGAATCAGGGCATGTCCCGGCTGCTCCCCATCGCCTTCATCGTCTGGGTGGCGTTCACGGTGTTCACGGTGGTCGACGTCGCCCTCATCGAGCGCACGCGCATCCGGGGGCTCCCCAAGCCGCTCTGGATCGTCGTGATCGTGCTCGTGCCGATCGTCGGCGGGGTGCTGTGGCTCGTCGTGGGACGGGTGCGTGCGGGCGATGCCGCCGGCGGAGTGCGTCGCGGCCCGATCGCTCCCGACGACGACCCCGAGTTCTTGCGCCGGCTCAACCGCGAGAAGGCGATGGAGGACCGGATCGAGCAGCTCGAGAAGGAGCTCCGCGACCTCGACGATGACGCGCCCCAGCCCTGAGGGTTCCCCGGCGAGTGCGTTCGCGGTCGCGTTCCTCGCGGAACTGATCTGCCGCGGCCTCCGCGACGTCGTCGTGTGTCCCGGGTCGCGTTCCCAAGCCCTCGCCCTCGCGGCGGCGGAGTTCGAACGCGCCGGGATGCTGCGCCTCCACGTGCGCATCGACGAGCGCTCGGCGGGGTTCCTCGCCCTCGGACTCGCGCTCGAGACCCGCGTTCCCGTCGTCGTCGTCACGACCTCCGGCACGGCGGTCGCCAACCTGCACCCGGCCGTGCTCGAGGCGTCGCACTCGGGCATCCCGCTCGTCGTCGTGACCGCCGATCGCCCGGCCGAGCTGCTCGGGATCGGCGCGAACCAGGCCACCGTGCAGGCGGGGATCTTCGGCACCGCGGTGCGGCGGGCTTGGGATGTCGCCGCCCCGAGCTCCGCTGACGGCGCCGCCGAGCTCGCCGCCGACCTCGTCGCCGGGATCTCGGGACCCGTGCACCTGAACCTCGCGTTCCGCGAACCGCTCTCGGCCGTCGTGCCCGTGCCCGAGGTCACCCCGGGGGAGTGGGTCGAGCCGGAACGCGTCGGCACCCCCGAGATCCTCGCGCCGGGTCCGCTCACCGTCGTCGTCGCCGGCACCGGCGCGGGCGAGCGGGCGGAAGTCTTCGCGCGCGGGATCGGGGCGCCGTTGCTCGCCGAAGTCGCGAGCGGTGCACGGTTCGGGCCCCACCTCGTGCCCGCCTACCGCGAGCTGCTCGCCGAGCCGGGGTTCGGCGATCGGGTCGAGCGCGCCGTCGTGTTCGGGCATCCGACGCTGAGCCGGGAGGTCCCGGCGCTGCTCTCGCGCTCCGATGTCGAGGTCGTCGTCGTGCGAGGGCCCGAACGCGACGCCTACGACCCGGGCCGCTCGGCCCGCCACGTCGACAGCGTCGGTGTCGCGGGCGACCCCGACCCCGAGTCACGCGCCTGGGTCGGCCCGTGGGTCGCCGCCTCGCGGCAGCTCCTCGCCGTCGACGATGTCGCGGCGGCCTCCCTGAGCGACGACCCGGTCGACCGTGCCGAGTTCGCGCGCCTCCAGTTGCAGCGCATGCGGGAGCCGGTGACCCGCCGCATGCTCGTCGAAGCCGTGTGGGCGATCACCTGGCCGCACGATCGCCTCGTGCTCGGGGCATCCCGGCTCATCCGGGACCTGGATCGCGTCGCCCCCGGAAAGAAGATCCCGGTGCGCGCCAATCGCGGCTTGGCCGGCATCGACGGCACGATCGCGACCGCGACGGGCATCGCCCTCGGGGCCGCGGACTCCGGGCGGGACGGCGTCACCCGGGTGCTGCTCGGCGACCTCGCGCTCCTGCACGACGCGGGGTCGCTCGCGCACACCCCCGGGGAGTCCGAGCCGCGGATGCAGATCATCGTCGGCAACGACGGCGGGGGCACGATCTTCGACGCCCTCGAGGTCGCCGGTTCGGCCGATCCGCAGCTGTTCGACCGCGTCCTCTACACGCCGCACACCGTCGACCTCGTCGCGCTCGCCGCCGCCTACGGGTGGGAATACCGTCGCGCCGGGACGCGCGCCGACCTCGACGACGCGCTGAGCGCATCCGGCCGCCGGGCGCTCATCGAGGTTCCCCTCCCGCGCTGAGGCCTCTAGGGTCGGGCGCATGAAAGAGCTGCTGCGCGTCGGACCGGGCGTCGACCTCGCGTCGATCGACCCCTCGGCCACCCCCGGATTCGAGGACGACAAGAACGAGGGCGTCGAGGCTCTCGCGGCGGGGGTCGACGAACTCGCCGACCTCCAGGAGCAGTTGTTCGCGTCGAGCCGCGCCGGGGACACCCGCCGCGTGCTGCTCGTGCTGCAGGCGATGGACACCGCGGGCAAGGGCGGGATCGTCAAGCACGTCGTCGGGGCGGTCGACCCGCAGGGGGTGTCGATCGCGGCGTTCAAGCGCCCCACCCCCGAGGAGGAGGCGCACGACTTCCTCTGGCGCATCCGCAAGCGGCTCCCGGCGCCCGGGATGATCGGCGTCTTCGACCGTTCGCACTACGAGAGCGTGCTCATCCACCGCGTGCGCGGGCTGTCGCCGCTCGACGAGGTCGAGAGCCGCTACCCGGAGATCGTCGACTTCGAGGAGGAACTCGTCGCCGCCGGCACGACGATCGTGAAGGTCATGCTGCACATCTCGCGCGACGAGCAGAAGCAGCGGCTCGCCGAGCGGCTCGAGCGGCCCGACAAGCACTGGAAGTACAACCCCGGGGATGTCGACGAGCGCGCGTACTGGGACGCCTACCAGGAGGCGTACCGCATCGCGATCGAGCGCACCTCGACCGACTCCGCGCCCTGGTACGTCGTGCCCGCCGACAAGAAGTGGTACGCCCGGCTCGCCGTGCAGCAGCTTCTGCTCGACGCCCTGCGCGGGTTGCACCTCGAGTGGCCGGCCGCGGAGTTCGACGTCGAGGTCGAGAAGCGGCGCCTCGCCGCGACCTGACCTAGCCGAACGCCTCGACGATCGGGCGGAACTTGAGCTTCGTCTCCGCGAGTTCGCGGTCGGGATCGGAGTCGGCGACGATGCCCGCTCCCGCGAACGCAGTGAGGGTGCCGTCGGCATCCACCTCAGCGGAGCGCAGCGAGATCGCCCACTTGCCGCTGCCCGACTGGTCGACCCAGCCGACCGGTCCGCCGTAGCGTCCCCGGTCGAACGGCTCGAGCTCGCGGATGACGTCGAGCGCCGTGCGCGTCGGGGTGCCGGCGACCGCCGCCGTCGGGTGCAGGGCCTGCACGAGGTCGAGCGCGCCGGAGCCGTCGGAGAGGCGCCCGTGCACGTCGCTCGCGAGATGCCAGAGGTTCGGCAGCTTGAGGGTGAACGGCAGCTCGGTGGCCGTGATCGCCGCTCCGTGCGGGCGCAGCGCGGCGAGCACGCTCTCGACGGCGAACCGGTGCTCGTCGAGATCCTTCGACGAGGTCGCGAGTTCGAGCGCGGCCGCCGCATCGGCATCCGCATCGGCTCCGCGGGCGTGGCTTCCCGCGAGCACCCGCGCCGTGACGTCGCCGTCGCGCACGCGCACGAGGGTCTCGGGGCTCGAGCCGAGGTGCCCGTCGACGGCGAACGTCCAGGTGTCGGGGTAGCCGAGCGCGAGGTCGAGCAGCACGCGGCGGAGGTCGGCCCCTTCCGGGACGCGCCCCACGAGGTCGCGCGCGAGCACGACCTTCTTCAGGTCACCGGCGAGGATGCGCGCGACCGCGTTCGACACGGCGGCGCGGTAGGCGTCGGGCGGCTGCGTTCCCGGATGCAGCGAGAGCCGGTACTCGGGGCCGAGGGCGGATGCGGCGAGCGAGTCGTCGGCGCCGTCGACGCGCGTGATCCAGCCCACGCCGTCGCGGCGACCGATGACGACGCGCGGCACGATGAGCACGCTCGTGCGCGCCGAGGAGTCGTCGAACGCGAAGGCGCCGAACGCGACGAGCCCCGAGCCCCCGACCCGCACCTCGTCGTCGACGCGCGCCCGAGCGGCGAGGTCGCGCCACGCGGCGGCGGCGTCGGCGATGCGGTCGGGCCCGCGGAAATCGAGACGCACCGCTTCACCGAGGCCCGCGATGCCGTCGCCGCGGCGCAAAAACAGCAGCGGCCGACCGGGGTCGGTGTACGGGATGAGCGAAGGGACCGGATCGATCCGGCGCGTTTCGACGGTGAGTTCCGTCACCCCCACAGCCTAAGCCGCCGAGAGGTCACCATCCCGCGAGGAACCGGCCAGGTCGCCGACACTCGCCCTGCGTAGGATGGATCAAGTGAGCAGGGCCGATCTGAGCAAAGACCCGGACGAGGTGTCCGGGATGTTCGATCATGTCGCCCCCGGCTACGACCGCACGAACGCGGTGCTGAGCGTCGGCAACACCGCGCTGTGGCGTATCGCCACGACGAGGGCGATCGATCCGAAGCCCGGTGAGCGCATCCTCGACATCGCGTGCGGCACCGGCACGTCGACCCTTCCGCTCGCCCGTGCGGGAGCGACCGTCGTCGGTGTCGACTTCTCGCCCCAGATGATCGCGGAAGCCCAGAAGCGGCATCCGAAGATCGAGTTCCGCGAGGCCGACGCGATGAAGCTCCCGTTCGGCGACGACGAGTTCGACGCCGTCACCATCAGCTTCGGGTTGCGCAACGTGCAGGAGCCCAAGCAGGCGCTCGCCGAGATGTACCGGGTGCTCAAGCCCGGCGGCCGGCTCGTCGTGTGCGAGTTCTCGAAGCCCCCGCGCGCGCTGCTCCGCGCCGGGTACTACGCCTACCTCAGGGTCGTCGCGCCCGCGATCGTCGGCATCACGTCGTCGAACCCCGACGCCTACAAGTACCTCGTCGAGTCGATCCGAGACTGGCCCGACCAGGCGACCCTCAGCCAGTGGATCCGCGGCGTCGGGTTCACGCGGGTCGCCCACCGCAACCTCACCGCCGGCGTCGTCGCCCTGCACCGGGGCCGCAAGCCCGAAGACCAGGCGATCCGCGCCGCGACGGCGCGCCGCACGGGACGTGCGCGTACCCCGGTCGCCGGGTGACCGGCCGCGACGGAGATCGGCCCACCGTGAATCCCACGCCTTCGCTCGCCCGGCGCAGCAAGACCCTGAGTTCGTCGCTCGGGCTCGGCGAGAAGCTGTTCGCGTCGAGCGAGGAGCGCCAGTTCGTCGCCGACATCGAGTCGGGTCTCGCCGTCGTCGAGGAGCAGCTCGCGCACCAGGTGCGGTTCGCCGACGAGATCGCCGACGTCACGACGCGCTACCTGCTGGATGCCGGCGGCAAGCGGGTGCGTCCCGTGCTGACTCTGCTCACCGCGCAACTCGGCGCCGGGGCCAATGCCGACGTGCTCACGGCGGCGCAGGCGATCGAGATCACCCACCTCGCGTCGCTGTACCACGACGACGTCATGGACGAGGCGGAGATGCGCCGCGGGGTGCCGAGCGCGCAGACGGTGTGGGGCAACTCGGTCGCCATCCTCACCGGCGATCTGCTGTTCGCCCGGGCGTCGAAGCTCATCGCGTCGCTCGGCGAGCGCGCGCTCGAGATTCAGGCGGCGACGTTCGAGCGGCTCTGCCTCGGCCAACTTCACGAGACGATCGGCCCGCAGGGCGGTGAAGACCCGATTGAGCACTACCTGCAGGTGCTCGCCGACAAGACGGGGTCGCTCATCGCCCTCGCCGGCGTCGTGGGCGTCATCTTCTCGGAGGCCCCCGAGGAGTACCGCGAACCGGTCAATCTGTTCGGCGAACGCATCGGCGTCGCCTTCCAGCTCATCGACGACGTCATCGACCTGTCTAGCGCCGTGGAGCAGACCGGCAAGACGGCCGGCACCGACCTCCGCGCGGGCGTTCCCACCCTGCCGCTGCTCTACTTGCGTCGCCGTGCCGAGTTCGACGAGGCCTCGGCCGCGCTGCTCGCCCGGCTCGAGCGCGACATCGACGGGTCGACCGACGACGCGGTGCACCCCGACTTCGCGGCGGCCGTCGCCGAGCTGCGCGCGTCGCCGGTGACGGACGATACACTCGCCGAGGCGAACCGCTGGGCCGACCGGGCGGTGGAGGCTCTCGAGCCCCTCCCCGACGGCCCCGTCAAGAAGGCGCTGACCCGCTTCGCGAAGGCGATCGTCGAGCGATCGGGCTGAGCCCGCGCTCCGAATCGTTCAGCGCACCGCACAGTGAGGAATCCCGTTGACCAAGCTTCGCCTGGCCATCGTCGGAGCCGGCCCCGCCGGCATCTACGCAGCTGACATCCTGCTCAAGCACGAGCGGGCGTTCGACGTCTCGATCGACCTCTTCGAGCAGCTGCCCGCGCCCTACGGGCTCGTGCGCTACGGCGTCGCCCCCGACCACCCCCGCATCAAGGGCATCATCACGGCGCTGCGCGAGGTGCTCGACCGTGGCGACATCCGCATCTTCGGCAACGTGCGGTACGGCGTCGACATCACCCTCGACGACCTCAAGAAGCACTACAACGCCGTGATCTTCTCCACGGGCGCGATCCGGGATGCCGACCTCGACATCCCGGGCATCGACCTGCCGGGGTCGTACGGTGCGGCCGACTTCGTCTCCTGGTACGACGGGCACCCCGACGTGCCGCGCGACTGGCCGCTCGACAGCTCGTCGGTCGCCGTGATCGGCAACGGCAACGTCGCGCTCGACGCCGCCCGCATGCTCGCGAAGCACGCCGACGACCTGCTGCCGACCGAGATCCCGGCGAACGTCTACGAGATCCTCAAGGCGAGCCCGGTGACCGACGTGCACGTCTTCGGGCGCCGCGGCCCGACCCAGGTGAAGTTCAGCCCGCTCGAGCTGCGCGAGCTCGGCGAGCTGCGCGACGTCGACATGATCGTGCACGACGAGGACTTCGACTACGACGACGCCGCACGCGCCGCGATCGAGTCGAACAAGCAGATCCTCGTGATCGACCGCGTCTTCACGAAGTGGCGTGCGGAGCCCGTCGGCGGGGCGTCGCGGCGCCTG
>Ga0209066_10002718_pt1 | contig 21078 bp, 18 predicted proteins | sample All_14_2_FD_187198 | JGI IMG/M metagenome (GOLD analysis project Ga0209066, IMG submission 187198) | Freshwater microbial communities in response to fracking from Pennsylvania, USA - Allegheny Zone_MetaG_DW_15 (SPAdes) (version 2) ... | reverse complement strand
AAACCTGGAAGGACGCGGACCGGAAGCAACTCCTGCAGTTTCTGAAAACGCCGTCGGGCACGAAGTTCCTGCTGACGCTGCACGATGTCGCGGCCGGGCGGGCGCTCTCGGTGGCCGAAAGGACGCCGCACGATTACGGGATCACGGCGGGCATGTCTGTCATGCTCGGCCTCATCGAGAACATGGCAAGTGAGTCCGAACAGGAAACGGACCAGTAAACCAAACCCAACATCCAACACAAAGGCACCAAGACTCAAAGAAGACCAAAAAAAACACTTCGTGTTCTTCGTGTCTTCGCGTCTTCGTGTTAAATGCTATTACCGAATCAAAACTGGAGAGTTATGAGCACACCCGATGATGTTGCGAAGGAAGTGATTGACCAGGCTGCCGCCGACAAAGCAGTTGCTGACAAGGCCGCTGCGGATCAAGCGGCTGGCACGGACAAGGCCGCTGCCGACAAGGCTGCGGCGGATCAGGCCGCTGCTGATAAAGCTGCGGTTGACAAAGCTGCTGCCGACAAAGCGGCTGCAGACAAAGCTGCCGCGGATCAAGCTGCTGCGGACAAAGTGGCGGCCGACCAAGCCGCCGCTGACAAGGTCGCAGCCGACAAGTCGCTTGCCGATCTCACAACCGAGCGGGACACGCTCAAGACCGAGCGAGACACACTGACCACTGAACGCGACACGCTCAAAACGGAACGCGACGCGCTCAAGGCCGAAATTGACCGGCTGGAGAAGCTGACCGGCAAGGCCGCCAAGCCGCCTGCGGCCGGTGGCGGCGGCGACAAGAAACTCACAGCCGACGAGTGGCTGGCCGAGGAACTGAAAAAAGGCAAGTGAAACCTGCCGCGCTGGACATCAACTACAAACAATATGGCGGCCCATCGGCCGCCTTTCTTTGTCCGTTTGTCCAGATACGACCTCGTGACCGTTTCCGCACTTACACGTGAAAACTGTACGTTGTTAGATCATCTGCTCGAATATTGTTTCATAAATGTCATAAAGTCCTCCATAACTCATCCAATCACGGCAGGCGGGATGGCTCACTTCGATATACTTGCACTTATTGTAATTTTGAATCTTCCAGGGTAATCCTTGTAGACAAGCATGAGGGATTATTTCCAACTCAATCAGAGATGAAAACACATCGTTGCCGCAAATGATCATCAGGTCCGGCGCGATAGATGCAATTTGATCTCGCAATATTTCCTTGTTACGGCGTGCATGAGAACGTACAAGATCAGAATTCTTTCGGGTAATCGGATTGGATGCTTTCTTAATATTCACCCATGCAATCTTCGCGAGCGTGGACTGTAGGATCTCGGTATGCTCTTCCCGTATTTGAAATAAATTTGGAATCTCCCGCCATTCTTCTAGCGAGATCTTAACGTCGCGCTGGAGTGAATTAGTAAGAAGATAAAGCATGGTTGCGAGATAACGAGGCGTTTTCACCTTTGGGTCCGTCAATCCCATTAAATCTTCTTTAAGCTGGTCTTCTATATCAATACATCCTCTGTCATGATAGCCATATGATTCAGCAAGGACACAAAGAATCTTGATTGATTGTTTTTCAAAAACCGAAGGACAAATAACCCCATCTGCAATGAATCCTTCGTTCTCGCGCCATTTATGGCTGTACTTAATACGCTCAACAATGTCTAATTTGGCTTTATGATAATTGGCGATGGTAAATCTCAACTCTGTTCCTCCGAACTGTGCTATCGAATTGACTGTTTCCCGAAGCCTAGAGATCGTGTCGACTCAATTTACGGCATCCTCACCTTCACACGGAAGAATCTCGATTCCGCATTGGTTGGTCCCCATGGTGAACTCGAGAGGTTTGCAGCACCTTCAACAGTGTAGACGCGCTGCGAACTGAGGTTTGGCGTCCATGTAAGCACAGGACTACCATTTGAAAACCCAATGAATGTTATGAATTTGCTTTCGCTATTAGTGGGCACTAGCCCCGCAACGTAGGATTCCCATACTTTATAACCATTGGCGACGCTTGAGTTCGCCGTCACTTCGTAATTGCCGCCATTTGATGATAGCAATAATGGATAGTTATCAAGCCAACCATATGGGATACGGACAGGTGTGGTAACCGTAGTGTTTGGAGTTATAGTGAGTGTTTTTGTCGCTGTTTTTGTGATTGTTCGATAATCGTATGATAAAGAAACTGATATTGTTTTCGCAACGCTTGTTGGCTTTACCGTTAGCACTCCTGAAGACGAAATCGTTGCCGAAGAGGCTGGCGAAACATACCAACTAGCATCCTGACCTGTCCATGAAGTAGAAGCGGCAGAGGTAGCTGTAAAGGTGAGTTGTGTTGATACGTGTGACAAAACATTTGTTGGTCCGTCGATGGCAACTGATGCGAGTTTTTCTGACAGAGCATAAACAGTATATGCGCCTCCATTGCAAGTTATTGAATGATGTGCTGTACCCGCACAAATGCCGATAATCTCAAAAAAATCACTTCCAGCACTAGTAGCCGTCATTTTCTTCTGCCATGTCGCTCCAGCAACATCAACACTACTAAAAAGAGGATGTCTAATATAAGAGGCGTATCGTGACAACGATGTGTCCCACCAGGCGGTACAGTTGACTTTGGCTGAAACAATGAACTGATCACCCACAAAAGCTATATCTGGGGGGGGCGTCACCCATTGGAAGTAGTTGCCAGGGTCTTGGGCATATAAAGCAGCCTTGAAACCTAATGAAAAACAAATTGCGTAATAAAATGTCACCCTCTTTATCAAAACGTTATTGCGTTTCATTGTTTCACCTTCTTTGTTCAGCGCATGAGCCGTATCAGCGGCGACCCAGGGGGCGTATCGGGACAAACGGACAAACAGACTTGTTTGATCCAAGAAAGCGTGACTGTACATTGTCACTTTTCCCAACGATTCCACATGTGCCACGCTCCAACATGATTTGAACATTAGCACACACCCTGTCCCTGTGCAAGCCCGCCCCTTCCCGCTCCCATCCCGGTTAGCCTAACTGTCTCAAAGTCTAATAGCTTTCCCCGCCCTCTCTCCCACCAACTTTACCACTTTACCCCAACTAGTATAGGGGGGGAAGGAGTCACCTGATCCCCCGACCAGGAGGATTATGGACTCTACTACAATGAAGGGCACGGTCCAGGGCTATTTCGACCGGGCTTTCGATGAGATGACCGACAAGGAGCTTGAAACCCCGCTCGCCAACAGCGGCCTGGGTGTGAAAGCCAAGCTGGCCCCGAATTCTGGGACTTTCGTCCAGTTCCGCAAGTTCGGCGATCTGGCGCTGGCCACCGAGGCGACCAACGATTCGCCCAAGATGTACGGCGAGACCGAGGAGCCCAGCGCCTCGATGGTCGTGCCCGACGACATTTTTCAGGTCTCGACGCAGGACCTCGCGGGCTATCTGTCGTTCCGCCCGAAGCTGCTCCTGCAGGATCCTTCGGACATCATGGCGGTCTCCAAGCGCCGCCTGAACCGCTGGGTGCGCCGCATGATCCATACGGTCGTCAACGACCGTTTCGTCCGGCCCCTAGCCGTGGCGGTGACGAACCTCGACAGCGCCTATGTGGCGGCCCCGAAGCCCTTCCGCATGATCTACGCGGGCGGCGTTGCGGCGTTCGCCGGGATGCGCGAGGACAGCTTCGTGACCATCGCGGACATCTTCCGGGGCGCGGCGCTGCTGCGCAACGGCAAGGTGCCCTCCATCGACGGGCGCTACGCCTGCGTGATGGACTCCGCCGGCATCGAGCAGATCAAGTTCGGCGACTCCAAGTTCACGGACCTCATCAAGGGGTTCGAGGACAAGAACAACCGCGTGTTCGGTGCGGGCGACATGATCGACTACGGCGGCGTGGCCTTCGTGCGTCAGGACGATCCCTACCGCTGTAACCTGCCCGACGTGGGCGGCGCGGTGCAGACCCGCTGCAACACGGGCAAGGTGCGCGTGGCGCATCTTTTCGGCGCGAACGCCTTCGGCTATCTGGATCTCGGCGAGGCGGGCTCCCCGACGCGCCGGACGCTGGCCCCGACGTTCAAATGCCAGGACATCACGATCACCGGCACCCTGCTGACCTGTGCGGTGCGCATGGGCTTCCAGGCGATGGTGATCGAGCGCAACTTCGGCCTTAACCTCGCCTACACCTCGGCGTTCGACGAGCAGCCGACCGACCTGCCCGACGAGGCGGTGTAAACCGGAGGACTGAGGACAGAGGACGGAGTTGCAATTCCGGAACCTTTGAACCTCCGAGCCTTCAAACCAGCGGCGTCAGCCGCGATTGAACCTTTCTCCAAAGGAGAACATCATGCAGAAAATCAACGTCACGACCGTTTCTGCGGTCGCCACCTCGGCCACCGTCGTACAGGCGGTGATTCCCGAGTATCAGAAATCGAAAGCCGTCATCCGCCGCTTCTCCGCGCTCGGCAACGACGCGGCCTGCGCCGTCAACTTCTACGTCCCAAAGGCCTGCCGCGCCTTCCGTCTGCCGGTGGCGCTTGCCACGGCTGGAACCACGCTGCGCATCCCCGTGGATGTGGCGGGCGGGCATGTCTTCAAGGGCCACACGCTGGCATCGACCGACCTACTCTGCCTCCTGACGCCCACCGGCTGGAAGGTCGTTTCCGCGACGTACGCCGACAACGCCGGGCAGACCTACTGCACGGCCACGATCACGGCGGTCGGCGCGATCCCGGTCAACACCGTGTGCTACGTGGTCGTCCCGGCGACCGACAAGATCGCCGGCGTGCCGGTGATCGGCGCGGCCCAGGTCAGCGTCGAGGATCTGCTCTCGGGCGACACGGGCGTCCCCGTCGTGTTCGACATCGTGGCGACCGCGGGCAAGGTCACCTCCGCCGCCGCGCTGGTGGAGTATTGGGCGTAAAGGGGATTGAGGACGGAGGGCGGAGGACGGAGGGCTGATTCGAAATGCAAGGTGGCGCGTGATCTCCGAGCACGCATCCGCGATGGGAACAGCGCGGGCCACCCGCCTTCCGGCCTCTGACCTCTGGCTTCTGTCTTCCGGAGTTTAACAATGACCGCCGGACAAATCGTCACCAACGCCTGCAAGCAGGCCGGGCTCGTCGAAGACGGCACGACCACCTCCATCGTCTCGACGCTGGGGATCGGCTCGCTGTCGATCGGCGGCGGGATCACGGCGGAGGCTGGCACCATCCCGACCACAGCCGCCGAAATCGGCCTGGCGATTCTCAACCGCTGGTATCTCTACGCGTGGCAGCGCTATCCGCACCGCGACATCAAGATCTCGAATGCGGTGGTCGAGGTGGCGGCGGGTGCCGCGGCCGTGGATCTGCCGACCGAGATGGATGTCATCCGCTCGGTGCGCATCGCGGGCGGCGCGTTGCTGCCGCTCTCCGAAGTGCGCGAGGCCGACTTCGCGGCGATCTACGCCGACGCTCCGGGAACGCCGGTGGCCTACGTCCAGTTGGCCGACGGCGTGACGTCCGACGTTCCGCCCCTGCCGGTCAAGCGCATCCGGCTGGCCCCGCTGCCGGTCGCCCCGCTCACGCTGCACGTCAACGGGCTCAAGCGCTTCGCGCCGCTGACCGCGCTGGACACCCCGTTGCTGCCGAAGTTCGAGGCCGCGCTGTTCTACTACGTGCTGTCCGAACTCTGCGGCTTCACCAAAGACGCGGTCCAGCAGAAGTCCGCCCTGGCGCTGGCCGTGGAACACTTCGACAACGCGCTGGCCTGCGAGACCGGCGGCGACGCCTGCGACGACGTGTGCGTCCCGCTCCAAAGCTTCGCCAACGGCTGACCTCTTCCCAACTATCGCACTAATGAACTAACGAACTTCTTCAAAGGAGCTTCCATGTCAGCCCCCGAAATCTTCGCGCAAGCGATCAAGACCGGCAACTCGGTCATCACCGTGACGGCCGACGGCGTCGAGTACGTCGCCGAGGCCATTCCCTTCGCGTCCCCCACGGCCGACGCGTGGAAGTGTTATGCGAGCTTCCCCATCGAGGGCGGGCGCTTCATCAAGCACGCTCCCGGCCTGCACGCTCCCGGCTGGAACGGCGAGAACCTCCCCGGCCTTACCTATCTTCCGCAACAACCCGCACCCTAAAGGAGTCCGCCATGAAAAAGACGCTGCTGTTCACCGCCCTCGTCCTCTCCGCCCTTGCCGGATCGGCCCGCATCGAGCTGTCCGACATCCTGAAATGGGGCCTCGCCCGTCGCGCCGAGCTGCCCGCTGAAGGCTACCGCATGATCTGCACCACGAACCACACGCCCTCCTACGCCTGGTTCCTGAACGGCTCCATGAGTTCGACCGACGAGGGCAACCCGACGGTCTTGAGCTGCACCGACGTGCTGATCCCGGGCATGCCGAAGGAACTCGTGATGGACGGCACGGCCGGCCTGTATCCGATTCCCGACCTCGGCTGTTTCGTCGGGCCGTTCACCATCGAGTGGGACATGACCTCCTATTCCGGCTTCGGCGTGCTCGCCAACACCACCGATCCGTGGAACGGCACGAGCTGCTGGACCGAGGGGTTCACGCCAGGCGCGGGCAGCTACATGTGCACCAGCGGCTTCGGATTCTACTATTACGGCGGGGCCTTCACGCTGAGCCGCACCGACTACCCCGACATCGTGACCGTGACCACCAATTACGTCGCCGTGGGCGGCGGGGCCGTGCTCCGCGACACCGTCAACCCCGACAAGTTCGCGCGCCTCGAAAACGGCGTGTTCAAGATCTACGAGGTGGTCAGGACCCCGGCCCACTGGGAGTTTCAGGGCGCCCCCTGCTTCCCGCTGACGAACCCGCTCACCCCGTTCAGCGGCCCGCTCGCGGGCTACACCTGGACGACGGACACCGTCGGCGATCCGCCTTACCAGTATTACTCGCTCTCGGACGAGTTCAGCATGCGCAAGTTCGCCTCCGGACCGATCAGCGGCGCGGCGGGCTCGCTCGACTTCTATCGCGACGAGGAGCCCTTCGACATCGTCCCCATGATCTACGTCGGCGCGTCCGTGACCACCAACTCCCTGTAACGCAGGCAGCGCCCGACGTCCGGGCGGGCCTCCCCGAAAGGATCTCAAAACCATGAGCCCCCACGGCTGCATCCAGCAGAAACCCATCGACGACGTGACCGCCCAGTGCGACCGCGTCGAAAAGGAGATCTACGTCGGCCGCGAAGGTCGGCAGCCCGTGCTCGTGCGCGTCGACCGCTGCGAGCGGATCGTCAACGCGCTGACGTACGTCTCCACCGCGCTCCTGATCTCCGTGCTCGTGGCGGCCGGTTCCCTGCTCTGGCAAACCGTGGTCCAGCACGCCGCCGGCAAATAGGCGCGGCCCGCCAGTACGGCCGGGCCTCCGGGACGGCCGCTCTCCTTCCCAACAACTAACGAACTCACGCACTAACGAACTCACGCACTAACGAACTCACGCACTAACGAACTCACGAACTAACGAACTAACGCACTAACGAACTAATGATCTTCCCCACTATGAAAACACTCCTCCTCGCCTTTCTCCGCACCCATTGGCTCACCGTCGGCAAATGGCTGATGTCCGCCGCCGACTGGGCGGGCATCCTCGCCCGCGTCTTCTCCTACCTGCTCAAGCTCGCTCTCCAGAGCGGCCGTTACGCGGCCGTGCGCCTGCTCGCATCCCGTGTGATCGAGCAGGCGCGTTTTGTTCTCGCCGTCACGGATGACGGCGTGGTGTCCAAGGAAGAGGCGGAGAAGGCCGTCGCCGCTGCGCGGCGGCTCTTCGACGCGTGGGCGGACGGGAAGGGCAAAGGCGTCACCCAACCCATCGTCGCCGAACTGCATGACGCCGTCAACGAGGCCATGAAATGAAGAAACCCGCCGAACCCACCCCCAAACCCGGAGCTCCGAAAACAGAAGTGCGCGACAAGCGCGGCGCAGTGCGCGACAAGGCCCGCGGCAAGCGGGCCGCCCTGCGCGGCGCGGCCACGGCCGCGACGTGCCTCCTGATGGCCGGCCTGTTCGGCTGCGCGACCGCCACGCCGTCCAGCAAGGCCCAGACCTCCAAAGCCTGCGGCAACACCATCACGGTGACCCTCAATCTCTGGCCCGGCACCAACGGGCTCGCCTGCGCGGCCCGCCCCGGCGGCATCAGCATTTCACTGAGCGACCTCATCGGGACACAGGTCCAGAGCGCCGACGCCGGCGGCAACGAGTCCGTCAACCAGACCGCCACACCGACCAACACCTCCGGCGTGACCGGCGACAAGCCCATCGAGACCCTGGGCGACGTCGGCAAGACGGCCCTCACCGGCGGCACTTCGACCGTCCTCAAGCAAGCCGCCAACGCGGTCGGGATCTCCGGCACAACCACCGCCGACAAAGCGACCGCCGCCACCGGTTCAGCCTGTGCCGACGGTTCGTGCGCGGGGAAATAGCATTGGTATCCGTCTTCGCGCCAAATACTACCGATACGCCCGCACGCTCTGTTTGGTGTCAGAGCCCGAAAAGAGTGTGCGGGTGCCAATTTGATCGAAATACTGTTTCGGAAGCCTTCAAGTTTGACGCCCCTAGAGGATGGTGGTAATATAATATGGCTGAAGCAAGAGAGAGGATGACTTGGGGAGACAGGCGACAATGAAAGGTGAAAGTACTATCAAATTCCGGGCGTTTAACCCCCGGAGAAATCTGCCTGAGTCAATCAGGCGGAAGAGGGGCGAGGCCAATTTTGTCGGCGCTTTTCATAGAAATTTTGTGAACGAGATGCAGGGGCAGGGAGTCGGCGGACGTCATTTTGAAATGGCCGGCTATGGAATCGCGGACTTTGTATGGATGGACTTCGGACTTGATGGTAGCGCGAAAAGTGGCCAAACGGATGCGATGGTCTTGACTTCCTTTGAAATGAAACTGAAGGACTGGCGGCGAGCGTGCTCGCAAGCGTATAGGTACAGTTACTTTTCTGACCGATCAATCATTGTGCTGCCGCCTGCTGTTGCTGACTGCGCGGAGCAGCATTTACCCTTTTTCAAACAGATGGGCATCGGTCTTTGGAGCTTTGAGCCCAAGACCAAGAAAATCGAGAAGCGGTTCACACCTAAGGCGTCAAAAGCGAAGAACGTTGCCGCCCGTTCAAACGCTATCGCGCGAATATCACGGAAGATCGATCTCGGCAAGGCTGGCAAATAGGACGATGCCTTCCTCCAACGCGTCGAGATGCTGCTCATTGGACTTTGGATCCAGAGACTGTGGCAAAGCAAAGTCGATACGTGCGTACAGCTCCCGGGCGTTCTGTACCGCCGACAGACACAGCGATAGCGATGTCTTGACGCTACTCCGGACGAAACGGTTGTTCAGCTCTCTGATGGCTTCCCAGCTCTGGAGGACCTCTTGACTGCGCTGCGGTTGAGAAGAACCTTCGGGGTATAGTTTATCGGTCGGCAGCCCATTGAGCACTTCAGGCGTAAGCAGCCTTAGTTGGTCAAGCTCATAGAATGTGATGCGGTTCAAAAGGGCGCAGCTCAGGTAACGTTCGACCGGAAGACGGCCGCCGCCGAGTGGCGGGGCGAAGCGATCCATAGAGAAAGCTCGCAAGTTTGACCACCACCCCGTTGCGCCAGCCTCCGCGCCGACAGCGCCAACAAATGGCGTCAGAATATCTGAAAACCCGTTGATAATGCGATAACCATTCAGCCGCAACACATGATTGATGTACATCCACCCGGCAATCACATCCGCATGGTATACTTCTGAACGGGCCTCCGAACTGTTAACCCCAATCAGTAGATAGAATCCGTCCGGCCGGTCATCCAGCACTGTGACATCGTTCAGAAAACGCAACAGCTCTTCTTTGTCTAGCAGGGCCTCCCGCGCGATAGCTAATGTCGCATAGACAGGCCGAGCATCTTTTAGCCGAGCGTGCCGAGTACGGGTGTTCCGAATAAAGTCCATAGAAATTGCGGCTTCGGCGGAATCAAAGGAACGAGGTATCAAGATGTTGGGCGCGATAAATCCGGTGACCGCAATATCCCGCTGGAACGAAAGCGTGGCATCCAAATCGGCCATAAGCTGCTTCTCGCTCAGCAATTGACTGCGCCTGCGGGCCTCGAAATATGGATAATCGCGGCCATCCGCGGTTTCATTCTGAAGAGAGCCCAAACTTGCAGCCGGATCGACTGCCGGGATGGCCGCATAGAACTGGGGATCGAAAAGCACATCCACTGGCCGTGTGGCCACCTCGTTTATCTCAGCGATCGTTGAAAGCAGTCGGGCTCGCGTGATGTTCTTCGGGCCGAAGACGACACCGTCGATAGAGCCGTTCCTGATGCCCTCCTCGATCTTCTCGCCGTTGCCGTGACCATGTTGTGCGTACAGCTTCATACCGGTGCCTCCATTTCTGCGATCAAAGCGTTCAGATCTGACGGACGGAGCTGCGGCTTTTTCTTCAGCATCTGATCAACCAGATCACAAAACGACTCGCTGAAATCGGGCCGCTCATCCCGGAATCGTCGCGGCGGTTGATGCAAGGCCCGAGAAATCGTCTGAATCAAATCATCACGGGTCTTGGCAAGCGGATGCATTTGGGCGCTATATTCAAAGACCGTCAATGCGGTTGTATAGAGATCGCTCCGATAATCAAGGTCCCGACGAAAATCCGGACGAGCCATTTCTGGCGCCAGATACCGCGGCGTACATGGCGCGCTGCCGTCGTGTGTCAACCCTGTCTCCAACAATCCGTACGCGATTCCTAAATCCAATAAGACAAATGGCCTCTGCGGGTCAGGCAACTTTATGACGTTTTCTGGCTTGATGTCCCTATGAACAGTGCGGTGTGCGCCCCAAAGCTCTTGAATGGCCTTCAAAAGCGCCAGCATGAGCCGCCTGGCCTCCTGCTCTGATGGCTTCTGCCCGCGGTCTCTAATCAGCTTGCCGAGGTTGGTGCCGGCAAGGTATTCTTCGCTGTACCCTACGTACTCTTGTCCCCCAATCACTTTCAGTTGCGGAGCAATGGACCCTAGTTTCACCAATTCAGGCGACTGGCATTTCCCGAGCAACTGGATCTCGCGGCGGATCCGGCCGAGCGACTCGTTGCGGTATGTCTGCCGCTCCTCGTCCGTTCTGCCGATGACCGGTAAGCAAACGAGTTTGAACATCTCGGTGTTCGGTCCAACAGTCGCCTGGTAAACGACCTTGAAACCACCACGCGCAACCTCGGCTAGTGTGGCAATGCCGTCAAATTCGGCGATGATGCTGTCATTTGGAGGTGGAATAAAGGACATAGCGGCGACTCCTTCCGTCACATAGTTGACTCGCCCATTGTGCGGGCAAGATATCAGTGATATCGCGATTCGCGGCCAAGGGTCCGACGGCATTACCCCGCACTTTGAACGGGCGGCTGACACAGGTGCTCGCTGCGCACCGCTCCAAGATTTCAGTGACCTGCTGCATGTCAACAGGATAGACGCATTCGGGATCGTTTTCAACCGTTCTTTGTCGCGTTACACGGCCGCCCCATACCGCGCAGCGCCCAACTTCGGGTTCGCTTTCAAAAAGACGGTCACCGTGATACGGTGCACGCCTAACGCGCGTCCGATCGCGCTGATGGACATTCTACGGGCCAGCATGGCGGTTATCTCCAACTCGCGCCCGGTGAGTTTTGTACGCGAACTCTTACGCCCTTTTGGGCGGCCGAGAACGACACCTTCGGCTCGTTTTCGGGCCAGCGCCTCCTTTGTTCGCTGTGAAATCAAATTGCGCTCAATCTCGGCCGACAGGCCGAAGGCGAACGCAAGCACCTTCGAGTTGATGTCGTTCCCCAGCCGGTAGTTGTCTTTAATCGTCCATACGCGGATCTCTTGCTTCATACACTGGTTCAAGATCGCCATGATCATCAACAGGTTCCTGCCCAAACGCGACAATTCCGCGCAAATGAGAACGTCGCCCTTCTGCATCTGATCCAGCAACGTCCCAAGCTTACGCTTCTCCACGTCCTTCATTCCCGAAATCGTCTCCTCTATCCAGCGGTCAACAACCATGACGTTCTTCTCGCAGAACCGGTTGATTTCGAAGCGCTGGTTCTCCACTGTCTGCTTGTCCGTACTGACACGAATGTAACCGTAAATCATATGCTCCTTTTTGAATGAGCCGCCAGTATACCTCTTGCTTTTGGTCGACGAAAACAAAGGACCGATTTTGCGCGGCAGAGATATCAAACGGTATGCATACCAGTGGGCAGGCTTGTATTTGATAACGACGCACAACGGCATTCCTGATGAGGGAACACCAAGAATTGACATCACCAAATATCCGTCCATAAAAACGCACCTCGATTCATATTGGAGTCAAATCGAAAAACGCACCGACCAGGGCGACACGCCTTACCACTTGCGTAGTTGTGCTTATATGGACGAATTTTCTAGACCGAAAATCATTTGGATTGAGCTAGTTGATCGGCCCAATTTCGCCCTAGACGAAACCGGCATCATGCTTAACAATACCGTTTTCTTTATTACGGGACGCAACATTCACTATCTCTTGGCCTTCTTAAATTCGACCCTCTGTGATTGGCAATTTGGCAAGATTTGCGCGACATCAGGGACCGGAACTCGGCGTTGGATTAAGCAGTACATTGAGCAGATTCAGATACCGACTTCAACCGCTGTTCTTGACAGAATTATGCAACGGCTCACTACCAGAATGAGCGTTGCTAGCCCAGCAGAGAAGGCTCAATTGTCAGCCGAAATTGACAGACAGATATTTTCTATGTTTGACTTTACACAGGAAGAATGTTCGTTTGTAAGTAATTTCGTTCCAAAGTATTAAGCCCAAAACAATCGTTAACAAGTTCTTCTACCTGTTGTTGCCCCGTTGTTGTTTTCATCTGCAATTCGCGTGTGACGACGGCAATGAGGTTGCGATTCTTCGCCTTCTCAATTATGGGAATAGGCAGCAACTCAACAAACTGTCTAAGCCATCGCCAGCCGGTGTCATCGAAGCGCGAACAAATCATATCGAGATAAAAGAGTATTGCCTTGCTGTTTAAGAAAGCCAGCAACAACTCGTATCCCACAGCTTCCACAGATCGTTTGCCTAATGTCAAAATGTAACCAGTATTTCCCACATAATGGCGGTCGTTGTCAAAAGTGAACGCGTTACCCGTTCTGGCTAGTTCTGCCCATATGATTTTCGGTTTAGAAAATTCGTCCCAATAACTTATCTGATCCTGAGTCTCAAACCACTTGTTGTTCGTCTTTTTGCGTGCGGCGAGTTTTTGGCCATTAACCACATGATTCTTGCCAGATTGCTCAAGCCGTTTAATCCCAAAAGAAAGAAGGTGTTCTTTCACAGCGGGGTAGTTAGATATGTCAATGTGCAAAGCTGGAAACGTCGCAATAATGTAGATATGAGCCCACTCATAAGCGTATCGTTTGATATCTCTGCCGCGCAAAATCGGTCGTATTAAATCAGCAGTCCGATTACGCTCAGCGCTGTCCTTACATTTTGACAGAATCTCATTTCGCTTTTGCTCATTTACAATAAATGCGTCGTTAAAACCGGTTTTTATGCCATAATTTATACTTACGTCCCAATCTTTCAGCGGCACACCCCTTCTTTCGATTTTCTCCTTAATGCTGCGCTCGATTGGCGATAAAATCACCCAACTGGTCGATGTGACAAACTGACATGTTGTTGATTGCTGTTGAACGAACACACCAAGGTTATCACGGCATCTTTCTGTAGCAATACAGGATTTCGTTTGTCCATCATTTACAGCATCTTTTTGGAATAGCAATATACTTGTATCGACAGTGGCAGATTCAAAGACCTTTTGCCCAGCGAAATCGATGATAGTACGTGGTGCCGTTCTCGTGGCCAGGAACTCCCGCAAGTTCTCACCGTAACCGGCCCGCATCCATTTGTTTGATGTAATGAAACAAAGATGGGCTTGTTCTTTGAGTAATTCATGCCCCCTCTCATAGAAAAGGCAATAGAGGTCGCCCATTCTATTCAATGTCTTGTAACCAACCGACTGATACTTATCCGCCAACTCACCGCCATTGTTTTGAAGCTGAACAAATGGGGGATTACCAATTACAATGTCGAATCCATCAGGAATGCCAAACATCCATTCAGGATCAAAGAACGAGGATGTCGCGTTCTGATCGTAAGGATTCCATTTTGCGAGCTTCGCCGCCTCATCCGTGAACGCATTATGGTCGGCTTTTGCTCTTTCCTGCTTGATGCGTTGCTCGTTGAGGCGTATCAGATGATCAATAGCATCTCGTTTCTCTTTATTGAAATCGACGCGCAGCTCAAGCTCCGCCTGCCCCGACTCGTCACCGAAAAGAGATGTTTGCTTGGGTTTACGGACAATGCCCCATTTTTCCTCCGCTACCTTTTCGCGGTCGCTTTTGAGCTGCCGGATTGCAGCCTCGGCTTGTGTGATCGCAACCTCGTCAATGCCCGTGGCAATCGAAACGAGATGATTCTTTAGATCCTCGCGCGCCTGCGCATCTTTTTCTCTGCACCTCTTTTTCTGGGAGGTCTTCCTGGCAAAGAAGTGTTCGTGCCTGATCGAACGCAAGCGTTCCTCCAGCTCCTGCGTGACGTCATCCTTGAGGTTCATCATGTCAGCGGGCTTGTCGATCCCGATCAGCGTATCGGCCGCCACGAATTTGGTCTCAAGATTCGGAAGCGGCAGTATTTTCCCGTTGTCGTCCTGTTCGACAACCAGCGAGATGAAGAACCTTAGCTTGGAGATTTGCACGGCGACAGGTTGAATATCCACGCCGTAAATACAGTTTTCAATTAGGTGAAGCTTGCGGACGTAGTCCGGCCGATTCCGGGTTTCATCAAACAGCTTCCCGATGGCAGCCAGTCTTTCCTCCATGCTGTCGTCAGTGTCCTCGTTGAAGGATGCTCCGCAATCCTGCACCGCTTTTTGCGTGGCCAGCTCCTTGAGAAACCGATTGTCAGCATCCACACGCGTCAACATGTGTACCATCGTCTGCAAGACGCCCATTGGAAAAGCGCCCGAGCCACAGGCTGGATCGATAATCTTGCTGGCGAAGAGCGCTGTCGCGATCTGTTTCATTTGCGCTTTGCTCAGCGACAGCTCCTCATTCAGGTAACGGGTGAGCTTACGGTACTCTTCTTCCAGTTGCGGCCCCACGGCGGTTTTCAAGTACGCGACCAGACTCTCATCCACCATGAATTGCACGATCTCGCGCGGCGTGTAGAAGGACCCCGTTTGCTTGCGAGCCGTTGTGCGTGTTTCAGGATTGTAGCTTGCTAACAGATTTTCAAATATCTGGCCCAGCAGCTCAGGATCGAGAGCGACATCCTTCTCGTAAGGCGTGTTCTCTTCCACCGTGAAATTGTAGGCGTTCAAGATTTCGAACAGCCCTTTGACCTTCACGGCCGACTTGCGGCGGTCATCGTAGAAGCGGGAGAGGTCAACGACCTGCTCCGCACAGAAGAACAGCTCATCCGGAACGGCCAGGCGAGCTTCGTTCTCCGTGCAGTTGGAAAAGCAATCCACGCGTTTAGGGTCAGTTTCAGTGTCCTTGTCAAGATTCTCAAAGAGGCCACCGTTGAGAAACGGAACGTCTTTGCAGACATCGATAAACCTCTCCGCCGCGCCTTTTTTGAAGAATCTCTTGTACCGATAGCCGAGCACAGCGCGTTTTCCCCACTCCACAAATTCGCGCGGATTCTCCTTGGGATCAAGGTTGAGAGTGGCAAAGAACAAGTTCTGCAAAAAAGCTTTGTAGTACGTGCTGCCGCACACGTCCTTATACAGAAGCAGCTCATCGACAAACGCCTTATCGAACAGGCACTCCGGAATGATCCCCTTCTTTTTGAGAAACCAAACGAACATCAGCCTTGTGATGAGGCGAATGGTCATCGTCGCATTGCGAGTGTCTGTGTCCTTGAGTTCGGGCAGATCATCGGGAAACTTCACTTGTGTTAACGCCCAGAAGTACCAGTCGGACAATTCACCGTAAAACTGTTTGCTGAGGGCCTCAACCGAGAACGCCTCCCGGATCGCAGCAAACGACGAGGCTCCAGCCAGCGCCATGAGTCGTTCGGTTGCTGTGCGGTAGGATTCTTCAGGGGAGCCGAAGGCGTAGGTGAACCGTTTTGGCGCTGTCTTCTCTTGTTTGAGGTCACAAATGAACGACAGGCGCCACTGGTTGCTGGCATAGTAAACGGTAATCGCGGCATCCACTCCGTATTTGGTGTAGCCGCTCACCAGGCTTCGCAGCCCGACCCTGTTGAGTTCGATCTTGGTCTTGCCGCCAACCTCGAAGGCGTAGAGCCCGATCACATAATTGTCGGAGGTTTTCAGAGTGCCCAACTCATAGCCTTTGATCTGCTTCGCGTCATTGCTGACGATCTCCCTGGGCGTCACTCGTATTTGGGTCACCCCGAACACTTGTGCCAAAACCTGTTGCCACTCCTGCAAATCAAACGGGGCCTGAAAGATAGCCTTCAGTTGCTCTCGGGTCATCATACGAACGTCTCCGAAATGATAATGCGCGGGGTGGACGTGTCGGCGGGCTTGCGCTCGCTATCCAACTCCATGGTGTGATACTTCTCAAAGAGTTCAAGGATCTTGTCTTCCGCCTCGTCCAGCGAGGTTTTCTGCTTCCGATATGCCGACTCCAGCTTCGCGAGGTCACGGGTCAGATGGGCAAACGTGCCGCGCTCAACGTAAATCATCAGGGCGTCGCACGCATTCTGGACTTTTGAACCGCTCGAATCCCGGCTGATGTTGCGAAGGATGCTCCTTGCCATATTGTTCTGCTTATCGCGCGAGGAGGCGTCCCCCTTCGCATCGTCCTCGGTCGCGGCAACCTCTTTATCGAATGCCTGCTGGGCGAGCGTCACATGCGTGTAGTGTTCATCAGGCAGCGCGACAGGCAGCTCCCCAACCGCAGCCTTGAAAAGCTCGGCCGCCTCAAGAAAGCCAAGATCGGTTATGGCCTCTCCCTGAACGCGATAGAACTCCTTCTTGAAATCCGAAGCGACATAGACAAGCGTTGTGGCCTGGCTTATGGCTTTCCCGCTGGCAGCAATTGAACGTCCCGTCCGTGACTTGACCGGCAGCTTTTTGATGAAAGCGTACTCTTCCGGGTTGTTTGCATAAAACTCGCGGATCTCACGTAACAAAGCGAGTGTCTTGTCGGTTTCATCGGCGACTTTGGGGTTAAACAACTCAAATGACTCGACGATCTCTTCGAGCGAGTACACTTGGGAATCCTCCCCCAGTGCGGAATGGAAGCCCTGAAGCTTGGCGAGGTGGTTCTTGTAAAGGTTAATCTGCTCATCGCCCAGTGCCGACGGATAGAACATGTAGTTGATGATCTTGCCGGCGATGCTGCCGATTCGGTTGACGCGTCCGATGCGTTGCATCATCCGCACGGCGTTCCACGGCGTGTCGTAGTTGATGATGACGTTAGAGCGGTGTAGGTTTACGCCTTCCGACAAGACATCCGTGGTGACAAGGATGTTGAAGTCGTCACGCTGCTTGGCCGGCTCAATGTTCGCATCGAAATTGGACCGGATGGTGTCAAATTGTTCGCTTCTGTTGTCTGATGACACGTAGAGCACATCCGCCCGCTGCAAGCGGCTTTTCAACGCTGCCTCAATATAGCGCCCCGTGTCCTTGCTCTCCGTGAAGATGACGAGTTTCCCCGAAGGGTTCTCGGGCTTTCCGAAGAACGCGGCTGCTGCCTGGCAAAGAAACTCTTCCAGTTTGGGATCTTCCGTTACCTGCTGCCACTCAGCAATCATCGCATCGAGGATTGCGATATCGGCCTTGAGTTCATCAGCGAAAGCGGGGTCGAAACTGTCGGCATTAAAGACGAAATCCTCTTCTTCGAGGCCCAGTTTCTGTTTGCCCTTCTCGATAATCTCCTCGAACGTCTTCCCTTGAGACAGCAACTCTCCGATCTTGAGATCCGGAGCGATGATGACCTGGTCGCGATCAAACATGTCGACCATATCCTGCGTGGCCTTGCGGAAATTTGCAAGCGACGCCTTGAACGCGACAAAACTGCTCTCCAGCCGTTTCACCATGAACGTTCGGTAGATCATTTCCAGCGAGCGTGCGGTCTGCTCGGCGTTCGGATACTTTTCCCGCCGAATATCCTCGCGCAATGCGAACACCGCGCGGTAACGTGAGTAGGAAAGCTCTTTGGTCAGGATCTGCATGGCATCCACGAAAAGAGCTTCCAGCGCCGGCGACATCTGGTAACAGATCTTGCGCGGTTTTTCGATTGTTGGAAACCGAATGCCCTGGTCGTCCAGATCCTTCTTATACTCGGGATATTTCTCAATATTCGAGCGCGTGCGGCGGACAGTGATCTTTTCGAGAATCCGCATGCGTATGCCATCGTACAACGCACGTACGGCCTGCAGATCAAGCTCTTTGCGTTTACTGCTGATGAGGCTCTTATACGCCTTGATCCAAGGCGCGAACTCGTTTTGAAGACTCGGCACGCCCTCAATGGTGCAAAGATTCTTGTCTTGGAACAGCAGGATTAGGTTGTAAAGGTCTGTCGGGTAATTGTTGAGTGGCGTCGCGGAGATCAGCATGACTTTCTTCCGTCTGTCGCCCACGCGAATGTGATCGCTGCGCCGGTCTGTTTTACACAGGCGCTGAAGACTGTCGTACATTTGCGCCGTGTCGCTGCGAAAGCCATGGGCTTCATCGACGAGCACCAAGTCATAATCCTCGGACGGGCGATAACCACCGCGGCCCTGATGGATCTTTTCGACGCTTCCGTTCGTCAGGAAATCCGCGTACTTGCGGATTTTGAATTTTTCAAAGGTCTCGATCCAGTTCTTCTCCACAGCCGGCGGATAGATGACCAGCACCCTGGTGCCGCGCGTGCCGTTTTCCTCAATGAACCTTTTGGCAATCATCGTGGCGACGACTGTCTTTCCTAAGCCGACCACATCGGCTAAGAAGAAGCCGTTGTACTTCAACAACATCTGGTAACCCTGGCTTACGGCGTCGCGCTGGTACTTGAGATCCTTGAATTCCTCGGGAAGCGTAATCGAAAAGTCGTCCTCCGCCTGCGAACCGAAGAAATCGATGAGGAGCTTCATGTAGAGCTGGTATGGCGTGGGCGTCTGGCCGAGATGGGTGGCTTTCTTGAAGCTCTCGATATCGGCGTGTTTGATCGGCAGGGCTTCGTGCCACAGCCGGTCGAACTCTGCTTTGCAGAACGCGACGTCCTCAAAATCCTTCATGGCCACGTTCAACTCGTAGCGCGGCGCTTGAGTGATCCCTAGTCCGGACGCAGACAGGTTGCTGGACCCCATGATGACCCAGCCGTCTGAATGTTCGTTGTGCGTAGCGGGCAGGAACAGATAGAACTTGGCGTGCAAATCTTTCGTGGCGTGTACACGAAGCTCGACCCGGCGAGCAAGCATGTCGTCCGCAAGCTGGATGATGCCTTGCTCGATGTCACGCGCATAGCCTGCCTGCTGAACGTCTTCAATGAAATCTTCGCGGCACTTCTCCCATGCGGCCTTCCGTTCCTTCTCACCCATCATGAAGAGCATCGCCTTGTTGCGGCCGCGAAAGATGTCGTCGATGTTGATCCCTATGAGGATTTGGATTTTCGGAAGTTCCCCCAAGACTTCCCGAACCTTGAAATAGCCGGAACTTCGAAAATACCCGACCACAGCGTGAAAGCTATGAAGCGAGGCCATGTGCTCTTTAATCCCCACAATTTTCTCAAAGAGCGTCTTGCCACTCGCATTGTTGAAGAACTTTGTAGGCATCGCATCGGACCTCTGATTAGTAATGAACTTATCTTACATAAAATCCGGTCATTTTGCACAACTACTTGATCTATATTGTTTAAGAACCGCAGGGGCGATTGCTCACTTCGCCTTCTCCACGGCCGCCCGTAACTCGGCGATGCGCTCCGCGTGGTCGTAGCGGGCCGCCGTCGTGTCCTCGGTCCAGCCGCCGAGACGCTTGGCCAGGTCATCCGACACCCCCGCCTCGCTCAGCCGCGTGCGGAACGTGTGCCGCCACGAGTGGAACGTGTAGCCTTTGCCGTCCAGCCCCGCCGCCTTCAGGACCTCCGCGAACGCCCCCGGGCCTCCGGACAGCTGCGGGTGAGGGTAGCAGGCCGCGTGCAGCGCCAGCACATGCCGGGCGTCCAGCGGCCGCATGCTGGCCGTCGCCTTTTCCGGGCGGGGGGGCGGTTCCGCTCCGGCCCGCGCCTTCGCCTGTTCGAGCGCGTCCTTCAGCGGCTGCGCGAGCGGCATCAGGACGTCGATGGCGTGGCGGGCGGTCTTCGGCGGGGTGTGCCGGATCAGGCCTGACGCCAGATCGACCTCGCCCCACGACAGCCGCGCCACCGAACTGTAGCGCAGGCCGGTGTGCCGCGCGAGCAGGCACGCCAGATGCCAGTCCCCGCCGGCCGTTTCGGCCGCGGCGAACACGGCCTTCTCCTGGTCGCGAGTGAAGGGCTTGCCCCGCTCGCTGTCGTGCGCGGACGGCCTCACCAGCGGCCAGGGGTTCTTCAGGTCGTCCATGCCGCGCCGGAGAACCTCCCAGACCGTGCTCAGGTCGCCGATGATGTTTCTGCGCGTCTTGCCTTTGGTGCCCTCCTCGGCCAGCGAGGTCGCGAAGGCCGCCGCAACCGCCCGGTCGACGGACTCGGCCGTCTTCGCGGACGGCCAGTTGTCCTTCGTCCACTTCGAGAGGCGGGCGAGGGCGGTGCGGCGGGCTCGCAGCGTGACCTCCTCGTTCCTCTTTCCGGACGACTCCAGCCACTTGACGTAGGTCGGCCAGACCTCTTCGAGCGGCAGGCCTTTGCGCGAGGTCCCGCAGACCGCGTCGAGCATGGCGTGGAGCTTGTCCGCTGTCGCCAATTTCCCGTAGGCCATGGCGAAGGTCTGCTCGATGATCGCGGCCTGCGCCTTGTCCGCGGTCCCGGTGGATCTCCGCACGCGTTTGCGTTCCGGCGTCCAGAGCTGGAACCACCAGAATTTGCTCGTCTCCTGCTTGTAAAGGGACATCGTCTTTCCCCCTTTCGCCCATATAGTCTAAGTTGTTCATTTAGGCACTTCAAGTCATATTTGAGCCATATCGAAG
>Ga0209066_10002716_pt1 | contig 21081 bp, 19 predicted proteins | sample All_14_2_FD_187198 | JGI IMG/M metagenome (GOLD analysis project Ga0209066, IMG submission 187198) | Freshwater microbial communities in response to fracking from Pennsylvania, USA - Allegheny Zone_MetaG_DW_15 (SPAdes) (version 2) ... | reverse complement strand
GTCCAATTGCTTTGGGGCAAGGTCTACCATCTGGCCGGTCTTTCTAGAAAGAATCCGGTAGTTGCCATTCAGGCAGAAGCCGGCGACTTCAAATCCGCCTTCCAGGTGAGATATTTCCCCGGCAGAGTGGCAGGGTTGATTGTTGTCATTTGCTGCGGTGAGGTTGTTGTTTCCGCCGAAAATCAAATTCAGAACTTTGTTTTGCATTTTTGTTTGTCCAATGAAGAAGCCCCGCAAAGGCGGGGCATGAATATTTGAGCCTGATTCAATCAGGTGAAGGGGCAATTGCAGGATTCCAGATTGACCTGAGGCCACCGCGGCCAATTGACTGTGGAGGTCTGGAATCTCGAAGGTGTGTGTCGTTGCGTTCCGGTCGGAAACGCAAGTGCTGGCTGACCACTCGGGGACAGCATTGGAGAAGTTTGGGAAGGCTTACCGGCGCCGTTCGTAGGCGGTTAGGGTAGTTAGTCCGTTCTAAGCGCGAACTACGAAATACCGGTCAGCAGGAATTTTTAAAGAACACGACTCCAAAGACCACCAGCGATGGGTGGGGGAGACGTGTTCTTGCGCGTGTGTTGCGCTGAAGAGGATTTGAATGTATCACGAGCTTTCGATGGCGCGCAATTGTTGAATGTGAAAAAATTCACAAATTCCCTGCCTTCGCGTGGTCATTTCCCACCCGATTCATCCCCTGCACCTATCTCCCGCGACCGTCTTGCAGACCGTCGCTTTGGGGGAGACGGTAGAACCTGACGATTCCACCGTCCTGGGAAGGGGCGCAGCAGCTCTCCGGGCGCTAGGGCGCCACGCTGCTTCTCGGGCTGGACGCCCTCGTCCCCTTTCAATACCGCGCCCCCAACCCGCCGACGCTGCACGGCAGCGCCAACGGGCGGGCAACCCGCGCAGTGCTTGCCTTTGTTGCCGCTGTTCGCGCCCCCTGCAGGCTCCGGCTGGACGCCGGACACCGCCCGGGTTGCCCGCCCGCTTTCAGCGTGTGGGGGCGGGGCTGCGCCCCCACTGCACCACCGGCCCGTGGGCGGGCCTTTTCCGGTTTAGGGCCGGAAATGGCTTGCGGCTCCCCCTGCGCCAAGTTGGCCGTGTGGGCACGGCGCAACTTGCCGGGCTGCGGCTGAACGCCTGGCCCCATGTCCTGCGGCATGGCACCCGCAGCGGCTTGGCGCCAGCTGCAATGCCGACACACCAGGCCGTCCAGCTTGGTGTGTGTCTGCAGCGACAACCGGGGCCTGCGACGTGAATCGGGCAATGCACCGGTATCCTACGAGGCTAACAAATAACAAACGAGAGAGAGGGCCACATTGGCAACCCGTCGCAACACCTCGAATACCGCTACAGCGCAAACCACTGATTACCAGCACACCCAGCAGGCTACCCAGCGCCCAGACGTGGGCGTGCAGGACCAGTTCACCATCAAGAAGCCGCCCAAGACCTACCGCTACGACAGCAGTTTGGACCCGGCGCTGAGCTGGGACGAGAGCCGCGACCGCAACCTGGCCGAGTGGCTGATTGGCCTGGTGCAGCGTTGTGCCACTGAAGGCGAGGCGACGGTGTTTGCCCAAGCGCAAGTGTGGGCGGGCGGCGGGGTGCAGGTGCAGTCGCTGAAGGCGGCGGCTGACCTGTTGCAGGTCTTGTCGCAGCCGTTCCTGAACTGGGCGGGCAAGGCGGAGCGCCATCAAATCGACGTGCCCACTGTCCCGCTGTTCGTGCATGAGCGGCATTCGACCAAGGCCATCCTCGACGGTATCAAGAGCCGCAAGGCCAAGGGCACGACGCTGGACATGTTCGGCGACGGTGGCTTGGACGTGACCGACAAGCTCGACGCCTACGAGCACAAGGGGCCGTGGCAGAACCGCATGATTCTGGGCGATAGCCTGCAAATTATGAACTCGTTGCTGGAGTTTGAGGGTCTGGGTGGCCAATTACAAATGGTTTATATGGACCCACCCTATGGGGTGAAATTTGGGTCAAATTTTCAACCATTCGTTCGGAAAAAAGATGTAAAACACGGTGGCGACGATGATATGACGCGTGAGCCAGAGATGGTAAAGGCCTACCGTGACACTTGGGAGCTTGGCCTTCATTCCTATTTAACTTATCTGCGAGACCGGTTGCAGCTTAGCAAGGAATTGCTCAATGAAACTGGAAGCATCTTTGTGCAAATTTCTGATGAAAATCTGCACCATGTTCGGGAGTTGCTTGATGAGGTGTTTGGTGCTGCGAATCACATAAGCGTCATTGCGATTCAGAAAACGAGCAGCGCAACGTCAGAATTGCTTGCATCTACTGCTGATTTCATTCTTTGGTATGCGAAGGACAGCACGCGAGTGAAATTTCGGCGGCAGTACCTGGACCGTGGGAACACTTCCGCCGCGGATAGATATGACCAGCTTCAGCTGCCAGATGGGTCGTGGCGAGCAATGACTGCTGCGGAAAAGTCCAATCCGGACGTCATTCCTGTTGGTGCTCGTCGATATCAATTGGACAATCTAACGAGTAGTCGGCCGCCGGGGGATTTTCCTGTCGTTCTCGATGGTGCTTCTTACCGGCCAAGGTCTGGATATTGGAAGACAGGTGAAGCGGGCTTCAAACGGCTAATTGGCTCGCGACGTGTTCAAGCTACTGGGGGAGGCACTCTACGGTATGTTCGCTTCCTTGAGGACTTTCCATTCATGGAGATTGGGAACGTCTGGACGGACATATCTGGGAGCGTTCAAAGTCGCTCTGACCCAAAGATATATGCGGTGCAGACATCAACTGCTGTTGTGCAACGTTGCATGCTGCTATGTACAGACCCAGGTGACCTTGTGTTGGACCCCACTTGCGGCTCAGGAACTTCCGCATATGTGGCAGAGCAATGGGGGCGTCGATGGATTACTTGTGATGCGTCTCGTGTACCGCTCGCTCTGGCCCGTCAGCGTCTACTAACGGCGACGTTCCCATACTACGAGTTGAAGAACCCGCAGGCTGGCCCCATCGGGGGCTTTGAATACAAACGCCGCCAGAACCGAAAGGGTGAAGAGGTGGGCGGGCTGGTACCGCACATCACTTTGAAGTCCGTTGCCAACGATGACGCGCCTGCTACTGAAGTACTGGTAGACCGACCTGAAGTGAACACAAGTGTGGTTCGCGTAGCTGGGCCATTCGTGGTCGAGGCGACCATTGCGCCTGCCCAGGTGGTGGACCTTGCGCCTACGGTGGCAACGCAGCCAATATCCGTGCAGTCTCTGGACGCCGCCATAGGTACCGCGGACGTGGCCAATGGTGGCCTGGCGTTTATGTCCGCCGAACCTGCTGCCCGTTACGGCGACCCGGCTACGCACATCGAGCGCATGACCCAGGTGTTGCGCCAATCCAAGACGCTGCGACTGCCCGGTAACAGGGAACTGGTGCTGGCCGACATCCGGCGCATGTCCGACAGCGACGTGATACACGCTGAGGGGCTGGACGCCGAGGGCAACCGCATTGCGGTGGTGTTTGGCCCGGAGGATGGCGCCATCTCGTCCGACGTGGTGTTTGAGGCGGCGCGGGAAGCCTACTTCTTGAAGTTCCCGCACCTTTACTTCTTTGGCTTCGCCATCCAGGCCAAAGCCCGCGAACTGCTGGAAGACCGCGCCAAGCTGCGCGTGCCCTGCACTTATGTCACGGTCACGCCCGACGTGGCGATGTCGGACCTGTTGAAGACGAGTCGCGCCAGCGAAATTTTCTCGGTCACTGGCCTGCCCGATGCCAGGCTACGCAAAACCGGCAAGAAAAACGAGGATGGTGAGCCGCTGTTTGAGGTCGAGCTGTTGGGGCTGGACATCTTCAACCCGGCCACGATGGAGCAAGAGGCCATCGAGGGCCAGAACATGCCGGCTTGGATGCTTGACACCGACTATGACGGGATGTGCTTCTACGCCACCCAGGTGTTTTTCCCCAAGACGGCTGCGTGGGATAACTTGCAGAAATCGCTGAAGGCCGAGTTCGACCCGTCCGTGTGGGCACACCTGGCCGGCACGGTCAGCGAACCCTTCGCCGTGGGGCCGAAGCAGCGTGTGGCAGTTAAGGTCATCGACGAGCGCGGTAACGAGCTGATGCGTGTGCTGGAGGTGAAGGCATGACGGCGCCGCTGTTGGTGCTCCGTGTCGGCTACATGGAGCGTTACGATGGGCCGGACACCATCACAAGTGGTGGTGCCTACATCGCCGAAAACGGAGTGGGCGGTGAGGTCTACAACTTCAAGCCCAGCTACGGCAAGTGCTATGGCTACGCCATGAGCCTGCATTTTTCAGGGGTCAATCTGCGGTTTCTCGATGGCTCCCGAAAGTGGACGCTTGGCGATGAGCTGACCGGCGTGGATGTCGTGTTCATTGCGCGCCGTCCTGGGTTTGGCCAAGTCGTTGTCGGCTGGTATCGGAATGCCACGGTGTATCACCGTGAATACCGCATCCGCCGGGGCGTGATTCCTGGCATGTCTCTCGTTACTGGGAGGAAGAAGGCGACGGTGAAAGACACACCGAGGCACTTCCTTTGCGTCGCAACGAAGGACAACTCTGTGCTGCTGCCGAAGGACAAGCGCACCTTTGAAGTGCCCTATGCGCCAGCAGGGTTCAAGGGGTTTCCAGGACAGTCCAATGTCTGGTATCCCGTCCAGAACGAGCGGCGTCCCGAAGTCAAGGCTTTCAACAACAGGCTGAGGGCCTACATCAAGAAGGCCACGGGTGCGCTCGAGCTGAAGGATGAGGTTCCAGATGGGGATAGTGCTCCAAAGGGGGGTGGGCGAAAGGGCGCGCCAGACCACGTGCACAACGCTTTGGTCGAAGAGGCAGCGGTGAACGCCGTGTGGGCTTTCTACGAAGCCGCCGAGTACCAGCTCAAGTCTGTTGAAGAACAGTGCCTGGGGTGGGACTTGGAGGCAGTCAAAGGTGCACGTACGTTGTGTGTCGAAGTCAAAGGAACGGCTGGTGTCGCCATCTACTTCGAACTAACGCCAAACGAGTACGCCAAATTGAAGGAGCACGCGGCAAACTACCGCGTCTGCGTGGTTTGTGAGGTCCTTACTCGACCGCGACTGTTCGAGCTCAAGCCGGACCTCTCGGGCGGCACGTGGCGTCTTGTGTCTGCGGATGGTGAGGTGGTGGTTCCTCTCAAGGAGCGCATTGCCGCAGTTGGTGTCGAGGTAGCGTCGGTGGCGGGGAGTAGCTGATGTCTGTACTTCGACCAGGCTTTTCGGAGCGGGTGTTCGAGTTCTCTTTCAATGCTGAGTACGCACATCGCAATCGGGCCATCTTGGCCGGGGCGCCAAGCATTCCGACCCAGAACGAAGAAAAGTCACTCGGCTACGACGTGATGTTCGAGTTGAAGGCAGGAGGCGGGGCTGTCCACACCGTAGCTCTTCAACACAAGGTTTCCAGATTCGTGGACAAACTGGGGCGAAGCAACGGTGACTTCTGGAAAGCGGCTGGTGGCCCGTACTTCGCCTTCCGACTGGATACCGACCAATACAACCTCATTCAGGCGATTTCCTCAATGGGGACGACCGGCGGTGAATTTCAGTTCTGTGCACCGTTGTTCGCTACCCGAGCTGACATGAATACTCACTACATGGCCAGTTCAGTTGAAGGCAATTCAATCTGGATTGATGTCGCGGGCGCAGGGCAAATTTCGGACGGTGACACGCACACCATTGTTTACCGGCAGGACGGAACACAGGCGTTCAGGTTCTCTAAATCACCGACGAAGTTGACAGTTGCTGACAATGCCGCGCGGCGTGCCAGGTGGGAACGTCGCCGGGCTGGCAAGCTTGAGGAGCCAGAGCGCATTTACAGCAGCGCGCTCAAGGTGCTGCGTGAATACTGGCCTGAGAGACGCCAGAAGGCACAAAGGGGGAGCAGCGACACGGGTGGTGGTCTTCCACCCAAGCTACCTGACGAGGTTGCTCCGACCCTTGTCAATGCTGGACGACTTCTTGCTGACTACTTTGGCATGTCGTTGCTGGTGGAGGTTCGAAAATGAGCCAAATCAACGCCGTCGAAGCGCCCATCATCAACTCGCCCTACGACGAGCCGCTGCACCATTGGCACATCGAGGCCGCCAAGCAGCCGGAGAAGCGGCCAGGCCGGCGCTTGGCCTCCTACTTCTTCCGGGTGCCCGACCGTGCTGCGCGGGGCCGCAAGGCAAAGGGCCAGCAGTCCTTGCTTGGCGATGCATCGAAGGGCGAAGAATACCTGTTGGACCTGGCGAACTTGATTCGCCAGCGCCTCAAGGAGTGGCGGGCGCGTGACTATGCCGGAGCGACCAAGGTAACGAGGGAACTGCTGGAACTGTGGCGCTCGCCGGACCGGGCGCAGCGGCTGTTCTTCGCCCAGTTGGAGGCGGTAGAGACAGTGTTGTTTCTGGTCGAAGGACCTGACGACCTGAAGCAAGGCGTTACCGTACCCAGCAACGAGCCGGGCGACGACGCCAAGGCCGAGGGCTACAAGGCGTTCCTGCGTTACGCACTGAAGATGGCGACCGGCAGTGGCAAGACCACCGTCATGGGCATGCTGTCGGCGTGGTCCATCTTGAACAAGGTGGCACAGCCGCAGGCGGCGGCCTACTCGGATACGGTGCTCATCGTCTGCCCGAACGTGACCATCCGGGACCGTCTGCGCGAGCTGGACCCCAATCTGGACGAACTGAGCCTGTACCGCACCCGGCAACTGGTGCCGCTGCACCGGATGCCCGACCTGCGGCGCGGCGAGGTCTTCATCACCAACTGGCATAACCTTGAGCGGCGCGAGCTGGGCGATGTGAACGGCACTTCAGCTCGGGTGGTCAAGCGTGGCGTGCCGGTCGAGAAAACGCGGACTGTAAAGCTCGGCGGTCGCGATGACCTTAGCGAAGCCGACATCCGCCAGCAGGCCGTGACCGGGGCCTTCGACATCTTGCGCGAGCTGCACGACAACAAAGAGAACCTGACTGGCTTTGAAGTCAAGGAGGTGCGCTACTACGAGAGTGACACCGCGTTCTTGCGCCGTGTGCTGGGCAACCGCAAGGGGCGCAGTTCGGCCATCCTCGTGATGAACGACGAGGCTCACCACGCCTACCGGCGCGGCAAGCTCGACGCCGACGACGTGTTCGCAGTGGACGAGGAAACGGCCGATGTCGATGCCCGCGAGGCTACGGTGTGGGTGGAGGGGCTGGACCGCATCAACAAGGCGTTGGGGGGGGCGCGCGCCAACGGCATTCGCCTGTGCGTGGACCTGTCGGCCACGCCGTTCTTCATCCAGGGCAGCGGTAACGAGGTGGGCAAGCCTTTCCCCTGGGTCGTGTCGGACTTCAGCTTGCTGGAGGCCATCGAAGCCGGTCTGGTCAAGATTCCACAGTTGCCGACGCAGGACATCGGCGGCACCGAGACGCCGGCCTATTTCAACGTTTGGCGGTGGGTGCAGGAGATTGCCGAGAGGGACGGCGTGAGCGGCAAGCTGACGCCTGAAGTGTTGATGCGCTATGCGACGCAGCCCATCAGCCAGCTCGCTGACGAGTGGCGCACGACTGCGGCCGAATGGCACGCACAGTTCCAGGCAGGCCACCGCAAGAACGACGTGCCGCCAGTGTTCATCATCGTGTGCCGGGACACTGCGATTGCGAAGGAGCTGTTTGAGTGGCTTGCCAACGGCAAGAGCGACTATGGTGCTTCACCCGAACAGTTCCGAAACGCGCTGGGCCGTGAATGGACGGTGCGAGTCGATAGCAAGGTAGCCGAGGACATCGCCGAGGGGGGCGGCAAGAACGACGAGGCCCGCCGCCTGCGCTTCTTGCTGGAAACCATCGGTAAGACCGCCTGGCCCGGCGCGAAGGTGCCTGAGGAATACGCGGCGCTGGTGGACAAGCACAACCGCAAGGCCTTGGAGGATGACGACAGCGGCTTGATGACACTCGATGCCAGCGTGCCGCCTGGCCGCGACGTGCGCTGCATCATCAGCGTGGCGATGCTGTCGGAAGGCTGGGACGCAACGACGGTGACGCACGTTGTCGGCCTGCGCCCCTTCGGCTCGCAGCTGCTGTGTGAACAAGTGGTGGGTCGCGCACTGCGGCGAACATCCTACGCGGTGGATGAGGCCACGGGCTTTTTTCGTGAGGAAACGGCCAAGGTATTCGGTGTGCCGTTCGAACTCATTCCGTTCAAGGTAGAGGGCGGAGCCCAGCAGCCGCCGACGCCGCCAGCCAATCAGATTTACGCGGTGCCAGCCAAGGCGCAGCACGAAATCACTTTCCCGGTGGTGGAGGGTTACACCGACCCCGGCATCACACGCCTGGCAGTGGATTGGGCCAAGGTACCGACGCTGGTGCTGGACCCGATGGAAGTGCCCGACACGGTGTTGATGAAGGGACTGACCACGCAGGACGGCTCGCTTGCTGCCTATGGCCCCGGTGTTGCTGCTGTGGTCAACCTGGATGCCTGGCGCAAGAGGGTGCGGGTGCAGCAGGTGGCGTTCACGTTGTCGAAGGTGGTCGCGCAGCAGTGGCTGCAGGAGCAGGGCGACACCATCCCCATGCACCGCCTGTTCCCGCAACTGCTGACCTACTCGCAGCTTTTCCTTTCGAACAAGCTCGACTGCAGAGGAAACCGGGCGCCGCAGGATGTGGCGCTGAACCCCTACTTTCAACGCGCGGTTGGCATCCTGTTCGAAGCCTTGCAGGCGGTAGACGAAAGTGGCAAGAACCAAGAAAGACCGGTCATCACACCGGGGCCCGCCGGCGAGCGTTCGACCCGGCACATCGAGTTTTACACCGGGCGCCAACCCTGGCCGGTGCAGAAGTGCCACCTGAACGCGATGGTGGCCGACACCAAGACGTGGGAGCAATCTGCTGCGACGGCACTGGATGCCCATGCTGCTGTGCAGCGGTGGGTGAAGAATGACCACCTGGGGTTTCACGTGCCCTATCGCAAAGATGGTGTGCGCCGCCGCTACCTGCCAGACTTCATCGTCGTGCTGGTGACGGGCGAGCGCCTGATGGTGGAAATCAAGGGGCAGACCGGCGACGCCGAGGTGAAGGCCGCAGCCGCGCACCGCTGGTGCAACGCCGTCAACAACGACGGACGGCATGGGCGGTGGAGCTACCACCTGGTCAAGCAACCACCGGACCTGATGAAGTTGTTGGATAAGGCAGCTGGGGTCATCTGACAGACTGTGTTGGTGCTGCAGGAACACGGAAACAGTGGAACGAAACCGGGTGACAGCCGCCCGGTGACCGTTACCGTGTTACCTACACCCACGAAGAACCAGTTTTATATCGACCAGAAACATCGATAAAAAGCCAAACCCAAAAACCAAAAAGAAGAATCCGCCTCCGGGTGGTGGTCATCCGCACAAGTTTGACGCCCAAGAAGCACTGCAATGGAGGGTTGACCCTTTGGTCGGGCTCCGCCCGCCCTTCGACTGGGCAGGTTCAGAGCAAGTTTCCCGGGAGAGAAAGCACTGCCTGAGGGCCCTCACTTCAAGTTGACCCACGAAGTGTCGATACAGCGACTGGGCATATATCGGCCACTTCCTGGAGAGTCAAATGTTGCGTAGCGGTCCCTTCACTTGGAAAACGGTGGCTTCCTGGGGCTTCATCCTCCTACTTTTCTACATGCTGTTCTCGGACAAGTCTCACCCCATTCTGTGGGTCGGTCGCCTGGGGGCTCTTCTCATTCTGGTGGGCCTATTCATCGGCGCTGTGCAGTCTGTCGCCTGGCGAGTTCGTGGGGGTCACGCAGTCCGCAGTTGGGCTGCCAGAGCCACAGATGATGAAGATGACTTCCAAAGCCACCACCACATAGCAACTGGGGCCTTGGTCGGCGCTGGCGTGGGGGCCTTTGCTGGTCTTATGGTCAACGTTGATGGGACGCCCATGCAAGACAACGGTATGGTTGACGTGATGGGCAAGGCCTTCGGGGACAGCGGCGCCGACGTTGGCGTTGGGGGCTTTGCTGGTCCTATGGTCAACGTTGACGGGACGCCGATGCAGGACGACGGGATGTTCGACTTGATGGGCAAGGCCTTCGGGGATAGCGGCGACTCTTTTGACCACGACTTCAGCGCAGGCATGTCAGTTGACAGTTTCTCGATGGGCATGGACTCTTCAGGTGCTGGTGGCTCAGATTGGTGAAATGAAAAAGGGCAGCCTGCGCTGCCCTAGCTTCAATCGTCGGCGACGTTTGTCGCCTGCGCTGCTTCTTTTCGCCGCTGCTGTCTAGCTCGCTTCTTTGAACTTATCTGGGCCGCACCTTGCTTGATGCGTTCCCTGGTGGGGCACTCGAACAAGATGCGGTACCCCTGCCCGAAGGGCTCGCGGCGTATAAGTCCCAGCGTTTCCAGGTCCGCGAGGTGGGAACGGATGGCCCTTTCGTCTTTCCCGGTCAGCTTCGTCAGGTATGGGCCGGCATAGGTCGTATTTCCCTCGAAATGGCACGAGGCAAGTGCGACATACGCGTAAAGCGTCGCGTTGTCGATGTGGTCCACGACATTGAAAAGAAGAGCACGGGGGAGACAGAAAAAGCCCCCTTGTCCGTAACGTTCGAACCACCTGTTGTTGTCGGTGCTTGGGACACGGTTGCGTGGGCGCTTCACAGCAAGCCCTCCTGCTCCAAAGCTTGCTCCATCCAAGCCTCAACTTCGGCAAGGTTAAAGAAAGAGAGACGGCTTCCAAGGATGTGCCGCGGGGCAGGGAAGCCGCGGTGTGCCACCCAGTTTTCGAGGGTGCGCGTGGATACGCCCAGGGCGTCGGCCAGGGCAGCTTTGTAAATGAACTTGTACATCGAGTACTCCGTAGACGGTAGCGACCGTTGCGAAGCCCAGCAATCAACCGGACTCGATGTGTATAGAGGAGGTGTTTTAGCCTTCGCGCTGTTGCGCGCAGGCACTACAGCAGATGCAGAAGCTTGGCGAGGAATTTCCGCCACCCACGCAGGCCGCGAAGCTTTTGGAAAGTACGTTGCTCGCTTTCGAATACGTGTGCGGGGGCGATTCTCACAACGGTCAGTGGGTCAGATTTTTGAGCCTCAATGCTGAGTGCCCGCTCAAGCGCAGTCAGAAGACCATGGCCTGCGCGAAGTTCGACGGCCATTCCCTTGATGGCTTCGTGGGCCACCGTCGGCGCGATGACGTTGAGTTGTTCCAGGCCAGCGATGGCCGCCTTCTCCCGGACTTTTCGCAACCGTTTGGCGTTGGCACTTTGTTCGCTTCGAACAAATGCATTGATTTTTTTTAGACCAGCCGCGGCCAAAGCATCGTCAGACATTTCCTCCTCATTTGAAGGGGTGGCTGCTGGACGGTCTTCATGGATGCTGGTTACTTGGTGTGGTGATTGCATGGGCTCTCCCGTAGTAGGTGTTGCGCATGTCTAGAACCGTTCTAGGCATGTCTACGGGAATACAGCGACGGGTGTTTAAACGCCGTGACGCAGAGAGGGGCAAGGGGTCAGGTTGTAGCTACACGTAGGACCAACCCGTCTTTCAAACCGCCATGAAATTTCCACACACCAAGTTGGAAGGCTTGCTCAGCAAGCCCGCCGTAGCCGCCACACCGGTACCCGCTAAGCCACGCATGCCCTCAGCGCGTTGTGGCAGAGACACGGCCAGACTTAACGAGTTGAAGTGCATGAAAGCGGTGGCGCAGTTTGGGCACTTGCGAATCACCGAACTTGCGCGTGCGGTTTGGCCGACCGCTGCTTATGGCGAACAAGTTGCACGACGGTATCCGTCCGGCAAAGTCATCTTGAGCCCAAGCGGCATACCAAGGATGCTCGTGTCCGCGTAACTTCATTGCGGACACATGAACACTTTGGGAATCGAGTTGCCAAGCAGGCGGACACGGCGGCGGCATGCGCCGGAGTTCAGGGAACGAGTGGTGCAGGCATGCCGTCAGCCCGGCGTGTCGATTGCGGCCGTCGCGTTGGCCAACGGCCTGAACGCGAACATGGTTCGCAAGTGGGTGATCGAAGCCGAGGCACGGACAGGCACGGCGCCGTTGTCAAAGGCAGATATGCCCGCCGCTGCCAGCGACAGGCCGCTGTCCAGCGTGCCGCTGCACTTCCTGCCCTTGGCCGTGCCCGCACCGCCGGCGCCAGCGCCAGCGCCTGCCGATGAGATCCGTATCGAGCTGCAGCACGGCGCCACCGCTATCAAGGTGTCGTGGCCGACAGCGGCGGCTGCCGAGTGTGCAGCCTGGCTGCGAGAGTTGCTTCGATGATCCGCGTGGATGCCTGGTGGCTGGCGGTACAACCGCTGGACATGCGCGTGGGCACCGAGGCCGCACTGGCTCGCGTGGTGCAGGTCTTTGGTCAGGCGCACCCACACCATGCCTACCTGTTCGCCAACCGGCGAGCCAACCGCATGAAGGTGCTGGTGCACGACGGTATCGGTGTGTGGCTGGCAGCACGGCGCCTGAACATCGGCAAATTCGCCTGGGCCAACGATGGGGTCAGCACACTGCCGCTATCTCGCACGCAGTTTGACGCGCTGGTGCTGGGCTTGCCGTGGCAACGGCTGGGCGATGCAGGGATCATCCGGGTGATTTGATCGGTCACTGGCAATTGCCGGATGTACCGATGCGTGCAACGCTTGAGCGCGGCACGATAGCCACCCATGATCAGCGCACAGCAACTGGACGCCCTGGATCCGCAGACGCGGCAGGTGATGCTGTCGCTGATGGAGCAGATCCGCGCCAAGGATGCCCTGATCGCACAGCGCGAGCAAGAGGCTGCGTTCAAGCAGGCCCTGATCGACAAGCTCACGCACGAGATGGCGGTTCTCAAGCGGCTGAAGTTCGCGGCGACCAGCGAGCGTTTTGCCAGCACCCTGGCGCCCGAGCAAAAGAGCCTGCTGGAGGAGACGCTGGAGGCCGATCTGGCCGAACTCAACCGGGAGCTCGATCACGAGCATGGCCAGGGCAAGGACAAGACCGAGAAGAAGGCACCCAAGCGTGCCCCGCTGCCGCCAAACCTGCCGCGCCGCGACATAGCGCACGAGCCGGCCGACACCCGCTGCGGCTGTGGCCAACCCATGCAGCGCATCGGCCAGGACGTGGCCGAGAAGTTGGACTACCAACCGGGCGTGTTCACTGTGGAGCGCCATGTGCGCGGCAAATGGGCCTGCCGCTGCTGCCAGAAGTTGGTGCAGGCGCCGGTACCGCCGCACGTCATCGACAAGGGGATCCCGACGGCTGGTTTGCTGGCACACCTGCTGGTGGCCAAGTTCATGGACCACCTTCCGCTGTACCGGCAGGAACATATCTTCGAGCGCGCCGGCCACTTGATCGCGCGCTCGACCCTGGCGCAGTGGGTGGGCGAGTGCGGCGCACAACTGCAGCCGCTGGTGCAGGCGCTGGCCGACGAACTGCGCCGCCATGTGGTGCTGCACGCCGACGAGACGCCGGTGGCGATGCTCAAGCCCAAGCACCTGAGCGACGGCAAGACGCACAGGGCCTATATCTGGTCGTACTGCACGACCAGCGCCAACCCGACGAAGGCCGTGGTGTTCGAGTTCTGCGAGACACGCAGCGGCGAGAACGTGCGCGAGTTTCTCAAGCTGGACACGCACCGCGCGTGGCAGGGCACGCTGGTGACCGATGGCTTCAGCGGCTACACCGCCACCACGACCAAGGGCGTGACCTCGGCGCAGTGCATGGCGCACGCCAGGCGAAAGTTCAACGACCTGTGGGCCAACCACGGTAGCGAGGTGGGCCGCAAGGCGTTGCTTTATCACCAGAGCCTATTCAGGATCGAGCGCGAGATAGAGGAACTTCCCAGCGATGAGCGACGACGAATACGCCAGCGCAAGTCACGGCGGGTACTGGCAGTCTTCCATCGCTGGCTGCTGGTTCAACGGCAACTGGTGCCGCCTGGCTCGGCGACGATGAAGGCCATCGACTACAGCCTCAAGCGCTGGAGAGAGCTCACCCGTTTCGTCGATGACGCTGACGTGCCGATCTCCAACAACTGGGTGGAGAACCACATCAGGCCGATTGCCCTCGGACGGGCGAACTGGCTGTTCGCTGGTAGCCTGCGTGCGGGCAAACGGGCTGCGGCCATCATGAGCCTGCTGCACTCAGCACGCATCAATGGGCACGAGCCTTACGCGTACTTCAAGGACGTGCTCGAGCGCTTGCCAACGCATCCGGCCAGCCGCATCGAAGAACTGCTACCGCATCGCTGGTCGCCGGCCATCTGAGGAGCGACGACGGCATCGTGCTGGTGGTCAAGATGACTTTGCCGGACGGATACTCAGCAGCAACCTTTCAGCCGTTGAAGCGGAAAAAAGGGTGTGGGCAGTGATGGACCCCAACGACAGCCTCGTAGTTGTGGACGTAACCAACGATGATGCAGTGTGGAACAACCTGTCGCCTGAAGTGGGCAAGCACATTCAGGACCGCTGGTTCAAGTGACCAAAACGGCCGGCAGCGAAAGTTGCTGGCGTAATCTTTCTCGAACCCTTCAGCGTGTCGCCCTGCTCCGGCTGAGCTACCGACTGTTGTGACCCTGGGAAAGATAGACCAAGACATGTCGCACAACTTCACCAACGGCCGCGAACTCCCAAGCCGGGCCCTTGATGCTCTCGCTCGCTAAGCGGATTCCCAGCAACTTGCCGTCTACGACCTCTTTGGGGTCGAGTCCCCAGCAGGGTACTTCGCCGCGTTTGCCGCCAGCTTGGTCACCACTGCCTCGTTGAGGTCGACCCCGAGCACAGACGACAGGCGCACCAGGAACAAGAGCACGTCCGCGATTTCGTCACGCACAGCTCTGGCTGTGTTCTTGTCTTGTGCGACCTTCTTTGACTGCTCTTCGGTCAGCCACTGGAAGATTTCCACCAGTTCGCCCACCTCGCCGGTGAGTGCCATCGCCAGATTCTTTGGCGAGTGGTACTGCTTCCAGTCGCGCTCGTCAGCGAATTTCTGCAAGGCAGCTTCAAGGGCTGCGACGTCGAGGAGGAGGAGTTCTGTGCTCATGGGCATTGCTCAAATCGGCTTTGGAAGAACCTGCGCGTGCCCTCCGTCCATGAAGTGAACGTAGCATCCCTTGATGCCGCGGGTAAACAGGACCCTGTAGGTGTCTTTGACCAGCGCAGTGAACAGGTCACCGCTGCGCTTGACCACCGTGTCGAAAGAGTGCTTCTTGTCGCCGACCCAGGTGTTGGTCTCCCAGTCATAATGAAGGTCTGGGCCGAAGATGACCACACAATAGTGAAGTCTGCAGTCATTTCCAGGCAGTCTCAGTCGTCCAGCAACCGCTTGGTCATCTCGGGCAGCACCATGAAGCGCAGCACCCTCAGAATATTCAACTGCTGAGCCTGCATTTGTGGGGTCGCGCTGACTCCTTCAGCCTCGCCGTCGGCACCTGTGCCACTGGGTCCCGCCGGCGCATCATCGAAAGACGCGGGCAACTCCGGCGGCACCTTCAGGTCCTGTCTGCGCATCTGCTGCAAGAGCCCCAGCTCTTGAGGGTAGTGGGTCGCGAAGACCACGTCGAACTCACGCAGGGTTCGGCTGACCACTTCCCGGGCGGCCCGCACTGCCACGGAGGGCGGCACGCCCAGCACTCGGGCAGCGTTGAGCACCTCATCGGGCGTGACCTGGTCGAAGCGGGTCACTTGTTCTGAAAGCCGCACGGCCAAGGGCACCGCTGGCCAAGTGGCCTGCTCATTCGCAAAGGCCCGGGTGTGGTAGACCCCGGTGGCCAGGAGGTCATAGTGTGGTGACAGGTCCAACCGACCGGCAGAGACCACAAAGGACAGGTTCTTCAGGTGGCAGTCATCGTTCGCCACCAACAGGTTGAATACCAGCCAACGAAACAGACGAACCGGAAGTGTGAGCTCATCCCCGCAGGTCCGGACTACCTCACGCAGGGCGTGCACGCTCGCCCCCGAATGCTTGTAGACCCGAGACTTGTTCAGCAATTGGCAAGCGTCGATGACGTGCACGCGCTCCACGGCCGCAGGCTCGGCCCCCGTCCCCGGGCTAAGCCCTTTGGCTTCAAAACGCCTGTCGAATCGCTCGACGGCGTAGACCGGCTGCGGCACATACAGCAAATGCACCGGCGGCACGTCGAGCCGAGCTGCTTTGGCCAAGCGCATGGTCAGCCACTCCAGGTAGGTCGAAGCCGGGTAGGTCTCGCTGTCCGTGTGGTCGGGCTTGAGGATGTGGGTGGACGGCATGGCGCCCACCGGCTCGTACACGTCAGCCCCTTTGAGCACCGCCAGCAGCTTGTGCTGGGCACCCGCCAGGGACATCCGCTTGGGCGCCTCTCGGGTCAGCGTGGTCTTGGGCAGGCTGGAGACGCGCCGGCTTAACTCTTCGTAGGGTAGTGGCTTGAGGGCTGAATGTCCGTCGGGTGTCTGTCCCGGCGGCAGCAAGGTCAGTGCCCCCGCGGACTCAGCCCCAAGGTATTCCAGCAGGGCAAAAGCATCGTCCTTGTCGCGAAGCCGAGCGTCTGCCGCGATGAGCTCGCGCAGCTTCTCTTCGGGCAGCAGGTTGTCGAAGTACCACTGCACCGGGCGCGTCGTCGCGCCGTCCCGATGGAGCAGCTGACTGCGCGGCAAGGCCGGCGAGAGGTCGAAGCTGCCTTCCTTGAGCGCCCACTTCTCGTCATACGCCAGAGCCCACAGGTCGTTGTCTTCGTGCAGCGTGCCGACCAGGTCCTGATTGATGAAGATGTGCAGGCGTCGGCTGGTTCCTGGCCGCTCTGCCGGAACTTGCTCACTCATCGGAGGCTTCCTCCCCGCCAGAAGGACTCTTCGAGCGAACAGCCGCAACGAGGGATTCTGATGCGGTTTTCAGGGAACGTCGGCGGGTCACCTTATCGATTTCGGTCCGGAAAGAGTCCACGGCCGCATCAGGCAGGTCCAGGCTGACACGAAGGTTCAGGCGCTGCAGCAGACCCAGCACCTTGCCCATCTGCACGGTGGACTTGCCGTTTTCGAGGTCGGTCATGAACTGCTTGCTCACGCCGGCGGTGAGCGCAAAGTCGTCAATGCGGATGCCAGCGCGCTTGCGCAGCGTGCGAATGGCAACGCCCGCTTCTTGGACAGATGTGAGAGGTATTTGCACTGAAATTCCTAGATTGACAGGAGTTTTTCCGGGAATATTCGAACGAGTCAAACAATATTCCTGCGATATTAGGAATCAATACAAAACCGACCCTCACGTCACCTGTATTTCCTGTGTTCTCAGGAATTTTGGAGGACACCTGTCCGAACGCACTTTTTATTCCTGACAGCCCAGGAATATCGTCTTCAATCTTTGAGTGTCCCAGCCCCCATTGGGAACTCCATACTTTCTCAGCTTATGAGTCTCCGCCCGTTCACGGCACATCGAGGGACCGTGTCTGGGCGTGAGCAAGACCGCGCACGCGCTCGAACCTCATCAAACACATCTGCCCTTTCCGCCCAAAGCAAAAATTTGGGCTGCTGACAGTTTCGTTGACACCAAACTTAGCTTTTTGAACTGCTCTCGGGCCAATAGCTAGAAATCACTTCGGACCGCAGCAACAAGCTCAAAATTACATCGGGCGCCGCGCACTTCTGCGACTGGCCGTGTGAAGTGCACCATCGAGCTATTGGTTCTCGTCGTCTGCCTTTGGGTCGATGCGAACAAGCTCGATGAACTTGTCGCGGTCGTAACCCGCCTCGGCTACGGTCTTGAACAGTCCTTTGGCATCTGTATCCCACTGCCCGTGCGACTGCTTCTCGAGGTGGTAGTCATAGAAACGCTTGAAGATAAAGGGCAGCACTTCTCGGTCCCAGGTCAACTGCGGCATATTTGGGAGCGCGTCACGCAGTGTTTTGTTCGGTTGCATTCCAAACAGCACCCAACGAACTGACACTTGAGCGCCGTTGGCCCAGACGCCATGCTCATAGAGCCCTGCGGAGGCAGCTTCAACTTGGTCGGGCGGCAGCACTCCAACAGCGGACAACACCTTCTGCATGTTTTGCTTTGCAGGCTCTCGCCAAGAAGGGTTCAAAGTACAACGTGTCGACTTTGTCTCTGCAAGCACCAACTGCAATCGCGCATCGCCGTGAAAGAGGCTATGGTCGTTCATCGGTTTGATGCGGTTTTCCCGTCGATGCGGAAACCGGACGCCAATGACATCAACTTCCGTTTGTTGGTCGTAGTTCCCGTGCTGGTCAGCGCCTTCAGGGTGTACGACGAAGTTGTATTGCGTCAGGAACCCATTGAGGCGCAGGAACCAGTACGCAAGACGCTCGGAAGAAATGTCCACATAAGCTCCTAGGCCGCGAACGGCTTGTTGTGAAGGTCAGCATAGTCACCCCGCCGGAGGCCCTCGGCAAGCCAAAACTTGCCATTCCGTAGCTCAGCTAGGCGACGGTCAAGCAACCGATGGAGGTCAGTCCGGATGAGTATGCCGTCTTCAGCCTCGTTGTCGGTTCGCCAGTTCTTGCCGGGAAGATGAGCGGCGTCGAGCACGTCCCTCACGGCCGTGCCAGTGACAACACATCGCCAGCCGCACCGATTCCCGACGCGCAAGCGGAACGCTTGCTGTCGCATTCGCACCTCCAGCTCAGCGTTCACCTTCTTGACATCGATAGTGCCCTTGGGATTCACTGTAATTCCGCAGATGGTCAACAGTGGTAGCTCTAGGTCCGTGACCGCGGTTGAGGCATCGGAGTCAGGCTTCCCGCGGGAGTCTTCAAACCACAGCGTGGGCGTTTTTGTGTTTCGGGCTCGTTTCGGCCAATGTGCAATCTGCCTCCGGTAAGCCTCTGACACGTCGTCGATTTGCAGCGCCACATAGTTGACGATGGCGCCATCGCTCATGTGAACAAGAAGTGCGTGGGTCGCGCCTTTGGCCTTGGCGCTAGCCACTCTCGCTTCCACGAATTCGATGAAGTACGAGTCCGCGAAGGCTGCCGCACCTGGTTTCATGAACAACCCGAACTGGATAGCCGAGAAGTTCTGCACGTTCGTCCACCCCTGCTTAAGCCAGAACCGAACCTCTGAGTCGTCGGCCGCCTTGGCATCAACGAACTTCATACCCTGCTCGCGCTTGGTCGCCACTGCAGAGAACCCATGCTGCTCCAGCAACGCCGGCATCATCGCCAGGACCAAGGCCTCATTTTTGTACGACTCGGGCTTCCGGGCTATTTCCTTCGACATAGGTCCGCCTTGCAGTTATTTTTGATTTTGATTGACAGCGTTAGCTGATTTTGCTTACGATTCTCGTGCGGTTCTAGCCGAACCATGGGCAAGTTGGCGCCCGTCAGTGCACGCACCGGAAACTTTCCGGCACGGCAAAGCCAGTTGGATTGCAAGAGTCCACTTTTTCCCGGCTCGATGACCTCCACTTGGAGAGCCGGACAACGCGTGCCGTCCCTCGATGCTCTCCAGGAGTTCATCCATGGCAGCTATTGCTGCGCCGACGGCGCATCCCACTTCCCCAGAAAACCTGCAGGCTACGGCCGCAGCCCTGTGGACCTTCGTCCATCTCAAGGTCCCGCGCTTCACGTCCGAGGCTGCGCTCCAGCTCGTGGAAGGCCTCCACGCGCAGCCACACGAGGACCCCAAGGTCCTGGCCAAGCGTCTTCGCAAGGCGCTGAGCGACGCTGGCGTTTCTCTCAAGCACACAGCGGCGCTGGACGCTGCATCGCGCATCCTCGGCCGCTCAAGCTGGCACGCACTCAATCGGGAACCTGTCACACCAAAGCTCAAGCTGACTGTGGTCGCGCAGGCCCCAGAGGAACTGTTTTCAAACTGGCATGACCTCGCACCGCGTCTTGCCATGTGGCTCGAAACTTGGCAGGAGGTCAAGGCCACCAAAGTGTTCGAGATTCGCTTCGGCAGTGACTTCATCTTGGTCTGCGCCCCGGCATCGAAGAAGGACAGCCTCGCAGGCGAGACCGATATGGTACCGGCGCTGTCCATCTCACCGCTTGGCGACTTGAAGGACTGGTTGACCGAGGCGCCAGCAGCTTTTGAGATGGTGCGCCGCCGGCTAGAAGAGACCGAAAAGGCCATCCTGGACGGCGTGGCTACGCTCCAGGTCTGCGGTCGCAACGGGCCCGACGGATTGGCGAAGCAGCCGGACATCCCGCAGCCCGTTACATCGGAAGACGCCTGCAACTCCGAGCTTGTTCTCATGCGAGAGGACAACGAGCAATTTCCGGGTGGTGGGTTCGAAGTCGCCCGCGGCGATGAGATGGCGTGTTGGGCCCAGCTCGAACTGGCATTCAAGGACGAAGTGAAGGGTCAACTGCAGGAGGTTTCTCTTGAGCAAGAGGGCGCATGGCGTGTCGGTAAGGGCCGCTACGTGTGGCAACTCAACACGCTGCACCCCGAGGACTATGTACCCGGACAAGTTCACACATTACTCACTGAAGCTGAGTCCGAGAAGCTTCTGCGGCGCTATCGGCTGGCCAAGCGCATCTTCGGTGGCAAGGTGAAGCATCACTATGTCACGAAGCAATTGAAGTACCTGAGCGGTCCGAACGACACTTACCGCGTCGACCTGCATCGCGTCTTCCACGCCCTGAACGATGCTGGTCATGACTGGGACTCGTTCTGCTCGGAAACCTGTATCGAGCAGGAAAAGGTGCCTGAAGTGAAGGTTAGCTTCGTCATGACTCTAGCCGAGCACCTCAAGCTCAAAGACCCCAACAAGCTCTTCGCCTCGCCGCCTCGGGCGAAGCTTGCGAAGGCCGTCGACGACACTCTCATCCGCTCGTTAATGCCGCGCGTGGATTTCGTTCGCTACAGGGCACCACGTGACCTGACCCCCGAGCAGGCTGGAGGAATACGCGATGCCATCGAGGACTTCAGCGCCTCCATCCGCATCCAGAAGCTGCAGCAGATGGGGCAGTTCACCAACCAAAATGACCCTCTGCCTTACCTCTGCTACGCCAGCGACGGCGAAGAGTTGCGATTGAAGCTTGAAGAACTGGGCTTCGAAATATACGTCGGCGTGATGCCGCACCTCATCTCTGTTGGCGCCGATGGAATATTGACCAGCTGTGCCGATTGAATTTTGACCAGGGGCTAAGGCTGCCTCCGCAGGAGGTCAGCTGTGGATAACTATAGAGACGTTCCTGGTTTCTCGCTCCCTTCCTTC
>Ga0209066_10002714_pt1 | contig 21082 bp, 16 predicted proteins | sample All_14_2_FD_187198 | JGI IMG/M metagenome (GOLD analysis project Ga0209066, IMG submission 187198) | Freshwater microbial communities in response to fracking from Pennsylvania, USA - Allegheny Zone_MetaG_DW_15 (SPAdes) (version 2) ... | reverse complement strand
TTAGTATATGGAATAAAACCAGCTAAGGACTAATTAAATCTTTTTCTTATTGTTTGACGTCGTTTTTGGTTGAGAAGATTTCTTTTTCTCTGGAGCTTTTGGCGCTTTAAAGGTCACCTTACGGTTAATTTCTCTTACTCCACACGCATCTTCAACAACCAATTTCACATTGTACGTTCCGTATTTCTTGTATTTGTGAACGACATTTCGATCTGCAGAACTTGTTCCATCGCCAAAATCCCATTTCAACGAAGTTGCATTTGGATAAAAAGCTTTGCAATAAGCGAAATAACCTGCCTTAGTTTGCTCATAGCTCACGTCTAGCGTATTGTTTCTCAATTTATATACATCTAGACTATTATTCACCACATTGTAAGCTGAACGTTGCAATGTCTCAGCAATTGTTGGCGTTAATGTAGAAACAAACGAATTTACAGGGGACGACTTAAAAATCGCGGAATAAAATGTACTCGCAATTAAATACGATCCATTTAATGTAGGATGTTGTTTATCCTCACGATATAAATCAATCGTTGGATGATTTTCACGTACATATTTGTAAACATCGCCAACAGGAACGATAGGCAAATTATAAATGTTTGAAAGATACTGGTAGCCATTCTTGATTCGATCCGACATCTTTAAGAACGTATCATCATCATAACATGATTTACAACCGTCTTCATATCCCCAAGTCATGTAAAGTAAAACATTCGTACAAGGATTGTTTGCGTATACTGAATCGACTATTTTGTTGAAATAAGGAATTGATGCTGTATCTATTGTTTGGTAATCATGACTTAATTCGCGGCTGAAACCTTGAATAACAACATAATCCCATTTCTTGCTGTTGATTGTTTCAAACATTTCAGGACGATTACAGTGCATTTTAAAAGTATGGTTACTTTTTGCACTCATCTCAACGTTGATTTTGATTTTTTTACTCACAGCAATTTGCTCGAACAATTTTGGCATTTCGTTCATGTGTGTATAACTGTTTCCAATGAAAAGAACATTCATTGGGTTCGTTTGGGACAAAGAAGTAAATGAGGACAAACAGAAGAGTCCAACAATACTTTTTAAAAATCCGATTTTGAGCTTACACATTGTTTTTGAATTGAAAATTGCTTGTTCGCAATATTCGAACCAATCTACATCATTTTTGCAAGAGTGCACAAATTTCAGTCAATTCTTCTGCGCTAAGCGACATTTTGGCTTGAGAAAAATCCATATCGGCAACTGAATTGATTGGAATTAAATGAATATGTGCATGAGGGACTTCAAGTCCAATCACCGTAACTCCTACCTTTTTACAATCAAAATTTTGCTGAATGCGTTTTGCAACGCTTTTCGAAAAGATCATCATCTCTCCGAGTAGTTCATCTTCTATATCAAAAATGTTATCGACTTCAACTTTTGGAATGACAAGTACATGTCCTTTTCGTAAAGGTTGAATATCCAAAAATGCAAGAAAGCGTTCGTTCTCTTGAACTTTGTAACATGGAATTTCTCCAGCGATAATTTTTGAAAAAATAGAAGCCATCTTATCGAGTTATGTCGATTATTTCAAACTTCATGATACCATTAGGAGTTTGAACGTCTGCGATTTCTCCTTTCGTTTTACCCAATAAACCTTTACCAATTGGTGAATCGACAGAAATTTTCTTTTCTTTCAAATCAGCTTCGTTCTCAGCAACTAATGTATATTGCATTTCTGCATTATTGACTACATTCTTGATCGTCACTTTTGACAAAATAAACACTTTTGAATTATCCATATGCGTTTCATCAATCAATCGCGCATTTGCGACAATTGCCTCCAACTTTGAAATTTTCATTTCCAATAATCCTTGCGCTTCTTTTGCAGCATCATATTCAGCATTCTCCGATAAATCGCCTTTATCTCTTGCTTCAGCAATTTGATTTGAAATAGATGGACGTTGCACTGTTTTCATATTGTGCAAATCATCTTTCAATTTTTTAAGTCCCTCAGCTGTATAATAACTTATTTGTGACATAGGTTGTAATTTAGTTTGGTATACCAACAAAAACAAGAGAGCCCTTTCGGACTCTCTTGGTAAACAAAATTAAGAAAATTTTCTTTTATTTCAAATTGATCGTAGCACCAATTGTGTGAATCATTCCAAAAATTCCAGCGAAACGAGCACCATATTCAATACCCAATGCGCTTTGATTTTTACCTACTAAAGCATCTACAGAGAAACCAGCAGTTGGTCCGATTAACGCATTTGAACGATTTTCAGCACTGAAAAGAGCTTCTTCGTATACAAATCCACCTCTAATGTTAAAGGCTACTTTTGCAGTTGTCATTCCGTAATCTAAACCAATTCTGTATTGATCCTTAGAGAATGAATTTGCTGTAAAACCTAAAGCAAGGATAAGTTTATTGTTTTCGTTAAAGATGAAATCATAAGATCCACCGATTGATAACAATGAAGGCATCTCATACGTTGCTGAACGTTGCTCAAGTGAAGCTGTTGCACCAGTAGTAACATAATTAACCTGATTAGCTAATCCATCACCTTTGTAACGCATAACTGGACCTACATTTTTCAATGCGATACCAAACTTAACTTGCTCTTGCTCTCCTGTAACATAACGGATACCAGCATCAATCGCCATTCCATTCGCTTTCAAGTTAGAAAGACTTTCTGAAATAACCTTGAAGTTAATACCACCAGAGATAGATTGAGAGAATGTTCTCGCATATCCAACATTAAAAATGTTTGCTCTTGGTGAAAAGAAACCAATGTTTCCTTCAGGGTTGGCAACAGTTGTTATTGCAATATCACCATAGTTATATGACTGAACGCTTACTGCAATTACGTCTGATTCTGAAATACGAATCGCAATACCTGCACTATTCAACGCGATACCTGCACTACCACCCATCCAATTCGTATGATTGAATTTGATTTGTGTTTTATCGGCAAATGCCAATCCAGCAATATTTACGTAAGTTGCTTCCAATCCATTTACTGACGAGATACCCGCATCACCAATGGCAGAACTTCTAGCCCAAGGATTAACCAACAATTGAGATGCACCTGCTGAACCAACGCGGTCCTCATTACCTGCATTTGCACCAAAGCTTCCGATTAAAACTCCAGTTACTAAAAGACTTTTTATATTCAAAATTGAACTTTTCATGTCAATCTAATTTTGTACTAATTAAATACCTTGTAAATCTACCTGACGCATACCACCGAAGAACTTGAGAACTACCTCACCTACTTCAGGAACTTCCACGTGGATGAGATAAACTCCACCCGCTACTGGAATATTCTGCCAGTTGTTCAAATCCCAGTCAATTGATGTAACAGGACTATCTTTCTTAAATGTTCTAACCAATTTACCATTTACAGAGTATATTCGTACAGTACATTTTTCTGGTAGATTCGTAATCTTAACACGAGTATCCAAACGGTTACGCTCGTATTCAGAGAATGCATAGTATGGATTTGGTACCACATTAATCATTTTCAACGCTTCTGCTAATTGATCTTGACTAGCTGTAATTGTACTAATATCATCCATTGACCAAGAATACATTGGTTTACCACCATTTTCACCTGATCCAACAAAGTTTTTGTATTCTTTATTGATACGCAATCTGATTGTAACGTCTGTTGATAATAACTCTTGGCTATTTTGCAACATTGGGTATGCAATCCATGATAAACTTCCGTAGAATTCTCTCTTAGATGTACTGTTGTTAGCTTCTACTTCAAGCATTTTTTGGTAGCAGAAGTTTCCAGCAGCTGTTTCAGCAACACTCTTGTCATAAGCTGGGAAATCGAATCCTTGTGAGAAAGAATTGATTGTCTTTTGCATATAACTGAACACATAGATTGGATGCATACCTCCCATTAATGGATTTCCTACACCATCAACTAAACGATCTGTTGGATTCCAAATCATGTCTGCACCATTTTCACCACCTAAGAATGAGTTTTCACCAAAAGCCATGTATAAACGAGCACCTGATTCTAAATCTACTGCGTAACCTGGGAACCAACCCATACCAGTTCCACCAGTTCCATCTGGATTACCATTCTTATCCACACTTAAGCTCTTTCTCATTTGTCCTGGTTGTGCACCACCAACATTTAAAGCAGAAGCTCTTCCTAATTCAATGATCGGAACACGTGTCCAAAGCGACTTATCACTTGTCAATACAATATTAACACTTGGTAAGAAACTAATTGAAGCATTGTTCTTAGATGATCCCGGACTTGCCAAGTTATAATAAGACAATGGCATATAATCAGCAGAATAACCAACTAATCTATGCGGTGCGATTCCACCTTCTAAGATTTTTGCCAACTTCTTATCATCATCTTGACCCACTTCATCCTTATAATTACATGGATTCAAATAAGGTAAACCGTCAGGCAAACAATCATCTGGATCAACTGGAGAATAATCTCCTGAACGAATCCAGTTTGTTGGATAGAAGGCATCATTGTCCTTCACATATGTTAACCATTGTTTTGATGAATCATCAAATTCCATAGTTGCGTCAATCATATCTGTAACTTTCACAGATGCATTACCTGATTGACCATAATATGATTCCTGGTAAACCTGAACAGAAACACCCCATTGAGGAATAATTTGCTCATTAGATGTTTTAATCGTTCTTTCAGAGTTCACTGAATCAATAAAATCACCACCTTTTGATTTATAGCGATAGATTGTCCAACTAGCCGTATCCGCTCCATTTGAAATAGATGTTCCGTAGTCTCTGAATTTACATTCGAAATAACCACCTGCTAAGTTCAATGGATCAACAACTTTAATATTGATTGGTCCTGCACCATAGTCATAAACTGGGTTTTGAACAAAACCTGTATTCAATACTGAATTCAATGTAGAACTTGTAAATTCTAAAGCTCTGTTTCCGTTTCCGTAACCATCTAAACGTGTAATACGTGGAGATGAACCGAATTCAATTCGTTGGTCAGTTCCACCAGCTTCTGGCATTGGGTTATGAGGAATCGCTTCAACAGGAGCAATTGCAGTACCATCATAATTCAAACGAGAAGAAATGTATGGCATTTTTTGACCGTCTAATGCTAATGGATCAGTTGGATCATATTTCTTAAACTGATTGTAAGCATAAGAAACCGCAACATAGTAATATGTTTTGTGATTTACCAACGTTCTATCTCCTTGAGCGAAGGCATCTTCAGTCAATTGGAAAGAGTGACGAATTCCAGTGTTTTCACCATCTACTTTTTCAGTAGGGATAGCAAAACCTAAGGCTTCATCAAATTCGAAGTTGATAATTCTACTGATGTCATTTTTAATATCGCACTGTGCCACCAAACGAGCTTGAGTTGCATCTGTGATATCCGCAACAGAAACGTCCGCTGATTTCAACTGATAGATTTGGTAACCTTCAAAACGGTAGTATCTATCAACTGTTGGATCTGTAATATTAATTTCATCTAATTCCTCATATCCTTCTTTGTAGTTATTTGAAGAAGAAGGATTTTCCAAAACCAAAATCAACTCATTTTCTAACTCTTGGATAGTCAATTTAGGAGCATCTGGAGGAGAAAGAATTTTGAAACATGCATCAAATAAAGCTTGTGCTTTTGTATCGGCACGCTTCATTGCCTCAACTGAAGAGAATAAATCTCCATCAACACCACGACCATAAACTAAACCTACAGTAATGTTGTTCACAGCACCTGGACGCAATGTAAATGAACCAGCAGATTGAACGAAACGACGGTCACCAGCAGGGTTATTGTTTGTTGACTCATTCCAGATAAATGTTGGATCCACACCAGCAGTAGCCCAATGTAATGGATCTGAATCATCTGGGAACATGTAATCTGAAGGAATAGTTGTTACACCCGGAGAACCTTCGTAACCTAATCCACCAAAGAACATTTCAGAGCCGTTCGCCCACTGACCTTTCATGAAGTTGTAGTATTCAGCAGCTGAAGAAGGGTCATTATAAGGATAATTCGATGTAGCTGTAAAGAAAGTAAATCGACGCATACCAAAACGCTCATTATCGATAATACCATCAGAGTAACCAATACCAACACCACGGTAAACAATACCATTCCCTGCAATTGCTTCCAATACTGAAGGAGTAATCAATGTTCCTGTTCCGTCTACATAAGGACCAACGTTGTCAATTCCATCACCATCTTGGTAAGGACCTTCAAAGAAGTCACACCCAATTGCTGGAGGATTTGCACCATATCCTGGACGACCTGCATCTGGTTGATCAAATAAATCACCATTGAACATGTATCCTAAACCTCTAGAAACATCACAACCTGCGTAGTCATCTGAGTAGTTACCGACATCGGCATCTAAGAACTGAGAGAAATATGTATTATATAATGTTTGTGTTCCACGGTTGATTAATTCATAGTTGTAGAACGTCATTCTATTTACTTCATCATTCGTAGCAAAAGCAAATGCTTGCGCACGAATTTCCATACCAATTGGATCACCATTTGTTTCCGTATGGATATTTCCTTTATCGTTGAATACCCACCAGTGCGTTTCATCACCAAATAAAGTAATACGACGGTCAATTCCACATTCTACGTCATCACGTCCTAAGATATCATCATACCAAGGGTGATCTCCATTGTCAGGATTGTAAGCACCATCAGCATCTCTATCGTAGTAAGGAGCTAAGAAATAATCTTGACCTAATGATACATCACCATGTGCAGGCCATCCCCAAATACGGTTGATTTCATCATTTGACAATTCCTCTACATCCTCACATCCTTCCGTTACAATTGCATTATCACATTCGAAGTTCAAATTAAATCGAACGATTTCAGCTTTACGGATTGTATAAAATTGATCATAAGCAATACACTGATCTGGGTTGATGTTTGCCTCGCCAAAGTCACGTACAACATCATCACCAACTGGACCCAATGGATTGTAATTTCCAGAACCTGGATTAACAGTTAGGGGACCAGGCCAGAAGTCATTCCCTTGACGGAAACGTAAGGCAGCTAATTTCAACTGACCGTTAACATCTGTACCTCCCATCCAAAGCGCACCAGCGAAAATCACATTCAAACCAGATCCTTTTGGAACCTCGTATGCTGCAACTCCAGCTTGACGGTTTTGGAACATACTTCCACCTTGTTCAATTAACGCCTTAACGTCGTTGAATTCCATTGTTATTTTAGCTGTTGCTGGTGAACAATTCGCTTTCAAACCTGGTTTTGGTTTTGAGCTTTTATCATTCGGTCCAAGATAAGCTAAGGCACTGTTTGACCATAAAGCGGACACACCAAGTGCTATTGCAATTATTTGCTTTTTCATAATTTCTATTTCTTATGAATTAAAAATCAAACTTAACACCCAAACGAATTGTTCTAGGAACACTAATGTTGTATGGGTTTTGAATTTTCATTAGGTAATAATCTCTGAATGATTGCTCATCCAATTGGTTTTGAATTGATGTTTGGTTAGCAGCTGCAGCTAAGTAACCATCATCATCCCAGTTTCCAGTTGCACGGTAAACATTCAAGACATTGAACTGATTCAATAAGTTAGTAACACGTAAATATACATTTAAGAAAGTTGCTTTCTTCTTACCTTCTTCTTTACCGAACTCAAGATTGATTGTTCTGTCGATTTGGATGTCTAAACGGTAAGACCAAGGCAAACGAGAACCATTTAATGTTCCGTTCAAACCAGCAGCCAAATTACCAATTCCTTCATCCGTGATAAACGTTTGAGAAGAATAAGGTGAACCAGAATAGATGTTAGAAACGATGTTGATACCTGTATTCTGTAAAACAGCGAAGTTCTTAATCATTGGTCCATTGTAATCAGCTCCTTCACCATATCTGTAATCCATTGTCAAAGCAATAGCGTGACGTTGGTCAAAAGAATAAGGGAAGATTGCACGTAAATTTGGTAAACCAGCGTTAACTAAACCAGCAGCAGATGTTGCATCTGATCCAGTTCCATCAGCAAACTGCAATGTATAGGCTGCAGTCATACGTAGATTTCCAGTTTTTCTTAAGTCATAAGAAACTGTCATACCTTTTACTGTACCGAAATCACGGTTACCGAACGTACGGTAAGTAGCAGGGTAAGCTTCAAAGATGTTTACTAACTGAACGTTGTTACGTTGTTCACGGTAGAACGCTGAAATTTTCAACGATGAAGTTCTTGACAATACTTGTTGGAAACCTAATTCGTAATCAACTGTTGTCTCAGGCTTCAAGTTAGAGTTATTGATAATCGCACTTCTTTGGTTCACAAACTGATATTGGAATGGGTCAAAACGAGATCCAGAAGTTGGACGCTTTGTTAAGATATCATAGTGTGCAAAGAAAGATGCTTCATCAGAAATAGGGAAAGAGAATGCGATACGAGGCATTACATTCACTTGTGGTTTGTAATCTTCAAATGCAGATGCATCAGGAGTTTCTTGTGTTGGATCTAATAACCATGGCGCAATACCTGTCGCTCCTCTGATTACTTTTGGATCCTCAATTTGAGTTCCTTGTGCATTGTACCAGTTCACACCATTACGGAAACCGTTGATTGAATTTGGATTGTTTACATCATTAACATAAACTACATAATCATCTCCAATTGCATCTGGAATCTCAACCCATGAATAAGTTGATGGATCTGAAGCTTTCATTTCTCTTGCTTCAGCAGCAGTATGTGCATTGTAGAATAAGTAAGGATCTTTTAAAACTGGTTGGTTTGCATCAAATACATCGACACGAACACCAACGTTAAATACGATATCCTTGAATGCAAATTTATCCATTAAGTATCCAGCCATGTAAACTGGTTGGAATGCGCCAACAAAACGCTTATAGTTTCCGTTCTCATCAAAATCATTGAAGTAACTGTTAATATCAGTATTACCTCTTACTTTTTGACCTGTATGATCGTAACCCCAGTATGAAACAAATGAGTTACCACCGTTTAACAATTCATCTGGTGAGAACATGTCAAAACTGTAGATTGACGGGTCATATTGATCGATATCAACGAAATCACTTCCTGCACCACCTGTTCCAATAGCACCTGTTGAATATAAATACTCACGTAAATTATAATCGAAGAATGATTGGTTGTCATTGTTTTCCTGACCACCGTACTCTCCAGTACCTGATTGAGATGCGTAACCAGAGTTCAAACGGTTATATGTAATCGCTTTGAATGAACCTGAATCAGAAACAACACCACTATTCAAGTCTAACTCTCTAATGTGGAAGTTCGTTAATTGACGAGCAATTTGCCAGATTCCGATAGGACCATTTGTACCACCACCTGTTGTTGTTCCAGAAGTCCAACCTCTATCCCAACGTTGCTCATACTCAAATCCTAAAGACAATGAGTGATCACCAATGTTTACTGAACCTGAACCAGTAACACGGAATTGATCGTTTTCAGATTTTCCGAAGTAGTTGTAAGGTGTACCGATGTTACTCCAAATTTGATAAACACTTGAAGGAGCATCACCATTTCTTAATGCATTTCCTTGTTGAATTTGGAACAAGTTTTCGTAGTGACCTTCTGGCTCTCCAGCGTAGATATTATAATATTGAGTTGTGATTGCAGCAAGAGCAGCGTTTGTTTCAGAAGGAACAAAATCAACTTCTAAATCTCTGTATCCATTGTGGATATACATGTTTTTATCAGAATCAAACTCGTAAGATGGTCTTCTTGTTGTTGTAAATGTTCCAACATGACCATAATTAAAGATGTTATATTGGTGTTTTGGATCATATTGCTCATCAGTTGATTTTGAGAAATCGACCATTAATGAATAGAATGCAGATTTAATTTTTGAACTACTTCCTTCTCTATCATTTGTGAAACGTTGCGTTAAACGTCCGAAAACTCTCCAGTCTAAAGACTTATAAGCTCCAAAGTTTTGGAAATTCAACAATGAACCACCGTAAGAATAATTATTTCCATAGTTGTAGTTCAATGAACCACCAAACGATAAGTTTACAGATGGACCCGTGTTAACGTCAATTTTTGTTTGAGCAGAAAAAACTGATCTACGCGCATTCATTCTCCAATCTACTTTTTCGAAATCATCTGCACGCAAGAAATTTGCATTGTGGAAAGTTCCAAACCCTGTTGACGTTGGTCTCAATGGATTCGCTAACAATTCATCACGAACATCCTTTTTGATTCTATAACTTCCTCCAGCTAAAGGACGACTATCCAATTCATCAGTGAAGTTTGCTGACATTAAGAATCCTAAACGAGGTTTAGTTTTCTTTCCTGTAGAATCTTTCTGCATCCAAAGCGGACCAGATAACATACCTTCAACTAGGTTATAACCATATTTATCAAGTCCAAAAACTTTACCATCATATCCATCTGGATCAGCACCCTTAAAGTAAAAACCAGAAGTTACTGCTTCAATTGAACCGAAGTATTTAGCAGAAGGACCACGAGTGGTAACGGAGATAATACCTCCAGTTGCATCCCCATAGTTTGCTGGTAAACCTCCTGTAATTACAGATACTTCTTCAATAGCAGATTTTGGTAAGTTAGAAGAACCACGCACTTTGATACCATCTATATAGAAGTAAGTACCATCTGAACGTGAACCACGAACTGAAATCTCACCAGAACCTTCATTAGAATTTACCCCTCCTACTGTTGAGGCAACACCTGCAGCTGAACGCACTGGTAATCGAGCGATATCCTCACGAGTTACAGTTGCTCCTGATGCACCACCATCCTTATCGATTAAAGGAACACGGTAAGCAACAACAACTACCTCATCGATATTTTGAATATCTTTCGGTTTAGCAATCGTTAGGTTATCTAAGAAAGTGATTTTATCAGAAGAAACAATCACACCTGTTAAAACAGTTGGTTGATATCCTTCACCTTCATTTCTAACTTCAACATCATACTCACCCGCTCCGACTGAGTTAATTTGAAATTTACCGTCAAAGTCGGTATTAGCACCACCTTTAACATTACCACTTTGGATAATTACAACCTTCGCAAATGGAACAGGTTGTTTTGTGTCACCATCAGTTACAGTACCCTTAATGGAACCCAAACCAGTTTGAGCATAACCATAAGCCGCTGTAAGAAAGACACTTACTAATAAAAAGTTAAGTTTTCGTAACATAAGTACAGTTTAATTATAAAACTATTAGTCGCAAGAAAGCGGGTAAATATAGAAAAAAACACTCGTATAACATGGGTGTTAAAAAAAATTAAATTCTATATTGTTTAACTTTCATTAACAAAAGTACGTTTATGTCAACTACAAAAAAAACCGTTTAAACTGAATTTCAGCGCTTTTATACAAGTCTAACATGTTCGGAAGTTTTTTATTTACTTTGTGAAAAGTTATTCACATGCCATTCAATCAAGAATTCTTACAGATTAATCAAGTCGGCATACATTTATTCCATTTCAACGAGTTTGATCCTTTTGAATATTTGGATCAATTAACTACTGAAGAACAAGAGCGTTTATTTTTATTTAAGCATCTAAATAGAAGAAGGGAGTTTGTGGCAACTCGTATTTTACGTCATCGACTTTTTGGCTTTGAGCATATTCATTATGATGAAAATGGCGCACCCTATATTAATAAGGAAGGCTATATATCAATAAGTCATGCACCAAACGTAGTTGGAATTGCAATCTCCAAAGATTTTAAAGTTGGTCTGGACCTAGAGATCATTAGAGAAAAATCACTTTTAGTGAAACACAAATTTTTATCAATCGACGAAACAAAAAAACTTGCACTTGACTCTACGATAGAAATGACTAAAGTTTGGTCAGGTAAAGAAGCACTATACAAACTTGCTGGCAGGAAAGAAATTCATTTTAAGACCGAATTGCTTTTGGAAAAGAAATCTGAAACGGATTGGATTGGAATTATTCATAATTACGGCCATAGCTTAAAAGTCGAAATGTGTATATTTGAACACAACGGGACAATTGTTTCACTTAATAAAATGCCTTGTGAACGAATCTAATTCGATTTTTGCTCAACTTTCGCAACCTGGTAAACGATCCATTGCTGTATTAATCGACCCAGAAAAATGCACTGACGACAAGGCCTTAAAACTATTACTTGAAAAGGCAGCTTTCGCTAAAATTGATTTTTTGTTTATTGGTGGAAGCACTGTAACAAGAAAAGAATTTGACAAAGCAATAAATCTAATCCGCACATTATCGAATATACCGTTGGTTATTTTTCCTGGCTCTGCCCAGCAAATTTCATCAAAAGCGGATGCTATACTATATTTAAGTCTTCTTTCTGGACGAAATCCGGATTTTTTGATTGGACATCATATTCAGTCAGCAACTGAACTTTATGACATGAATATCGAAGTGATTCCAACTGCATACTTATTAATAGATGGTGGAACCCAATCATCTGTCGCTTACGTGAGTCAAACAACTCCTATTCCAAGAGATCAAAAATCAATTGTTAAACAAACAGCTATCGCTGGAAAATTAATGGGGAAAAAGTTGATTTATTTGGATGCGGGAAGCGGTGCCAAATTCAATGTGCCTGCATCGATGATTCAAGAACTGACATTTTTAGATGTCCCTATAATAGTAGGTGGAGGAATTCGAGATACAAACACCATCCGCAACCTACATGATGCAGGTGCGAATGTCGTTGTTATTGGAAATAAAATTGAAGATGAAATTGATTTTCTACTCGACATTAATAATTACAAGTCGAATTTGAACTATTAAAGCTCCATTCTCAACTCTATTGTAGCTCTTCTTTTCTCGTATGAATCAATTAAACGAAGATTGTTGTTATACATTACCAATGTAATTCCACCAGATTCTCTTTTAGCTTCATTTCGTTGACGTGCTAATGTAATTTTATTGCTTGTTTCAATCAATAAGAAATTGTTTCTTGTGATGATTAGCTGAATCCCTTCGTAAGCTTCTTTTTCTTTCTTAGGTTTAAAATGCTTGTGCTTGTTTCTAGCTTCATAAGCACGATGTTGACCAAAATCACTAGGATGATTATCATATGCGTGCTTGTTGCCTTTACCATGACCTTTCCCTTTATGGTTGTCATTTTGGTTAGTTTCCAATCTCAATTCTTTACCTAAGTCAACTTTTATTGTCAAGGAACCATTATCATGATGTCCATTGTTTGAATAGTGATCATGCTTGTTTTTGTGATGGTCATCGTCGTGATGGTCATCATTCTTTTTGTCATGCCCTTTCTTTTTGCCTTGATCATTTGAAAGACCTGAAGCAAAGTTGTTGGAATTTAACGTTGAAACATTTGTTAATGCAAATGATTGAACAACTAAACCTAAACAAAGGACTCCAGCTGTAATAATTAAGTGTTTTTTCATCTTTTATTTTAATTCAGTTAAAAGAGAGTCTAATTCTCCATCTATTTCTTCAAGTTCCACATTGGCATCTTGAACCACTTTAATCTTCTCTGCGGTTTCAGTTTTCACTGGCCCTTCATCTGTTGCACTGTCCGTTGAGCTACTACATGCACTCAAAATCAAACCTGCAATTACTATTGCTTTCATTCTCATATTTCTTTTAATATTTTGAAATATACTACAATTTAACTGTATTTCCTATATTTATAAAATGATACTTAAACGATTTGCCTCCATATTCTTTGCTATCGCCTTTTTAATGGGGCTCGTTTTATTTGCAGGAGTAGGAAGAGCATACATTTCTGTTAGTACAGCCAAAATCATTTTTCTAAGTAGTGGTGCAATCGCTTTACTCTTTAATCTATTGACTTTCAAATCAGGAAAAAGCGACCCTGGATTTAATTTTGTGTTTTGGTTGGGGAGTATTATACTTTTTATAGGACTAATCTTTTTTATCATGCATTGGCCATTTGCCTATTATATATTTATGGCTGGCATGCTCACCGTTGGCATTTCCTTTTTTATAAACCCGAAACTGTTTCAAGAGAAATCAAGGCAGGATGATATTCTTGACGATAATTTTTAAGAATGCTTATTCGTGGTGATATGGTTCACCTTTTAAAATTGTCATTGCTCGATACAATTGTTCAAAGAAAATCATACGAATCATTTGATGAGAAAAAGTCATTTTGGATAAGCTAATTTTTCCTTGAGCGGCTTCATATACTTCGCTTGAAAAACCATAAGCTCCTCCAATGACAAAAACAAGTGCTTTTCCGCCAGCATTAAATCGCTGCTGAATGAAATTGGCAAACTCTACTGATGATAAAACACTTCCCCGCTCATCTAGCAAGATTAATTGTTCACCACTGCCAACTTTTGAGAGTATTTCTTTGCCCTCCAATTGTTTTATTTGCTCGAAAGTCAATTTACGTGCATTTTTTAAGTCAGGTATTTCTATACGCTCAATTTGAACATAATGCTTAACTCGCTGCATATATTCATTTTCGCCATCCTCAAGAAATTTCTTTCCGGTCTTACCAATACAAATAAGCTTAACTTTCATTCCTCAAAAATAATAAATGAATCACACCCGCCGATAAAACAATAAACTTCTGCTTTTAAACCAACAATTTCATTAATTTCGTCGCGGTAGAATTTATTTCCATTTGAAAAATTAAAGGCACAATTCTTGCTAATTGGCCAACATCAAATTAAAAAATATGGGATTGATTTATTCTTTTTTGACCTCACTTATAATTTCCCTTACTATTCAGGGTGAAATTCCATATTCTACTTTAGAAAAGGCATTTAGTTCAAATGATGCCAATGCTATCGTAGCAGTTGGAAAGGATAAAATATTACTTAACATATTGGGGAAAGAAGGTGCTTATAGTAAGTCCCAAGCAGGTTTGGTTCTTAAAGATTTCTTTACCAAAAAGCCAGGAAACACCTTTAAATTTATTTTCAAAGGAAAAGAATCTTCAGAAGGTTCATTTGCCATTGGAACTTATGACAGCAAAGGAGAAAGCTTCCGTGTTACCATACATTTCAAGAAAGAAGGTTCAGACTTTAAAATAGAAAGTCTCACTATAGAGAAATAGCTTAAAAGCTTGCTTTTAAGCTCATATCAAGAGATTTCACACTATGCGTTAAAGCTCCAACAGAAATATAGTCAACACCTGTTTCTGCAAACGATCGAATAGTTTCCTCTGTTATTCCTCCTGAAGCTTCAGTCTCAAAATGAGACGGTATTTTGCCTAGCACGCTTCTAATCTTATCAGGAGTAAAATTATCCAACATAATTCGATCAACACCACCTATTGATAGAACTTCATCGAGTTCTGTTTCGTTTCTTACTTCTATTTCAATTTTAAGGTTTTTGCCTGTTGATTTTAAATATTCGTGTGTACGTTCAATGGCAGACTTAATTCCTCCTGCATAATCAATATGATTATCTTTTAGCATAATCATATCATAAAGCGCATAGCGATGATTGTATCCACCACCAATTCTCACTGCCCACTTCTCTATGTAACGAATACCTGGTGTTGTTTTACGCGTATCGAGCAATTTTGTATTGGTACCTTCAATGAGTTTTACAATACGATTTGTCTGCGTTGCAATACCGCTCATGCGTTGCATGAAATTGAGAACTAAGCGTTCAGTTGATAGTATTGATCTTGAACTTCCTTTAACCAGGAAAGCAATATCACCTGGTTTTACGGGTGTACCATCTTTTATTAGCACATTAATTTCCAATTGCTCATCAAAACGTTTGAAAATCATTTCAGCTAATTCTACACCAGCTAAAATACCATCCTCTTTTACAATTAATTGTGCTATACCTCTTCCATTCTCAGGTACACAAGCTAAAGTTGAGTGGTCTCCTTCACCAATATCTTCGCTCAAGGCGTTATCTATAATTTTCTCAATCATAAGACAAATATAGCTAGTGTAAATTGAATGAAGTAGAATCGTCGGCAAACCAATGTCACAATTTTCTTCATAATTCATAAAAAGCGAAAAAATGATTAAAATAAAAAAATGTACTTTTGAAAAAAAGAGCTTGTGAATACGCCCGAAGCAGCACCGTTCATTGTTGATCAAAATTATTTATTTTTCACTCCCTTAGATATTGCTGCAACCATTCTAGGTGTCATTGTAATATTTGTATTGTTGTATCTTAGAAAACAGCGAAATAAAGGTCAAGATCATTTTAAATATCTTTTACCAGCTTATTTTTTTAAAGCATTTTTTGTTGTAGCCAATGCACTTTTCTATATAATCGTCTACAAGGTTGGTGGAGATTCTATAGGGTATTGGGATGGGGCTGTAAAACTCAACAATCTTTTTTGGGCTGATCCCATTGCTTATTTTCAAGAAATATTCACTTCATCAGATTACCGAACAGTATACACCAATTTCACCATCCAAACAGGCTATCCCGACAGCCATATTTATGGTGAAAAAGAAAGTTTTTTTATCAGTAAAATTGCATCTTTCTTTACATTTTTTACTTTCAAAGGATACATTTTAATGTCCTTAATTTTTGCCTTTATAACCACAAATGCTTCATGGAAACTATTTGAATTAGTAAGAGGTTACAAACTACACAAGGATTGGCATCTAGCGTTAGCAATCTTCTTTATTCCTTCACTTAGTTTTTGGTGCGGGGGAATTTCAAAAGACACTATAATTTGGGTAGCACTTTGCTATTTTTTACATCACCTTTACCAGCTAATTTCTATTGATAAGAAAGGTTCAATAATTAATTGGATTGTTATTTTAATTTGCTTGTATGTAATGTTGCAAGTTAGATCATTCATGATAATCACCGTACTAGTTCCCTTACTCTTTGCATACACTGCGCGATTAACTCAAAAATTTAACAATCGTAAATTTGAACGTAATTTTATTCGCTTATTTTTGATTTCGTTAGGACTTTTTGTAGTTGTCCTATTCTTTCAAACTCCGGAGGCAGAAAAGTTTTTGAATGAGGCAGCTGTTATTAATCAAGATATGTCAACAAACAAAACATATGGAACAAATCGTTATAACTTAAATATTACTGATTACTCACCTTTAGGCATGTTAAGTGCGATTCCGGCCTCAGTTATCGCAGGTTTTTATCGTCCTTTTATTTGGGAATCACTCAGCGTTTCGCTTTTCTTAAATGGTATTGAAAGTATTCTTTTACTTTACTTCACTTTTAGGTTTGTTGTGAGTGCTAAGATTAGACAACGCATACAACTAATTCGAAAACACGAATTCTTGATTTTTGGAATTTTCTTTGCTTTTATCCTTGCCTATTTTGCTGGATTCACGTCGATTCTATTTGGTGTACTTGTCCGGTTCAAAGCGCCTGTACTTCCATTTTTGGTAATTATTCTTACCTCCTACTATCTCAAAGAAAAGTCTGAAAGACAATTGAAACAACAGAATAATTTCTAATTCCTTAATAACTCAATCCCATTTTCCCAGTCAACTTGTAGATCTCTAAAAAAGTATCCATTTTGTTAAACTGATTCTCATAGTGTTGAATTAGTGTATTCTGGTAATTATTCTGAAAAGTTGCTAATTCGATTGAAGTTAATGTCCCCAATTCAAATCGCTTTTGTGCCAAATCCCATGCTTTTGTGGCATAATTTAGGTTCTCAGCTGAAATATCAACGAGCTTACTTCTTACCTTGTATAGTTCTAAGACATTTCGCAGTGTAATCGCCAACGTTTGCTCCATACTTTCCGTGTTCAACACAGCGATTTGTTCTTGAATTTTAGCAACGTCAAATGATCTTTTTGCCTTCCAATTGTTAAACAAATTATACCTCAAATTAAAATTTCCATAATATTGAAGTGTTTGAGTTTGAGCCTCTAACAAATCGTCTTTAATTTCTCGAATCCAAGTATATGATGGAGTGATTCCAGCTTGGAAACTCAGCGTTGGATATAAAAACGTACGCTGATAATTAGTGGCTGTTTTCTGCAATTCAAGACTAATGTACTGATTTTTAAGGTTTTGATTATTGCTTTTCATCTCTTCCAATGCCTTGTCAAAATCAACTAATGGAAAGGAAATTTCTAATTTATCTGTCAATTCAGGAAACGTTGTTTGTATAGAATCAGCTGAATTATTCATAATAAGCAACAAATTCCGCATAGCATTTTGATAGGAAATCTCCTGCACTAAATAATTTGTACTATCTGTAAGGTATTGATTTCTAAATTGAAGCAACTCTAATGATGATGATTTCGAATACTCCTCCTTCAATTCATAATATGCCATTCTTTTTCTAGAATACTCTTTCAAAGTGGAAAACAGCAACATTCGTTCTTTCTGTAACCAAGCAGTATAATATGCTTTTAAAACATCTTGAACTGTTGTTTCAATTACGGCCAATGAATTGCCGTTACTCTGTTGCTCTAATAACTCCAATCTATCTTTGGTAATAAACATAGAAAGTCCAGAAAACAAGTTCCAATTTGCCGTCAAACTTGGTGTAATTCCTTGTGAAAGAATGATTCCTGGAGTGAATGTAAAAGGGTTATTCGTATTGTCTTGAATTGTATTATTTACAGCCGCACCAATCGTAATTGTTGGAAACAGCCCAGCTTCCATCCAATTATTGTTCTTGTCAGCAATTTCGACTTGTTTTTCAGCAATCTTTACTTTAAAATTATTCTCTAAAGCGAGCGCAACCGCCTCTTTGGCTGACAATGTTTGTTGAGCAAAAACAGGCAATATACCACTAATCAATAAAATTATGCTAATCGTTCTCTGCAACATCATGCGACTTTTTTTGTAATTTTAAAACTGGTTCAACTGAAAGCGGATCAACTTTTTCCCATAACCAAACGCGTTTAAAAAAGCATCTTGTCTCGTTCCAGAATAAGATAGCTGCGGGATAAAAGAATAAGATGAAAATTGTCCCAAATAAAACCCCAAATGCGATTGAAGTAGCCATTGGAATCAAGAATTGTGCTTGCATACTTTTCTCTGCAATCATCGGTAATAATCCAGCAACCGTTGTTAAAGACGTCAATAAAATCGGTCTAAATCGAGAAGTTGCAGATTCAATGATCGCCTCTCTAGGTTGATAACCCTCTAGGAGCAAATCATTGTAACGATCAAGGAACACTATGGCATCATTTACCAAAACACCTATCAAAGCGATCATCCCAAATGCGGATAACATTGAAACTGGAATACCAACTAAACCATGACCGAGAATCGCTCCTGCCAATCCAGCTGGTATCACCAACATAATTAAAAAGGCTTGAGATAAACTATTAAAGTGTAATGTCAAAATGATAAACATTAATACAAGGCAAATGACCAATACATATTGCATTGAATTTCCTGTTTTCTGACTTCGTTCGAATTGACCTAGTTTAACAGCTTGCACGTCTGGATATCTAGCAGAAATCTGCGGTACTAGAGAGTCAAAAATAGTTGTATTGACGATTCCAACTCTATCAGGATCACTAGATTCAGCATCAATTTTGATGATACGTTGACCGTTTCTTCTCTTTAAACTTTCTGGTGCTCTTCCAAACGAAAAATCACAAATCTCATTGAGTGGAATAGCAGTTCCAGAAGCATTTTTTATCTTCATGTTTTCTAAGTCCATCAATGAATTTCGATCTTCTTGTGGATAACGTACCCAGATTTTAACCTCATCTGTACCGATGATTACTCTTTGTGCTTCCTGACCGAAAAACCCTTGTCGAATCTGACTTAATACTTCCCCTTTTGAAATTCCATACATTTCTGCCTGATCTTTCATTTTGATTGTAATTTCATTTCGACCTGGAGGCATGTTGTCTTTGATGTTGATTGGTCCATCCAACTCTGACATCATTTTTTTCATTTTCGTCCGTGCTTCTAATAAATTACTCTCATTAGTAGAAGTTAAACCTAGTTCAATTTCCTTCCCAAAACGATTGAAACCTCCGACATAAATATCTTGCGCTAATTGCCCTTCTGGGATTGAATTGAGACGGCGAATTATTCGATTCATCAAGGTATCTAAAGGAGTTTTAGATCGCTCCGCATCAATGAAAACGCTTAATGAACCAGTATGATTTCCAGCTTGACCGAGATTTTGAGAAAAACCAATATTACTACTGAAATAGGTCATTAAATTATCACCGTTATCGCGTTTTATGCGATCGTTTTCTTCTAATAAAATACGTGTAGCCGTTTCTACAAATTTCTGTGTTTGTAGCTTGTTATCACCAGGATTATAAGCTGCTTCAATGTTGAAGAAATCTGGTTGAATATTTGGAAAGAACGTTGCCGAGATTGTTCCCCCAGCAAGCATTCCTATTGTTACAATGGTAAAAATCATCGGGAAGAAAAAAGTCGCTCGATACCACTTTCTTTTTGTACCAACAATCATTTCCACACTCTCTTTATACCAAATATCTCTTACATACTTAATACCTTTATCTGCACCACCTCGAATAATAATTTCTATAGGTGAATCAGAAAACCCCTTGTAACATAAGACAGCACCTAATAAAAACAAGACAAAAGGAAATAATACAGAGCCCAAACTAAAATTAGAATCTGGAAAAATCCATCCACCAATTAGAACCACAACAACACCAATCACCATGATTAGCAAGCCTTTTAAAGTTGAAAATGAAGGATTTGTGTTTTCTTCCAGCATATTTTTGTGAGCAAGGTGAGCTGGAAGCATGAAAAACGCTTCAAAAAGTGAGAAAATCAAACAAGCAATAGCAACAAAAGCCATCTCGCGCATCATTTCCAAGCCCTCAACAAAGAAAAGTACGGAAAACGCAACTACCGTTGTAACAATAGACGAAAACACCGATGGCAAAACTTCCATTACTCCATCGATTGCTGCTTTATGTGGCGTTTTTCCTCTTTCAAAATGAGAATAGATATTTTCTGCAATCACAATTCCATCATCTACCAAGATTCCAACTACGAGAATCATTCCGAACAAGGAAATCATATTGATGGTCATTCCATAAGCCATTCCCAAAATGAACATACCAAGAAATGAGAATGGAATTCCAAATGCCACCCAAGCAGAGAGTTTAACATTCAAGAATAGACCGAGAAATATCAAGACCAAAACCAATCCTTGCAGACCATTTGATGTCAACAAATCCATACGATCATTCAACATACTATTGAATTC
>Ga0209066_10002713_pt1 | contig 21090 bp, 19 predicted proteins | sample All_14_2_FD_187198 | JGI IMG/M metagenome (GOLD analysis project Ga0209066, IMG submission 187198) | Freshwater microbial communities in response to fracking from Pennsylvania, USA - Allegheny Zone_MetaG_DW_15 (SPAdes) (version 2) ... | reverse complement strand
TGACCGCGGCCGTGCTGGCCCACGGCCGCGAACAGTCGCGCCGCAACCGCATCTGGTTTGGCGGCAACGGCTTCGATGCCGAGCAGGACAGCCTGCCCGGTATCGACACCCTCTTTGCCGCCGGCCGATGACCGGCCCAGCGCCCCACACCACCCAAGGATTGCCATGCTGACACCCCAAGACGCCGAGTTCCACCACACCCCCGATTCCCCCTGGAACTGGGCCGAGACCAATCTCTTTGCCTTCTACATCCCCGAGGCGCGCATCAACGGCACCATCTACCTGCTGGCGCGGCCGATGCTGGGCGTGGCCATGTCCGACATCACCATCCAGGACCGCCTCACCCACAGCTGGCATGACCAGCTCTACATCGACAACCAGCAGCACCTGCCCTGCCCGAAGTCGCTGCTCGACTACAGCCTGCCCAACGGCCTGCATGTGAAGGCGATAGAGCCGCTCAAGCACTACCGCATTGACTACGTGGGCCATGACAACACCGAGCTGCACCTGGACTACGAGCTGTTCGCCGGCCCCTTCGACATCAACGACCCCAAGATGGACCCGCTGGCCGCCAGCCGCCCCGGCGCCGCGTGGGACAAGGCCATGCACGGCCACTACGAGGTGACCGGCCACGTGACGGGCGAAGCCCGCATCCGCGGCAAGACCTACCAGGTGGACTGCGTGGAGACCGGCGACCGCAGCTGGGGCCCGCGCAACGAGACCGGCAACCGCAACACCGTGTGGCTGCATGGCAGCTATGGCCGGGACTTCACCTTCCATCTCTTCGCGGCGGCCGATCCGGCGCATTCAGAAGAGATGGGCGAGCTGATCAGCGGCTACATCCTTGAAGACGGCAAGTACTACGGTCTCACGTCGATCAAGGGCCGCACCGAGCGGCGCTTCCACATCCCCTTCAGCACCGAATGCGAGGTGGTGGATGTGCGCGGCAAGCGCTTCCACTTCACCGGCGCCGCCGTCAACTCATCGGCCTGGGCGCCCTTCCCGGCCATGGTGTACTACCAGTCGTTCATGCGCTGGAACCTGAACGGCCGCATCGGCTACGGCGCCCAAATCGACAGCTCGAACATCGAGTACATCAGCAAGCACCGCGATCTGCTGCTCACCCGCTGAGCCCGCTGCGGTTGACCGCCATCGGTCAGATCAACGCCCGCAGCGGCGGCGATGCGTGGTGCCGCGCGGGGGCTGGGCCCATGCGGGCCAGCAGAAGTCAGTCGGCAGGTCGCGCGAAAGCGCGGTCAAACAGCGGCGAGGCCGCACTCGCGTTGGCGATGTCGGCCGCCGCAGCCATCAGCTCGGGCGCCAGGCCCAGCAGCTTGGCTTCGGTCAGGCGCACGGCGGGGCCTGAGATCGCCAGCACGCCCACCGCGCCCTTGCCGGCGCGGCTGATGGTGGTGGAAATCGCGGCCAGGCCGGGCGCGTAGGTTTCCATCGTGATCGCATAGCCCTGCTTGCGCGCCAGGCGGACGGCCTTGAGCAGCGCGGTGGGGCTGCCGGGCGCGGCGGGGCCGTATTGATCGGGCTTGCCGAAGCCCTGCTTGGCCACCAGCATCAGCGCGTCGTCATCGCTCAGCGTGGCCAGCCAGGCATGGCCCGACGAAGTGCAGGAGAGCTTCACGTCGATGCCCATGTCAGGGTCATACCGCAGGCCCTTGCGGGCGCCCTGCGACAGCGCCACCCAGGTGATGTGGTCCACATCCACCACGCCCAGGCGCACCAGCTCGCCGCTGTGCTCGGCCAGGCGGTCGAGGATGGGCTGGCACAGGTCGACCACGCCCGAGAACTTCAGGTAGTTGAGCCCCAGCGACACCAGCTTGGTGGTGAGCATGTAGTCACCCCGCTCACGCGACTGGCGCACGTAGCCGTGCTCGGCCAGTTCCACCAGCAGGCGGTGGGCGGCGCTGCGCGGCATGGCCAGCTCGTCGGCCAGCGTGCCCAGCGGCACACCTTCTACCTCGGTGGCCAGGCGCTCCAGGATCGCCAGGGTTCGTTCCATCACTCCAGACATGCGGGCCTCGTCGTCTTGTCGTCAGTCGTGCCCCACCAGGGCACGGAGATTGATCATGAAAGGCGCGAGCTTAGCCGGGCACGGACGCACCGCCCTGGCCGCCGCGCGGGGCGCGCTGTGGTGGGGTCGGGGTGAGTGGGTAGCCATGCTCGACAGCATGAAATAACCTGCGAAAGTTGAACTAAATTCCATAAATTACCAGCATGCTGACCATGCAAAACCAACAGGACCTCCCCATGCTGGACACCTACAGCGGCGCCACCCGCGTCCTCTACATCGTGGGCGACCCGATCGCCCAGGTGAAATCACCCAGCGGCGTGACCCGCTCGCTGCGCGCCCTGGGGGCCGACTCCATCGTGGTACCCGCCCACGTGGCGCCACAGCACCTGGCCGATTTCGTGGCCACCTGCCAACGCATGCGCAATTGCGACGGCATCATCGTGACGGTGCCGCACAAGTTCGACGCTGCCCACCTGTGCGCCAAGGTGGCGCCCCGGGCGGCGTCGATCGGCGCCGTCAACGTGATGCGCCGCGATGCCCAGGGCCAGTGGTTCGGCGACATGTGCGACGGCGAAGGCTACGTGGCCGGCCTGCGCCAGGCCGGCTGCGACCCGAAGGGCCGCAAGGCGCTGCTGGTGGGCGCCGGCGGCGCGGGCTCGGCCATCGCCCACGCCTTGGTGGATGCCGGCGTGGCCGCGCTCGATCTGCATGAAGCCGACGTGCCCCGCCGCGAAGCGCTGGCCGCCAAGTTTCGCGCCTATGGGGCGGTGGCGCCGGGCGTGGGCTCCAGCGATCCGTCTGGCTACGACCTGGTCATCAACGCCACCCCGATGGGCATGCGCCCTGAAGACCCGCTGCCGGTGCAGGTGGACAAGCTGGCCCCCGGCACCTTCGTGGGCGACGTGGTCACCAAGCCGGCCGTGCCGCCGCTGATCGAAGCCGCCCGCGCCCGCGGCCTGGCCACGATGACCGGCACCGGTATGTTCGAGGCCGTGTGCGAACGCATGGTGGCCTTTTATCTCGATGTGCTCGGCACCCGCTGAGCGCCCCTACCCTCCTGTCTTCTCCGTTCCCACCACAGAAAGCCTCTGATGCCCAAGATCCTTGAACTGACCACGCTGGAGATCAAGGTCTTCAGCAACGCCCACGTCGTCGCCGCGCTGCAGGAACACCTGCCCACCGCAGGCGGCAAGCTGCTGGGCGCGTTTGCGTCCGACATCGGCGAACTCAGCCAGTTGCTGATCCTGCGCGAGTTCGTTGATGCCAACGCCGCAGCGCAAGCCCGCATGAACCTGCTGCTGACCGACAACCCGCTGGGCACCGCCGAATGGCTGGTGAAGCTGAACTCACAGAGCTTCCAGGCCTTCCCCTGGACGGCGCCCATCGAGCCGGCCGAACTGGGCCGCTGGTATGAGTTTCGCCTCTACAGCCTGCGCCAGGGCAAGCTGGCCGAAACCATCGAAGCCTGGCGCGAAGCCGTGCCGGCGCGGCATGCCATGTCGCCCATGGTGGGCGCCTTCACCGCGCTGGAGGGCGATCAACCGCGCTTCCTGAACATCTGGGCGTACCAGAGCGTCGATGAACGCGCCCGCATCCGCGGCGAAGCGGCGCAGAAAGGCGTGTGGCCGCCCAAGGGCGGGCCGGCCAATCTGACGAAGATGGTGTCGACGCTGTGTGTGCCGTTGGCGTTTTCGCCGTTGAAGTAAGCACGCCGCCTGCGGGCGACAGGCTTCAACGCAAAGGGTCGTCGCCACAGGCCCTTTGTGGCTGGGTGGTGTCCACCACCCACAGATGGCTGTAGGGCCGGGCATCCCAGCCATCGAGCTGCCCGAGCGACACCAGCCCCACGCTCAGCACCCGGGCCGTGGGCTGCGCGGCGCGAATGAGCTGCGGTACACCGTAGTCTTGCCGCACGTGGCCGTTGCCAGCCACCAGCACGGCCGGATGCGCGCCGGTGGCCTGCAAGGCAGTGAGCATCGATGCATCGCGGGCCCGCTGGGCCCAGCGCATGGCCTGCAGCCGTGGCGCGGGAATCGTGCCGCCATGCGCTGCTGTCAGATCGGCATCCAGCGCGGCCTGCGCGGGGGCATCCAGCGGGGCCGCGGCCAGCAGCGCCTGCAGTGGTGCCGGCAGCGCTGGCGGGCCCTGCTTCAGCACGGATCGCAACTCGGCCTCCTGCAGGTTGCCGCCGGTGAGCACCCCGCCTGCGGCGGCCACGCTGGCAAACAGCGCCTCGTGCACCGGCCAGTCCCACGCTTCGGCGCGGAACCCGGCGGTCTTCAGGTTGGCGAGCAAGTCATCCCCAAAAACCACCCCCGCCCCCCGCGGCAGGTGCTCGGCCACCACGGCCACCGGCGCCTGCAGCCCGGCCTGAACTTGTGCCATCAACGCGCCGCGGCGCTGGTGATGCGCGGGTTGGTCATGCTGCTCGCCGAGCAGTGCGTAGTCACTGCCCTGCGCCAGGCGGGCCAGCTCGGCACAGCTGATCTCATGGCCGGTGGTGAGGTCGATGATGCGTTCGTGTGGCGAGGACCACGGCAGCCCGCTGCAGGCTGACAAGGCAGCTACCCAGCCAGCCACCTGCACCGTCAACAACCCACGGCGCCAGTTCATGATCCCGCAGCCGCGCTCATGAAATCGACCCGCGCCAGCGCCTGTGCAGGCGTGAGGATGGTCAAGGGCAAAGTGGCCTGCACGGTGAGCAGATCCTGATCCCCGGTGATCAGCCAAGGCGCAGACGCTACCCGTGCTGCGTGAATGAACGCATCGTCGTCACGGTCGCGACTGATGGTCTGCATCGAAAGATCTTGCGGCACCTGCACCCACAAGCACGCATGGCCTCGTAGTCCTGAGCGCTGACCATCACGCCCACCACTCGGTCGCGGCGCATCACCCTGAGCGGCTCGCGCTGTGCCAAGTCGATGAACTCGCCGAAACGGGTTTTGGCTTCGTTGGCGGTGAAGGTTTGCATGGGATGGGCTCCGCAACGTGGACGATCCAAATCCTAGTACCAATCGAACGATTCAAACGAATAGATCGATTGGTGCGAATTGGCCCGCTCAGTGAGACCCGTGCCCACCCGGCTTGCGCACCTGCAACTCCACCGGCGCTGCCGCGGGTGCTGGCGAATGCCCGTGGTGTTCATGCCCCGCCTGCGGAGCGCGGGGTGGCTCAGCGGATGAGCCTGTCCATTCATGGGCCCGCTGACCCGCCGGTGCGGTGTACCAACCGGGGTCGCTGTAGTCGCCCGGTGGCTGGCTGCGGCGCACCTTGACTACGCTGAACATGCCGCCCATCTCCAGCGAGCCAAAGGGGCCCTCGCCGGTCATCATGGGCAGCGTGTTGTCAGGCAGGGGCATCTGCATGTCGGCCATCTCAGCCATGCCGGTGGAGCCCATGGCCATGTAGCCGGGCACCAGCTTGGCGATCTTCTCGGCCACGCCGGCCTGTTCCACGCCCAGCATCGTGGGCACGTTGTGGCCCATGGCGTTCATGGTGTGGTGGCTCTTGTGGCAATGCAGCGACCAATCGCCCTCTTCATCGGCCAGAAACTCGATCTGGCGCATCTGGCCCACGCCGATGTCGGTGGTGACCTCGGGCCAGCGGGCCGTTCTGGGCACCGGGCCGCCGTCGGTGCCGGTGACGGTGAACTCCATGCCGTGCAGGTGGATCGGGTGGTTGGTCATCGTGAGGTTGCCCATGCGCAGGCGCACCTTGTCGCCCCAGCGCACGTTGAGGCTGTCGATGCCGGGGAAGACGCGGCTGTTCCATGACCAGAGGTTGAAGTCGAGCATCGTCATCACCCTGGGCGTGGCGCTGCCGGGTTCGATGTCGTAGGCGTTGAGCAGGAAGCAGAAGTCGCGCTGCACCTCGTCGATCAACGGATGCCGGCCCTTAGGATGCGTGATCCACAAGCCCATCATGCCCATGGCGGCCTGCACCATCTCGTCGGCATGCGGGTGGTACATGAAGGTGCCTGGGCGCCGGGCCACGAACTCGTAGACGAAGGTCTTGCCCGGCTCGATGGCCGGCTGGGTGAGGCCGGCCACGCCGTCCATGCCGTTGGGCAGGCGCTGGCCATGCCAGTGCACGCTGGTGCGCTCGGGTAGGCGGTTGGTGACGAAGAGGCGCACGCGGTCGCCCTCCACCACCTCGATGGTGGGGCCGGGTGATTGGCCGTTGTAGCCCCACAGCCGCGCGGTCATGCCCGGCGCCAGTTCGCGCAGCACGGGCTCGGCCACGAGGTGGAACTCTTTGACGCCCTGGTTCATGCGCCAGGGGCAGGTCCAGCCGTTGAGCGTGACCACGGGGTGGTAGGGCCGCCCGTTCGGCGGCACCAGCGGCGGCATCGTGGCGGGTTGGGTCTGAATGACGGGCTCGGGCAACGCGGCCAGCGCCACCTTGCTGACGGCGGCGGCACTGACGGCGGCGGTGACGGCACCGGCACCACGGAAGAAAGTTCTGCGGGACACCATGACGGGGCTCCTGAATTCAATGGCCGGCGGCCGGCGCGGCCACGGTGGTGGCGGCGCCGGTGGGGCTGACGCTGGGGGGGCCGATCAGGGCCATGTCGAGGTCGGCCTGGGCGAGCCAGTAGTCGCGCTGGGCCTGGATCGCGGCGTTGACGCTGGCGATCTGCGCGCGCGCATCGGCCAGCAGCTCGAACACACCGATCAGCATGCCGTTGTAGCGCAGCAGGTTCTGCTCGGAGATGCGCTGGTTGGCCGGCACGATCTCGTCGCGGTAGCGGCGCGCCACCTCATGCGCCGCGGCCATCGCGGCCCAGGTTTCGCGCACCTGCGAGCGGGCATCGATGCCGGCCTGCGCGGCGCGGTCAAGCGATTGGCGGTAGAGCGCTTCAGCCTGCACCACGCGGGCACCGCTCCAGTCGAACAGCGGCAGCTCCAGGCTGATCTCATAGCCGGTCTGCGGTGGGGCATCGTTGCTGGTGTTGCGCTGGGCGCCAAATTCGAGCACGTTGACAAAGCGGGTGACGCGGCTCAGCCCCAGGTTCTTGGCCGTGGCTTCGGCCTGCAGGCGCGCAGCCTGCACGTCCAGGCGCTGGTCGATGGCGCGTTGTTCGATGTCGGCCTGCGGGGCGGGCGCCGTGGGCAGATCGGGCAGGCGATCCGGCAGCGTGAAGCTCGCGCTGCTCAGGCCCATCAACCGCACCAGGCGCTCACGCGCCCTCGTCTGCTCACCCCGCGCACGGGCCACGGCCAGGGCGGCGTCGGCCTGGAAGGCTTGCTCGCGCGCTTGCTGCAGGGCGCTCCAGTTGCCGGCGGCGGCCATGCGGTGGGCCAGCTCGGCGCTGGCTTCGGCGGCGGCGGCCACGTCCTGCTGATAGCGAACGGCCTGTTCGGCGGCCACGGCTTGATAGAAAGCCTTGCGAGCATCCGCCGCCAACGTGAACACCGACATCGCCACCTGCCGCTGCACGGCCTCAAAGCGGCGCTGCTCCAGCGGGCGGCGCAGCGGCAGCGTGATCAGATGACCGAGGTCGAACGACAGGCCGCGCTCGATCTCGCGCTCATCACCGCGGCGCAGGCGGCCCATGCTGAAGCCGGGGTTGGGCAGGCGGCTGGCGGCCACCAACTCGGCCTCGGCGATGCCCAGTTGCTGAAAGCCGGCTTGCAGGCCGCGGTGATTGAGCAGCGCGATCTGCACAGCGCTGTCGGCCGTGAGCGGGCTGGCCAACAGCTCGCCGGTGCGCTGCTGCAGGGCCTGCCGGTCGTCGTCGGTACGTGCCCAGCGCACGTCTTGGCCGAGGCGGTCTTTGGCGGCTTGTTGCACGGGGCCGAAGCCGCCGTCGGGGCTGAAGCCGGCGCAGCCGGCCAGGCCCAGGCACAGCAGCGCGCACGCGTGGCGCGTGGCCTGGTGGGTGAATCGAAACATGGCGTCCTCGCGGTCGAACCAGGGAAGCGCGCGGCCGCCTGGCAGGCGGGGCAGCGCACAGCGTACGTCAGACGCGCGTGAGCCGAGGGGGGCGTTCCAGGCCGGCGGGCAGGCCTTCCGGCGGTGCTGAGGCCGCGGGCACGCCGTAGCGTATCGCGCTGAGCAAAGGCGCCGGCGTCTCGAACGACGGCATCAGCGCCGCCATCGCCGGGCAACAAGCGGCGCAGACGCTGCACTTGCCAGCCCCATCAGCCTGCGGCGTAGCGCCGTGGGCCGCGTGGTCATGCTGCACGCTCTCTTGATGGACGTGGTGCCCCGCATGAGCTTGAGCTTGAGCGTGTGCATGATGAGCCCCCACCCCGACATCGCCCTGCACCACAGCGGATGCCGGTGCGCAATGCCGCAGCGTGGCCGCCACCGCCCCCTGAAGGGGCAGTGCCAGGACCAACCAAGTGATCAGGAACCAACGCCATGCGGTACGCATCGCCGCAGTGTACGGCGGGCTTCGCAGGCCCTACATGACCGCCCGCAAAGTCCCAGCGCCCGGCCACCTAGCCGGTGAACCGCGACACCCGCACCTCAGGCGCCGAGCGCTGGTCATGCAAATCAGCCAGCCAGCCCAGGGCCTGCTCGGCGGGCATGGGCCGGGCAATCAGAAAGCCCTGCGCTTCGCTGCAACCGGCATCGCCGATGCTGCGCAGCTCGTCGGCCGTCTCCACGCCTTCGGCCACCACGTGCAGGCCGAGTGAGCGGCCCAGGTGCGCGCAGGCGCCCACGATGGCGCGCTTGGTGGCGTCCTGGTGGATGTCTTGCACGAAGGCGCGTTCGATCTTCAACTCGGAGAACGGGATCTGCGACAGGTGGAAGAAGCTGGAATAGGCGGTGCCGAAGTCGTCGATCGACAGGTTGAAGCCGAACATGCGGATGCGCCCGGTCTGCTCGATCACCGTGGCCAGGTCGGACATGGCTTCGGTTTCGGTGATTTCCAGCGTGATCCAGCTCGGGTCCACGCCTGACGCCTCCACCAGGCTGAGCAACGCGGGGCAGAACACCGGGTCGGACATCAGGCTCAGCGACACGTTGATCGACGCGCTGATGCCCATGCCCTGGCGCAGGCAGGCGGCCACGAAGTCAACCGTCTGCTGGGTGAGCTGCAAGGTGGCCGGGCCGAGCAGGCCGTGCTGCACCAGCGGCTCGATCAGGCGATCGGGCGTGACCAGGCGGCCTTCGGCGTCAATGGCGCGCATCAGCGCTTCGAAGCCCACCACCTCGCGGGTGTCCATGCGCATCTTGGGCTGGAAGAAGGGCAGGATGCGGCGGTTGTCGAGCAGCGCCTGCAATTCCTCGCCGGTCAGCGGCGGCAGTGGCTTGCGCGGCGGCGGCAGCGGGTTGCCGAAGGCGCGCAGGCCTTTTTCGCTCTGGTCGACGATGTCGCCAATCTCACTGGGCAGCTCGCTCACGCCGGCCACGCGCAGGCCGTGCTTCTCAGCCAGCGACAGGGCGGCGCGGATCACCGCGCGCTGCTGGTGGCTCACCAGCATCAGCGCGGGCGACTGGGCCCGCTCGCCCAGCTCACGGATGAGCTGGAAGGCATCGCCATCCTCGAAGCGCAGGCCGCACACCAACAGCTGCGGCAACGCCGCATCCAGCACATCGGCCTTCAGCCCCCGCAGCAGCTGGGTGGCACGGGTGGTGACCAGGCCAACGCGCCAGCCGCGCCGCATCAGCTCGCGGGCCAGGCCGCGCGCCAGCGTGGCATCGGACGTGGCGACCCAGGCCAGCGGACGCACCACACCCTGCACCACATCGGCCTCGGCCAGCGGCGCGATGTCGTCTGCCAGCCCCATCAAGGCCGACGGGGCACCGTCGCCGTTCATGCCACGGCCTGCCTGGTGTTCAAACCCTGCCCCAGGCCGACATCTCGGCACACCCGCCGCACGTCGTCAAAGGAGATGGGCTTGATCAACAGGCCGTTGAAGCCGGCCTGCAGCATGCGGTTGCGCTCTTCGGGCATGCCGTGGGCGGTGTAGGCGATCACCGGCAGGCTGGTGTTGCCCAGCTCCTCGCGGATGCGCCGGCACACCTCTTCACCGCTCATCATGGGCATGCGCAGGTCCAGCAGCACCATGTCGAAGTGCTGCTCGCCCAGGCGGCGCAGTGCTTCTTCGCCGCTGCTGGCGGTCTCGCTGCGCCAGCCCAGGCGCTTGAGCATGTGGCCGGCCAGGCCACTGTTGAGCTGGTTGTCATCGACCACCAGGGCCACGGGTTCGACGGTGTCATTCATGCGGTGGGCTCCGAGGCGCGCAAAGAGGGGGATGAAAGGGGTGGCTGAAGCGGCAGGCGAAGGGTCACTTCGGTGCCCTCACCCAATGAAGACTGAACGGTCAGCGTGCCGCCCAGCAACTCGGTCAATTCCTTGGCCAGCGACAAGCCCAGACCCGCCCCCTGGTTGTGATGCACCAGCTCGTCGGCCACCCCCTGGAAGCGGGTGAACAAGCCTTTGAGACGACGCGCCGAGATGCCGATGCCGGTGTCGCGCACCGTGATCACCAGCGCCTGGCCCTGGGACGCGGCGCTGAGCGTGACCTGGCCGCGCTCGGTGAACTTGATGGCGTTGTTCACCACGTTGGACAACACCTGCAGCAGGCGGGTGCGGTCGGTGACGAGCTGCGGCGGGCAGCCCGGGTCAACGGTCAACGTGAAGGTGAGGCCGCGGCTGCGGGCGTGTACGGCGTGCAGGCGGTGCGTCTCTTGCAGCAGCGGCTGCAGATCGGTCTCGGCCAGGTGTGCCACCATGTGCCCAGATTCGATCTTGGCCAGGTCCAGGATGGTGTTGACCAGGCTGTGCAGGTGCTTGGCGCTGTCGTGGATGATGCGGCCGAAGTCAGCTGCTTGCGGGTCTTCGCTGGTGTCGCGGATCAGCTCGGCATAGCCCAGGATGCCGTTCAGCGGCGTGCGCAGCTCATGCGACACGCTGGCCAGAAACTTCGACTTCAGCAGGTTGGCCGCCTCGGCCTTGACCTGGCTGGCCTGCAGGGCCTCCACCAACTGCGCCTGCCGCAGCGTACGCCGGTAGAGGCTGGCGGTGAAGCCCAATGTCAACAACGAAATCAGTACCCCGATCGCCAACGCCATATGGCGGCGCTGCACAGACTCGTCCAGCGCATCCTCCACCGCCATGCCGGTCACCACGATCAGGCCGTAGGCATCGAGCGTGCGGAAGGCCCAGAAGCGGTCCACATGGTCCAGGCTGCTTTGCATCTGGATCACACCGCTCTTCTGCGCCAGCATGCGGCGGAACAAGGGGCTGGTGCTCAGGTCTTCGCCCTGGCGCTGGCCATCCCGGCTGGCACGGGCTCGCACCACGCCATCGGTGCCGATGAGCGCGATCACGCCATGACGGTCAAGATCAACGTCCTCATAGAAGCGGGTGAAGTAGCTGGGCGGCATCGACACCACCACCACCCCGCCAAAACGCCCATCGGACTCGTTGATGCGGCGGGTGATCTGGATCGACCACTTGCCCGACACCTTGCCGAGCACCGGCTTGCTGACAAACAGGCGGTCGCCCCCGCCCTGCGCATGCACGTGGAAGTGCTCGCGCTCACGCAAGTCCACCCGCTTGAAGGGCTGGCTTGAATGGGTGACGTAACCATCGGCCGCGATGATGGTGAGCAGGTGGTAGTCGCTGTCGATGATGGCCTGGGTGGCCAGGTAGCTGCCGATGTCCAATGCCTGGCGGTGGGCCAGGTATTCGCTGCGCACGAAGCGCACTGCCTGGTCAGCACCTTCCAGGGTCTTGGCGGTGTGCTCGGCAAAGGCACGGCTGAGGTTGCTCAGGCTCACCTGCGCCTGGTGGCGGCTGTTGTCGGCATCCTGCTGCACCACCACGGCCACGGCCGCCCACAGCAGTACCAGCACCATCGCCGCCAGCGCCAGCAGGCCCGGCAAGGGGTTGCTGCTTCCGAGCGCCGGGGTTGCCTGCTCTTCCGGAAGACCCGAAGCCACGGCCGCGCCCGGCGAACCGCCGGACAAGGCGTGCGAAACCGGAAGAAGCGTCGACATCCAGAACCCTGTACTGCTCGCAGCGCGGCGAAGGCCGCACCTGCCAGGGTCTTATCGACGGGGTTTGGGGCAACTTGAGCCCCGTTGGTGGCAACCGGGGTCAGTGACGCGCTGGCTGGATCAGGGCGCCCCCCGGTGCCAGCGGGCCTGAACCGTGCTCGCGGCAGCCAGGCCCACCGCTTCAGTCTTCGAAGATCGCCACCGCCCGCGTCCAGCCCGCCGAAGCGCCGCGGATCTTGTGCGGGAAGCAGGCGATGTCAAAGCCGTGAGGCGGCAGTGACTCCAGGTTGTGCAGCTTCTCCAGGTGGCAGTAGCCGATGTCGCGGCCGGCCTTGTGGCCCTCCCAGATCAGCGCCTTGTTGCCGGTCTCGGCCACCTTCTGGGCGGTAAAGCTGAAGGGGGCGTCCCAGCTCCAGGCATCGATGCCGGTCAGGCGCACGCCGCGCTCCAGCAGGTACATCGTGGCCTCGTAGCCCATGCCGCAACCGGTGCGCACGTAGTCGGAGTGGCCATAGCGGCTGCCGGCGCGGGTGTTGACCACCACGATGTCGAGCGGCTGCAGCTCCCAACCGATGCGTTGCAGTTCAGCCTCCACATCGGCCGCGGTGGCCACGTAGCCGTCGGCGAAGTGGCGGAAGTCGAGCTTCACACCGGGCCGGAAGCACCATGCCAGCGGCACTTCGTCGATCGTCATCGACGGCCGCGCATCACCCAGCTTGGCATCCATCGTTGAGTGGAAGTGGTACGGCGCATCGAGGTGGGTGCCGCTGTGCGTGGTCAACGTCACCCACTCGGCAGCGGCCGCCTGGCCATCGGGGAAGTCTTCTGCCGTCACACCCGGCAGCATGGCCAGGAACTCGGGCACCGTGTCGGCATGGCGCTGGTAGGTGATCTTGGGCGCCAGCGGGGGCGGGTCGGAGAGCACGTCGTTTTCAAGGTAGATCGACAGATCGACGAAGCGACGGTTAGGGCGGGTACGGGTCATGTCAGCACGCTTTTCCAGACGAGGATGCCGATGCACCAACGTGAGTGCTGGCGGTAGGCTGGCAAGCTTACGGAGCCCGAGCGGTTCAGTGGCAGCCTTTCGGGTGAGCCATTGATTCGATGCCATGCAAAGATCAGGGGTCTTCCCTGAAGCTGTGTGGTGGCATGCGATTCAACAAACTCGACCTGAACCTGCTCGTCGCCCTCGACGCCTTGCTCAAGGAGCGCAGCGTCAGCCGCGCCGCCGAGCGCCTGAACCTCAGCCCTTCGGCGCTGAGCAACTCGCTGGCCCGGCTGCGCGAATACTTCGATGACGAGTTGCTGGTGCAGATCGGCCGCAAGCTGGAGATCACACCGCGCGCCGCCGACCTGCAACCGCTGGTGAGCGATGTGCTGGTGCGCATCGACAGCGCGATTGCCACACCACCGGCGTTCCAGCCCGACAAGTCCGACCGCGTGTTCCGCCTCTTTGCGTCCGATTACACCCAGATCGTGCTGGTGCCGCATGTGCTGTCCATCGCCAGCGAACAGCGCTGCTCGGCGGCCTTCGAGTTCCTGCCGCAGATCAGCAACCCGCACCGCGAACTCGAACGCGGCGAAGCCGACGTGCTGGTGATCCCCGATACCTTCATGTCGACCGAGCACCCTCACGAAGTGCTGTACGAAGAGTCGTTCGTCTGTGTGGTCTGGCGCGACAGCCCGTTGGCTCAGGGTGAACTCACCTTCGATCGCTACATGGCCGCGCGTCACGCCGTGATGCGGCCTTCGGGCCTGCGCACCGATGCCTTCGATGCCTGGTTCCAGGCCAACATTGGCCAGCAGCGCCAGATTGCGGCCAGCACCTACAGCTTCGCCGCCCTGCCGGCCATGGTGGTGGGCACCAAGTTCATCGCCACGATGCACGAGCGGCTGGCCCGCCGCTGGGCCAGTTGCTGGCCGCTGGAGATCCGCCCGCTGCCGGTGCCCACGGTGTCGATCCGGCAAAGCGCTCAATGGCACCGCTACCGCAGCCAGGACCCTGGGCTGCTGTGGCTACGCGGCGTGCTGCGTGAAGCGGCGCAGCGCATGGATGCTTCTGTAGGCTGAGGCGGGCAACGGCAGCCCATGCCCGCCCTCATGGATTTTGCCCGGTTGATAGTAGGTGAATCAACTAGTTGAACTATCAACCAATTGAGGCAAGCTACCTGCTGTTGATGGCGCGGTCTCAAGCGCCCGCCGCCCAGGAGAACAGCATGAGCGACCCCTTGCACACCGCCCCCGAAGTGGACGTCGACCCCTACGATTCGGCCACGCTCCTCAACCCCTACCCGATGCACGAGCGGCTGCGCGACGCCGGCCCGGTGGTGCACATTCCGAAGTACAACATCTTTGGTTGTGCCCGCCACGAGCAGGTGCAGGCCGTGCTGAGCAACCATGCCACCTGGATTTCCTCTGCCGGTGTGGGCCTGGCCAACTTCCGGCTTGAAAAGCCGTTTCGCCCGCCCAGCCTGATTCTGGAGGCCGATCCGCCGCAACACACCGTGATGCGCACCATCCTGTCGCGCATCCTGTCGCCCAAAGCGATGCTGCAGGTGCGCGCAGACTTCGAACGAGAGGCCGATCGGCTGGTGGACGCCTGTGTCGCCCAGGGCGACATCGACGCCATTGCCGACCTCTCCCAGCCTTATCCATTGAAGGTCTTTCCCGATGCGGTGGGCCTGGAGCCCCTGGGCCGCGAGCACTTGCTGGCTTACGGCGACATGGTGTTCAACTCAATGGGCCCGCGCAATGCGCTGCTGGCCAGATCGACCGAGCGCGCTGCCGAAGTCACGCAGTGGATCATGGACCACTGCCAACGCGACCATCTGCGCCGCGGCGGGTTTGGCGACCAAATCTACCAAGCGGCTGATGCCGGCGAGATCACGCACGCACAGGCGCCGATGCTGGTGCGCTCCTTCCTGTCGGCCGGGGTCGACACCACCATCAACGGCCTCGGCAATGCCCTCTACTGCCTGGCCGCGCATCCCGATCAGTACGCTCGCCTGCATGCCGATCCAGGCCTGGCACGGCAGGCGTTCGAAGAGGCGCTGCGCTTCGAATCGACCGCGCAGACCTTCTTCCGCACCGCCGCGCATGACACCACGCTGGCCGGCGTCGCCATCCCGGAGAACAGCAAGGTCGTCTGCTTCCTGGCGGCCGCCAACCGAGACCCACGCAAGTGGCCCGACCCCGACCGATACGACATCAGCCGCCGTCCCGCCGGTCACCAGGCGTTTGGTTCAGGCATCCACGGCTGCGTCGGGCAGGCCGTGGCCCGCATCGAGGGCGAACTGGTATTGGCCGCCCTAGCCAGACGTGTCAAGGCCATCGAGTTGTTGACACCCCCCACCCGCCGCTTGAACAACACACTGCGCGCCATCGACACCCTGCGCGTGCGCCTGATCCCCGTCTGATTCCTGTCAGAGACCCCGCGGGGCTGGCAAGCTGATCACGTGCCTGCCAGCGCTAAGATCCCGGCGGTATGAAGCATCGCCCGACCAGCGAGCCGGGACGCCCGGCCCCCAAGCCCCGCGCCATGACGCAAACGCCTCGCGGCCCGGCGATCGATCTCGACCTCTACGCCCCCGCCTTCTTCACCTTCATTGCGAACAAGTGGGCCCGGGGCGCCTCTGCGCACTACCAGGACACCTACGGCGTCGGGATCGAGACCTGGCGCGTGCTGGTCATGCTGGCCCTTGAAGAGAAGGTGACGGCGCAGCGCGTGGTGCAGGTCATCGGCATGGACAAGGCATCGGTGAGCCGCACGTTCAAGGCCATGTACGAGCGTGGCTTGCTCGACTTTAGCCATGACGTCAAAGACGGGCGGCTGCGCTACGCCACGCTCACCGCGGCGGGCCGCGAACTGCACGACCGCATCATGCGCTTTGCGCTGGCCCGCGAAGCCGTGATGCTGTCGGTGCTGACGCCCGACGAAGTGACGGTGTTGCTGGACATGCTGCGTCGCATCCATGCCCACCTGCCGGTGGTGGAAGCTGCGTCCGATGCCTTCGTCACCGCCGAGCGTGCGCCGGCGCCCGCCAAGGCCACCCGAGGTAAAGGCGGCCGCTGAGCCCTGGCGGGGAGGTGCGAAGCGCCGACCTCCCGGCGGGTGGGGCGGTGTTCATGCCGACACCAGCGGCAGCGCCGTCTTGTAGCGCACCTGCTTGAGCGCAAAGCTGGAGCGGATCTTCTCCACCTGCTTCATGGGCGAGAGCTGCTCGATGATGAAGCGCTCCAGCGCCGCCATGTCGGGCACGGCCACGCGGATGAGGTAGTCGGACTCGCCGGTCATCAGGTAGCACTCCATCACCTCCTCGTGCGCGCAAATCGCGGCTTCGAAGGCCTCCAGTGCAGCGCGGGTCTGCTGCTTCAGGCTGATGGAGATGAACACGTTCAGATGCAAGCCCAGCTGCTTGGCATCGAGCAGGGCCACGTACTGGCGGATCAGGCCGCTGGCCTGCAGCGCCTTGACCCGCGCCAGGCAGGGCGACGGCGACAGGTGCACCCGACGGGCCAGCTCCACATTGGACAGGCTGGCATCGGCCTGCAACTCGCGCAGGATGCGCAGATCGACAGCATCGAGATTCATTCGACCTCCTTGGAGCTAAATGGCAGCATTTTGTGCCGCGAACCTTGGGAAATGCCAGGTCTTCCAACCACAAATGCTGAAGGCTCGCCTCTACAGTCATGACCCAAGGAGACACCCATGAGCGACCCATCGATCCACCCCCATCTTGGCCCCATCCCCGCGGTGGACAGCGACCCCCAGGAGAGCGCGGAGTGGCAGGCCGCACTGGCCTCGCTGCTCGAAGTTGCCGGCCCGCAGCGGGTGCGCGAGATCATGGACCTGCTGGCCCTCAAGGCCCGCAGCCCCGCCGTGGCCTGGCAACCGGTGCGCGGCACGCCGTATGTGAACAGCATCCCGGTGGAGCGCCAGCCTGCCTTCCCCGGCGACTTGGCCATCGAAGAGCGCCTGGCCTCGCTGGCGCGCTGGAACGCACTGGCCATGGTGGTGCGTGCCAACCAGGCTTACGGCGAGCTGGGCGGCCACATCGCCAGCTATGCCAGCGCGGCCGACCTCTTTGAGGTGGGCTTCAACCACTTCTTCAGAGCAGGCGGTGAACCCGGCCAGGGCGACCTGGTCTTCTTCCAGCCGCACTCGGCCCCCGGTGTGTATGCCCGGGCGTTTCTCGAAGGCCGCCTGAGTGAGAACGACCTCGCTCACTATCGACAGGAAATCACCGCCGCCAGCCAAGGCGCCCAGGGCCTGAGCAGCTACCCGCACCCGTGGCTGATGCCCGACTTCTGGCAGTTCCCCACCGGCTCGATGGGCATCGGCCCGATCAGCTCGATCTACCACGCGCGCTTCATGCGCTACCTGGAGCACCGCCAGCTGCTCGACACCAGCGCGCGCAAGGTGTGGGGCGTGTTCGGCGATGGCGAGATGGACGAGCCCGAGAGCATGAGCGCCCTCACCCTGGCCTCGCGCGAAAAGCTCGACAACCTGGTGTGGGTGGTCAACTGCAACCTGCAGCGCCTCGATGGCCCGGTGCGCGGCAACGGCCGCATCATCGACGAGCTCGAAGCCTTGTTCGCCGGTGCCGGCTGGCGCGTGATCAAGCTGGTGTGGGGTTCTGACTGGGATGGCCTGTTTGCCCGCGACCACACCGGCGCCCTGGCCCGCGCTTTCTCGCAGACCGTGGACGGCCAGTTCCAGACCTTCGCCGCCAAGGACGGCCGCTACAACCGCGACCACTTCTTCGGCCAGAACCCCGAACTCGCCGCCCTGGCGCAGGGCCTCACCGACGAGCAGATCGACCGCTTGAAGCGCGGCGGCCACGACCTGGTGAAGATCCACGCGGCCTATCACGAAGCCCTGCGCACCACCGGCCAGCCCACCGTGATCCTGGCGCAAACCAAGAAGGGTTACGGCATGGGCGATGCCGGCCAGGGCCGCATGACCACGCACCAGCAGAAGAAGCTGGAACGCGACGATCTCATCGCCTTTCGCAACCGCTTCAACCTGCCGCTCAGCGACGAACAAGCCGCGTCGCTTGAATTCTTCAAGCCCGCCGAAGACAGCCCCGAGATGCGCTACCTGCACGCCCGGCGCGAAGCCCTGGGCGGCAGCCTGCCCGCGCGCCGCAGCCGCGCGCAGCCGATGGCAGTGCCCACCCTGGCCCAGTACGGCGGCTTCGCCACGCAGGCCGACGGCAAGGAGATGAGCACCACCATGGCCTTTGTGCGCATGCTCACCAACCTGCTCAAGGACAAGGAACTCGGCCCCCGCGTGGTGCCCATCGTGGCCGACGAGGCGCGCACCTTCGGCATGGCCAACCTGTTCAAGCAGGTGGGCATCTACTCCAGCGTGGGCCAGGCCTATGAGCCCGAAGACATCGGCTCGCTGATGAGCTACCGCGAAGCCACCAACGGCCAGATCCTGGAAGAAGGCATCAGCGAGGCCGGCGCCTTGGCCAGCTGGACGGCCGCGGCCACCAGCTACTCGGTGCACGGCCAGGCCATGCTGCCGTTCTACATCTACTACTCGATGTTTGGCTTCCAGCGCGTGGGCGACCAGATCTGGGCCGCCGCCGACCAGCGCGCACGCGGCTTCCTGCTCGGCGCCACCGCCGGGCGCACCACGCTGGGCGGCGAAGGCCTGCAGCACCAGGACGGCAGCAGCCTGCTGCAAGCCGCCCAGGTGCCCAACTGCCGCGCCTACGACCCTTGTTTTGCCGGCGAGTTCGCCGTGATCCTGGACCACGGCATGCGCCAGATGCTCGAACAACAGGAAGACGTTTTCTACTACGTCACCCTGATGAACGAAAACTACGCCCAGCCCACCCTGCCGGATGACGTGCATGCGGACGTGATCAAGGGCCTGTACCGCTACAGCGCGCACAGCGCCACCACCAGCCGCGGCCGTGTGCGGCTGATGGGCTCGGGCACCATCCTGCGCGAGGTGATAGCCGCGGCCGAGTCGCTGGCGCAAGACTGGCAGATCGACGCCGAGGTGTGGAGCGCCACCAGCTTCAGCGAACTCGCCCGCGAGGCCCGCGAGGTGGAGCGCTGGAACCGCCTGCACCCGATGGAGACGGCCCGCCAGAGCCATGTCGCGCACTGCCTGGGTGGCAACGACCCGGTGGTGGTGGCCAGCGACTACGTGCGTGCCTGGCCGCAGCTGGTGGCCAGCCATGTCGAGGCACCCTTCATTGCGCTGGGCACCGATGGCTTCGGCCGCAGCGACACCCGGGCCGCGTTGCGCAAGTTCTTTGAGGTGGACCAGCATCAGATCGTGCTGACTGCACTGACCGCGCTGCGTGAGCAGGGCCGCGTCGATGCAGCCACCTGTGCTGCGGCCATCGCGCGCTACGGCATCGCGGTGGAACAGCGCCCGTCCTGGGCGTGCTGAGCCCTTCTCTTCCTCCCTTTCCTACGTGCGGCCCCCAGCGGGCCGCACGCTTGAGCATCTGAAAAAAATGGCTGCAAGCATCGACATATTCGTGCCCGACATCGGGGATTTCAGCGACTTGGCCATCATCGAGCTGCTGGTGCAGCCCGGTGATGTGGTGAAGGCCGAGCAGAGCCTGATCACGGTGGAGAGCGACAAGGCCTCGATGGAGATCCCGTCGTCGCATGCCGGTGTGGTGGTGGAGCTCAAGGTCAAGATCGGCGACAAGGTCAGCAAGGGCAGCCTGGTGGCGATCCTGCAGGCCACGGGTGGCGCTGCGGTCGCGCCTGCGTCAGCCGCCGCTGCAGCGCCCGCGCCGGCCGCCGTGGCCGCTGCGCCCGCTGCCGCCCCGGCTGAGCGCACCTCGCCCACCGCGGCCCTGCCGCCACACGAGCCCACCGCGCCGCAGGGCAACCTGCCGCATGCCTCGCCCTCGATCCGCCGCTTCGCCCGCGAACTGGGCGTGCCGCTGAATGAGGTCAAGGGCTCCGGCCCCAAGGGCCGCATCACGCAGGACGACGTGCAAGGCTTCGTCAAGGGCGTGATGGCGGGTGCCGTGCAGACCGCCGCGCAACTGGCCAAGGCCCCCGCCGCCGGTGGCGGCGAGGCCTTCCCCGGCCTGCTGCCGTGGCCCAAGGTCGACTTCGCCAAGTTCGGCCCCATCGAGCGCAAGGACCTCAGCCGCATCAAGAAGATCTCCGGCGCCAACCTGCACCGCAACTGGGTGGTGATCCCGCACGTCACCAACCATGACGATGCCGACATCACCGAGCTGGAAGCCTTCCGCGTTCAAACGAACAAAGAGAATGAAAAGCCCGGCGAAAAGAGCGGCGTCAAGGTGACGATGCTGGCCTTCATGATCAAGGCCGCCGTGGCTGCGCTGAAGAAGTTCCCCGAGTTCAACAGCTCGCTGGACGGCGACACCCTGGTGCTGAAGAACTACTTCCACATCGGCTTCGCGGCCGACACACCCAACGGCCTGGTGGTGCCCGTGATCAAGGATGCCGACAAGAAGGGCATCTTCCAGATCAGCACCGAGATGGGCGAGCTGGCCAAGAAAGCGCGCGATGGCAAGCTGGGACCGGCCGACATGAGCGGTGGTTGCTTCAGCATCAGCTCGCTGGGCGGCATTGGTGGCAAGTACTTCACCCCGATCATCAATGCCCCGGAAGTGGCCATCATGGGCGTGTGCAAAAGCACCATCGAACCCAAGTGGGACGGCAAGGCTTTCCAGCCGCGCCTGATGCTGCCGCTCAGCCTGAGCTGGGACCACCGTGTGATCGACGGCGCCGCTGCGGCCCGCTTCAACGTCTACTTCGCAAGCCTGCTCGCCGACTTCCGTCGGATCGTGCTGTAAGGAGCCCGACATGGCATTGATCGAAGTGCAAGTGCCGGACATCGGCGACTTCAAGGACGTGGCCATCATCGAGCTGCTGGTGCAGCCCGGCGATGTGGTGAAGGCCGAGCAGAGCCTGATCACGGTGGAAAGCGACAAGGCCTCGATGGAGATCCCATCGTCGCATGCCGGCGTGGTGAAGGAACTCAAGGTCAAGGTGGGCGACAAGATCAACCAGGGCACGGTGATCCTGGCGCTGGAAGCGGCCGGCGACACCGCGGCTGTGGCCCCTCCCCCGTGGGGGGAGGGTAGGGT
>Ga0209066_10002712_pt1 | contig 21092 bp, 11 predicted proteins | sample All_14_2_FD_187198 | JGI IMG/M metagenome (GOLD analysis project Ga0209066, IMG submission 187198) | Freshwater microbial communities in response to fracking from Pennsylvania, USA - Allegheny Zone_MetaG_DW_15 (SPAdes) (version 2) ... | reverse complement strand
ACCGCCGGGGGTCAGGCGGTCATCGGGGCGGGCAACGGCGCGGCGGGACGCATCGACGTGGGGGACGGCGTGTCGGTGTCCGGCATCCAGTTCCACGCGCCGGGCAGCGGAAGTTACCTGATCGCAAGCAACGCCCTTTCGCTGGCCGGAACGGCCGTGATCAACTGCCCGACCAACCTGACGATCAGTTCAACCTTGGCCGGAGACGGCCTTGAGAAATTCGGCGCGGGCACGCTGACGGTGGGCGACGCGAACACGTATACGGGCGCGACGGTTCTTTCGCAGGGGACGCTCGCGGTCGGGGCGATCACGAACGGCGGCTTCGCCAGCAGCCTCGGTGTCTCTTCCTCGACCGCAGCGAACCTCGTCTTTGCGGACGGCACGCTGCGCTATACCGGGCCGACCGTCAGCACGGACCGCAAGTTCACGATCCGGCCTTATCAGAATGCCGTGGTGGATGTGGCCGAGGCCGGGACCACACTGACCTTCGCGAAAGTCAACGGCAGCAGCTTCAATAACACGGTGGGCATCATTAAGAACGGGCCCGGCGCGCTGGTCTTCGGCAACGACGGCATCGCCAATGGGGGCGCGGTTGACTATTTTGGCGAGATCGGCGGCTATGTCATCAACCAAGGAAGTTTTTTGACGGTCGCGGGCGACCCGGCACATCTCAACCTCCGCAATACGTCGCCCAGAGTGGCCCTGGCGCTGGGCGATGGCGCTTTCTTTGATAACGGGTATACAGCTCTTCGGCCGGATGCCTCTTATGACGACCAACTCATCCGTTACACCGGCACCAACCAGACCGCAACGCTGACGGGCCTCACGTTTTGCGGTCCCGTCGCCAACTACAACACCAAGACGTTCGACGTGAATGATGGAGCCGCCGCCGTGGACCTGCTGATGTCTAGCAACATCGTTATCTATCCGGCGGGGACGGCGATTACCCGGTTGCGCAAGATGGGGGCGGGCACGTTGAAGCTGACAGGTCCCTCGCTTTATCGAGGCATGACGGTCATCCGCGACGGCCGTATCCTGGTCACGAACGATGTGCTCAGCGGCGAGGCTGGGCCTTTGGGGCAGACGGCCGAGGGTCTGGTGATGGGCGAGGTGGGAATGCCGAAAACCGCGGTGTTGACGTTTGCCTTCGACGGCTCCGGCCCGTTCACATTCAGCCGCAGCATTACCGTCGTCACGAACGGGGCGGGTGCGGTGCTCGGTTGCCTCTCGGATACCGACACCACCTTCAGCGGCACGATCGCGATCAGCAACGCGGTGCAGCTGTTTTCCGTTGCGTCGGGCGCGCATGCGCTGACGGTCGCCAGCGCGATCAGCGGCGTCGGCAGCATCACGAAGACCGGAACGGGTACGGTGGTGCTGGCTGCGTCCAACACCTACACCGGCGTGACGACGGTGGCTGCGGGCACGCTCAGGTTGGGGAGTTCCGACTGCCTCGCCGACACGAGCACGCTTCGGTTCACGGGCGGAACGCTCGACACCGCCGGTTACAACGATACGCTGGGCATGCTGGATGTGGACGGTGCGGCGGACATCGACTTCGGCAGCGGGAACAGCAGTCTCCATTTCTCAGCCAGCTCTCTGCAGACGTGGAGTGGCACGCTGACGGTGCGCAACTGGTCGGGTGGCGGCACGGACCATTTGTTCATCGGCACGTCTTCTGGGGATGTGACCGTTGCTCAACTTGCGAAGATCAAATTCTCGAACGACAGGAAGGCGATGCAGCTTGCGACGGGCGAGGTGGTGCCGATTCCGCAAGGCACGCTCATCCGGGTCAATTGAAAAACGGGCTTTGGCTGATACCTGTTCGGGGGGAGGCTCATGCAAACCCCGACACGGAAACGGCCCAAGAGATGTGGGTATTTATGACGACAAAGAAACCGAAATACGATGTGCCGAGTCTGAAGACCGGCTTTCAGATCCTCGAATACCTCTCGCTGCATCCTCGCGGGCAGGTGTTGACCGACATCGCGGCCGAACTCGACTGTCCTGTCTCCAGCACCTATCGCATCGCGATGGCGCTGGAGGACATGGGGCTGGTGACGCGCGATCCGGAGACCAAGCAGATCCGCCTGACCAATAAGCTGCTGCTGATCGGGCAGCGGGCCATCACGGAGGCGAACTTGGTCGAACACGCCTTGGATATCATGCGCGAACTGCGCGACCGCGTGGTCGACACCGTTCTGATCGGCGTGCGAGAGGGAACAGATATTGTGGTGCTAGACCAGGCCATCGGCACGCGCATGTTCTGCTTTGTATCCAAGCTCGGCTACCGCGTGGGCGTATACTGTTCCGCGCCGGGCAAGGCGATTCTCGCCCATCTGCCCGACAAGGAGAAGGGCGAGGTGATCGCATCGATCAATTTCGTCCGCCATAACGAACGGACCATCACGTCGAAAGAGAAGCTGCGCCGCGAGCTGGCTCAGGTGGTGGAGCAGGGGTATTCGTTCGATGACGGTGAGCAGTTCGAGGGCATCTACTGCATCGGCGCTCCGGTCTTTGACCGCAGCGGTTATCCGGTTTCGTCGGTCTGGGTGACCGGGCTGATGATGGATATTGACCGGAAACATATTCCCGATATCGGAGCGGTTGTCAGGGCTCATGCAGACCGCATTTCGGCCCGCTTGGGCTATGTGAAGAGGCTTGGGGTTTAGAGTGAGAGGGGAGATGGAACCGGGAGCTATCGGATCTGTCAGGTCTTTGGGGGTAATAAGGATGAAGAAGCAACACGTGAGAGTTTGGGTGTTAGGGTCTCTGGTTCTTGCCGGGGAGGCTGTTTCGGGGCAGCGGGTCAGCGTTGAGGAGGAAGTCCGGACTGCGCTGTCCGCCAAAGAGGCGAAGCCGGTGGAGTCACTTGTGACCTCGATCGATTTTCCGCCGCAGCAGGCCCGGCATGTGCGTCTCGTCGTTCTCAACACGTACGGAGGTGCGGTGTGCCTTGATGAATTAGAGGTGTACGGCCCTGCCGGCAAAGGAAATCTGGCCCTCGCCTCCCAAGGTGCGGTGGCGCATGCCTCCTCGGTGATCACGGGTTTTGCGGTGCATGCAGTCGCGCACCTGAATGACGGCAAGACCGGCAATGACCACAGCTGGATCCCTGCCACAACCGGTGAGGAGTGGGCGGAGATCCAGTTCCCCGAGACAATGCAGGTCGCTCGGGTTGCGTTTTCCAGGGATCGCACCGGCAAGTTCACCGACCGGCAGGCACGCGGCATCGAGGTGCGGATCTCGCAGGACGGTTCAAAATGGACGACCGCGGCCAAGATCACGCCCCCGGCGCGGTCGTTGCCGAATCTGACGCTGCCCGCCAGCGCGCTCCGTGAGCCGACGTGGCGGGGCATCGTCGAGTATGCCTTTCTTTGCGAACGCGACACGTGGCGGCGGATGGAAACGAAAGATGAGCTTTCGCCGCTGGTCAACGATCGTCCGGCGTTTCCCGGCGGAGAGCCGTATTGGGCCGGACTGGCGCGACTGTCGGCGGTCGAACGCGTGCTGAAACAGTTTGACGACCTTGCCGTGCGCCTCGCCGCGCAAGGTCTCGACGTCTCCAAGGAAAAGGGTGAAGCGGCTGTTCTGCGGGACCGAGCTAAAACAGAAGGGGACTCGGAGGCGCTCTACCTGTCCGCCCGCATGGCGAAACGGCGGCTCTTTTTCCGCGATCCGCGGCTGGCCCCGGCCGAGCGAGTGCTCTTCGCCAAGCAGCACCCGCTGCACCCTACGCACAATTACAGCGATCACATGGACGCACAGTTCACCTCCGGTGGCGGTGTCTGCGTGCTGCACGTCCCGCGCGACGCGGACGGCCGGCTTGAGCCGGCCCGCGCGGAGGTTGAAACGCTCTTTGACGGCAGCGCCGGCATCGTCCGCCATCCGGTGGCCGATTTCGACGGCCAGACGTTGTTCTTCGCGTATCGCCCCGAAAAACCGGAGGTCGAAGGGTGGCAACCTTATTGGCACCTGTGGTCCATGCGTGTCGACGGCAGCGGCGCGAAAAAGCTGACGGAGGGGCCGTTCCACGATTTCGATCCCGTGCCGCTCCCGGACGGAGGGCTGGGCTTCATGACCACACGGTGCGTTACCCGCTTCCTCTGCTGGCAGCCGCAGGCCTATGTGCTGTTCCGCATGAACCGTGACGGCACCAGCATGAAGCGCCTCTCCTTCGCCAACTTGAGCGAATGGGATCCGGTCGTGACGCGAGACGGGCGGATCATGTGGACGCGTTCGGAATATCAGGACAAGGGCGCCGATTTCGGTCACACCCTCTGGTCGATCCGTCCCGATGGCACACACCCCGAACTGGTGTTCGGCAACAATACGCCCTATTGCTATGGCCATGCGCGCGAGGTGCCGGAAAGTGGCGAGATCGTCTGCACACTCATCTCTCACGGCGACCACCAAGGCCCGATCGCGCTGCTCGACCGCTCGAAGGGGCTTTACGAGACCGCCGCCATCACCAGCATCACGCCTGACACCCGTCCTCAGTATCAGATGAGCCGTTCGCACCAGGAGACCTTCCGCTTCCCCGAGCCCCTTTCGCGCGACCATTTCCTCGTCAGCCACAGCCCGGGGCCCCGGCCGCACTGGGGACTCTACATCATCGACCGCTACGGGAACAGGGAACTTCTCTACCTTGACCCCGCGATCAGCAGTAAGAAGCCCTCGCCCCTGCGGGCGAAGAAACAGCCTCCCCGTCTGACCGAGATGTCAGATGCGGCGTTGGCCGAACAGGGGCTCGGGCAGTTCACCGTCCAGGACGTCTACGAAGGACTTGGACAGTCGGTCCCCAAAGGACGTGCGAAATATCTTCAGGTTTCTCAAGAAGTGCCGCCTTTGCTCGAGCACTTGAAATGCGGCGAGTACCGTAGCACGCATCCTCCCTTCATGGATTTTTACGCGACGCCGGTCCACAAGGTCAAAGGCCCTGTGCACGAGATCGTGACACGGACCAAAAACGCGTTGGGCGTCCATTCGTTTCGCCAGGGCAGCGCCGTTGCCGAATCCAACGGCACCATCACCGTCACCGAGCGTGGGGGGTGGCCCAGCTATGTCGCCAAAGCCGTGATCGGCACGGTTCCCATCGCGGATGACGGCTCGGTCAACTTCACCGCGCCGGCCGGCCGGGTGCTCTATTTTCAGCTGCTCGACGCAGAGTTCAACGAACTGCAGAGGATGCGCAGCGTGATCCAGCTCCAGCCGGGAGAACGGCGCAGTTGCGCCGGTTGCCACGAAGACCGGTTACAACTGCCGGCGACGAAGCAGAACACCGTGGCGCTGGCGCAGCCGGTGCGCACGCTTGACCCGCCGCCATGGGGAGCCCAGCCGTTCTCGTTCGAGCGGATCGTGCAGCCCACGCTAGACAAGCGCTGCGTTTCCTGCCACGACGGCTCAAAGGCGTCACGTCCCGACTTGCGCGGCACGCTGGATGCCGAACTTGTTCCCGCCTCTTACCGTGCGCTCGTGTCGGGCGGTTGGGTGCACTACTTCGACTGGATCTACGGCGCACGTCACTTCAAGGCCGAGCCGATGACGTTCGGAACGCTGCGCAGCCGCCTTTTCGATGTGCTGAAAAAGGAGCAGCACCGGGACGTCAAGCTCAGCGCGGACGAACGGCGCACGTTGACGGCGTGGATCGATCTCAATTGCCCGTTGTGGCCCGACTATCTTTACCGCCCCGAGCGTCTCGCCGCCCGACCGTAGAGGGACATGCGCCCGAGCGGCCTTTCAGAGGCCGCCGTGTGTGCCGGAACTTGCCGGAAGGATGACAAGAAAAGCAGAGGAACATGAGACTGATTTCACACGTTGCTTTATGGGCTGCCGTCGTCGGGCAGGCGCTCTGTGCTTCTGCCCTTGACGGCATGCACCCGGACTCGGCTTTTCTCATGAAGGTCCCGGCGCCTCCCGGACCGCTTCCGCTCGCCGGCACCGAGTCGCCGAGCGTGAAGCGCGCGCAGAAGACCGATGCGCATGGGCTTGCGAACCTCGCTCTCCCGCCGCGGGCCAAGGCATCTGTATCCGGCACGCTGCCGGGCTATGACATTCATCGCATCGAGAACCTCAACGACGGATTGCTGGGCAATGAGCACAGTTGGGTCGCGAGCGAGGCGGTCGGCTGGGCGGAAATCGATCTTGGCGGCGCGTTTCACATTTGCCGCATCGCTCTCGGCAGCGATTCGTCCGGCCTCTATAAGGGTGGCCGTGAACCGACCGCCTTCACGGTGCAAGTCGCGCTTGCGACAGGAGCGGACGCGGCTTGGCAGACGGCCTATGCCTACGTCGGCGAGCCGGTCGGCATGCGGACGGTTTTCACCTTCCGACCGGTCGAGGCGCGCCGCGTGCGCGTGGTTCTTCAAGCCTGCAACGGCGGCGAGCCGCGTCTCGACGAGATCGAGGTCTTTGGTTCGGAGGAGCCGCTTTCCGAGACGAAAGTCGGGAGGCTTTCCCCGGACGCGCGCCGCGCAGACAGCGTATCGGCTTACACGGAACAACTCCGGCTTGCGATCCTTGGCGAAGAGCACGCGTGGCTGAAGACCTCCGGTCACGCCGATGTCGAACACCGCCTGCGCGTTTCCAATCCCAATTATCCGGAACACCGTTCTCCCGCTCACGCCAAAGACGACCTGTTGCCGCTGCCGCCGCTGTCCGCCATTCCCAAACTGGACGGGCGAAGGGACGATGCCGCATGGGACGGCGCTTCGCGGGGTGTGGCCCGCGTCTGCCGCATCGCGGACTGGGAGTCGGGGCCTCTGGTCGAGCAGGCCGTCGAAGCGGGCGTGTGCAGCAACACCCTCTTTTTAGCCGTTACGGCCGACCGGTTTCTTTCGGCCCACCTCGCGCTGGTCGGGGTCATCAACCAAGCGGCACGCGGGCTGATCATCCTGACCCGCGACGGTTTGAAGTGGCAGGCACTGGATGCCGAAGGCAAACCTTCCGGCGAGATGTCCGCTCTCCCCGGCACGTTCGATGAGGAAAGAGGACGCTTCGAATGCTGTCTGCCGCTGGCGGCGCTTCCCGGTCACGAGAAGAGCGGCCTGTATGTCGGCGCGGGCATCGGGGGCCGTTGGACTCAGCCCGGCGGCAGGCCGGTCAACTTCTTCCCCGCGCCCTTCGCGGTTCGGCAGATCGGTAACCGGGAAGAAGATGCCTTTACGGTCCGCATCACGCTGGCGGTGCCCGACGCGGGAATCACGCTGGACTCTGACGCCGCAGGTGTCCGGCTCAAACTCGTCGGTTCAGGCGTGAGCGCGACTGTTCGTCGCGACGTGCAGGTGAGTCCCCGCCGCGGCCCAGTCGGACCCGAAGCTTGGATGGACCTTTCGGATTCCCGCGGCAAATCCTGGAACCTGACTCTTTTCCGCTACGTCCCTTTCCAGCGCGCGCTGACGCTTTACGGCGAGTTGATCGACCGCCGCGCCGAGGCCGGGCAGGACATGGCGGCGGAGTGGGCGCGGCTTGCCACGCTCAAGAAGCGCGGCGCAGCGCTGTTGAGCGCCGAAAGGCCTGACCGCGCCGCCGAACGGGCCCTGCTGTGGGACGTCTGCGCCGCCAAGCGTGTTCTCTTTTTGCGTGACGAGGGGCTGGCGCCGGTCGCGAAACTGCTTTTCAGCAAGCGTAACCCGTTCCATCCCTCGCATAATTACAGCGTGCAGTTCGATTCGCCCTGGAGGCCTGGCGGCGGTGTCTGGTCGCTCGAGACGCCGATGGAGAACGGGGCCCTCGTCCCCGAGAAAGCCCGCCCGGTCTGTCTGTTCGATGCGGGCAAGGGTGTGGCCCGCGATCCGTCTCTGAGTTTCGATGCCGCCAAGATCTATTACGGCTACAGGTCAGACGCCACGAATTACTACCGGATTTTTGAGCAAGATGTCGCGACCGGCACGCGCCGGAGGATCAGTCCCGAGGGTCCTTTCCACGACTTCTGGCCCACGCCGCTGCCGGACGGCGGGCTGGCGTTCATCACCACGCGCTGCAAAAAAAAGTTTCTCTGCTGGCGCGCTCAGGCTGCGGTGCTCTACCGCATGGGGCTGGACGGCACCCAGATCGAGCCGCTTTCCTACGCGAACCTCACCGAGTTTGCGCCCTCGGTGATGGATGACGGGCGCATTCTCTGGACGCGCTCCGAGTATGTGGACAAGGGGGCCGACTACGGCCACACGCTCTGGACGATCCGCGCGGACGGCACGCTGCCTGAACTCACTTACGGGAATACCCTTGCGCTGCCGCATGGCTTCGCCAACGCGCGGCAGATGCCGGGCACGGGGACGCGCGAGGTGTGTGCGACCATGATCTCCCACTTCGGCGACCTGAATGGGCCTGTGGCCCTGCTCGATCTGGCGAAAGGTCCGCACGATCCCTCCGCGATCCGCAGTATCACGCCGGAAATTCCGTGGCCGGGCTATCCTCCGAACAGCGAAGCGTTCCGTGAGCCGTTGCCGGTCACGCGGGATGTGATCCTCGTCGCCCACGCGCCGCAGGATCGCTTCGGCCTCTTCTTGATCGACCGCCACGGCAACCGCGAACTGTTGTTCTCGGACCCTCTGATCGACAGCGTCTGCCCGCTCTTCTTCAGTCCGCGGCCTGTGCCGCCCGTCATGCACGGCGCGCTTGTTTCTGCGCTCGCCGCGCAGGGCAAAGGTCAGTTCTCCGTCGAGAACGTCTACCGCGGCCTCGAAGGCCATGTGAAACCCGGCGCGGCGAAATACCTGCGCGTCTGCGAAGAGCTTCCTGCCGACCTGCGGCAGATGCCCGATGGCACCTACCAGGCCGATCACATGCCGTATCATCAGTGGTACGCGTCGCCGGTCGATCTCCTTTACGCGCCGTTCGGCTGGCCGTCCTTTGTCGCGAAAGGCGTGATCGGCACGGTGCCGGTCGAGGCGGACGGCTCGGCCAACTTCCTTGCGCCGGCCGGCCGCGTGCTCTATCTCCAGTTGCTCGACGCGGACTATAACGAGATCCAGCGCATGCGGTCGGTCGTGCAACTCAGGCCCGGCGAACGGCGCTCCTGCATCGGGTGCCACGAGAGCCGCCTCATCACGCCGACCCAAGCTTACCTGAAGGCTCAGGCCATGAAGAAAATGCCCGCCGAGCCTGTGCCCCCGCCGTGGGGCTCGGGCGCGTTCTGGTTCGAGCTGGTGGTCCAGCCGGTGCTCGACGGCAAATGCGTCGCCTGCCACAACGCCAAGACGCCGAACAAGATCGTTCTTGAAGGAACTTTGGACAAGGACAATGTTCCCGCCTCTTATCGCAATCTGATCTTCAGCAAAACGATCCACTACTTCAACTACCTCTATCAGGCGGGGGTGCCGTACAAGGCGGATCCCTACACCTTCGGGACTTTCAAGAGTCGGCTCTGGGAACTCCTCAAGGACGCGAACCACGCGGAAGTGAAGCTGACGCCGCACGAGGAGCAGGCGATCAAGTGCTGGACTGACCTCAACGTGCCGCTGTGGGGCGACTACGCGTTCAGGCCCGAGCGCGGCACCGCGCGCCCGCAGGATCAAGGCCGCTGGCGACCGGACTGAGTGGGGGCGGAAAGGCCGAGTCGCGGCGAACCGTTGCATGTTTTGTTATTCGCTCATGGCGAGGCGTAGAAATCGAGCGCATGGCGCGCCCGGAGGTCGCGCGCCACCTCTGAAAGGCGCGCCGCGCAAGGTGGACCGCGACCTCCGGGCGCGGTTAGGGCTGGCCGGAGTGAAGGTTGGGGCGCGGCGAACAGGCGCTTGAACCGCGATAGGGACTGTGTTACGTTTGCAAAGAAAAAAGGGGAGCGCGATGAAATCAAAGATGCTGAGCGTGTGCCTGTTCGTCGTTTTAGGCGAGGTGGCGCATGCAGCCGTCACGGACGGCATCAGTCCGGATTCGACTTTTCTGATCAAGGTTCCTCGTCCTCCCGCGCCGACTCCGGTCGCGAACGTCGGCACCCAGCGAGTGGAACACGTGCGGAAAGCGGATGCGTACGGTCTCGAAAACCTTGCGCTGCGGCCGCAGTCGAAGCCTGCCGCTTCGGGCTGCATGAAGGGATATGCGACCCACCGCATCGAGCATTTGAACGACGGCCTGCTGGGCAATGAGCACAGCTGGATCTCTGACGCCCCAACCGGCTGGGCGGAGGTTGACCTCGGCGGGGCTTTCCACGTTTGCCGCGTGGCGCTCGGCAGCGACTCCTCGGGTGTCCATCACGACCGGGCTCCGAACGCGTTCGCGGTCCAGACGACGCTTGCCGAGGGGACGAATACGGTCTGGGAGACGGTCTATCTGTATACGGGTGAGCCTGTCCATACGCGGTCCGAGTTCACCTTCCGGCCGGTGCGCGCGCGCCGTGTGCGCATTGCGGTCCAGTCCTGCAACGGAGGTGATCCGCGTCTGGACGAGATCGAGGTGTTCGGTTCTGCGGACGCTGTGCCCGAGGCGAAGGTCGGCGCGCTCTCGCCGGACGCACGCCTCGGCGGAGGATCTTCCGATTATCCGGCCTTGATCCGTCTGGCAATCCTTGGCGAAGAGCACGCTTGGTTGAAAGCATACGGCTACGCCGATGTCGAATATCGCCTGCGGAACACGCCGTATCCGGAGCGGCGGCACCCGCAGCACAATCGGGACGACCTTCTTCCGCTGCCGACCTTGGCGACCGAGCCGAAACTGGACGGGCAGCCGGACGACGCCGCGTGGGGCGGCGCTTCGCGCGGTGTGGCTCGCGTCTGCCAGATCGCAGGCTGGGAGACGGGGCCGCTGGTCGAACAGGCCGTGGAGGCGGGGGTGTACGGGACCAACCTGTATCTGTCGGTCACCGCCGACCGGTTCCTGTCGGCGCATCTCGCGCTGGTCGGTGTGACCGACCAAGCGGCGCGCGGCCTGATTGTCCTGACCCGCTCCGGGCTTATGTGGCAACCGCTCGACGCCGAGGGCAAACCCACGAACACGGTGTCTGCCCTTCCCGGCTCCTACGATGCCGCGCGTGTCCGCTTCGAGACGCGCCTGCCGTTGGCTTGGTTGCCCGACGCCGCCAAACATGGCCTGTATGTCGGGGCAGGCATCGGGGGCCGCTGGACGCATCCCGGCGGGCGTCCCGTGAATTTCGTCCCCGCGCCCTTCGCCTTGCGTCAGGCGGGAGGTTTCGACGGCGGCGCGTTTACGCTCAGGGTTCTTTTCAACAGCACGCACTTGGGCCTGCGCATCAATTCCGATTCCGACCCGGTGACGCATGAGGTCCGCTACCGGCTTTTGCCGAACGAGTTTCAGGACATCAAGATCGTGTCCCGGGCAGGGGCGGTCGGCCCGGCAGCGGCTCTGACGATCGGTGACCAGTGGGGCAATGTCTGGCGCATGACCTTCTTGCGCTATGCGCCGGCGGCACGCGCCCTGACCCTTTACCGCGAGCTGATTGAGCGCCGCGTGGCGGCGGGCGAAGAGCTTGGCGGCGAGGTGAAGCGGCTGGCCGGTTTCCAGGCGCGGCATGATGCGGCATTGAAGAGCGGTCGTGTCGATGTGCCAGCCGACCGTGAGTTGCTCGGGGAGGTGTGCGCCGCCAAGCGTGCGCTCTTCTTCCGCGACGAGGGCCTTTTGCCGGTCACCCGCCTGCTTTTCAGCAAACGCCATCCCTTCCACCCGTCGCACAATTACAGCGTGCAGTTCGATTCGCCTTGGCGGCCCGGTGGCGGCGTCTTTTCGCTCGCGACGCCGATGGAGAAGGGGGCGCTCGTTCCCGAGAAAGCGCGGACGGATTGCCTGTTTGACGCGGGCGCGGGCGTGGCCCGGGACCCATCGGTGAGTTTCGACGCGAAAAAGATCTACTACGGCTACCGGTCGGAGAAGAAAGAGTACTACACGATCTTCGAGCAGGACGTGGCGACCGGCGCCCGCCGCCGGGTGAGCCTTGAGGGTCCGTTCCACGATTTCTGGCCCACGCCGCTGCCGGACGGCGGGCTGGCCTTCATCTCCTCGCGCTGCAAAAAGAAGTTCATCTGCTGGCGTCCGCAGGCCGTCGTGCTTTTCCGGATGGAACTGGACGGCAGCAAACTCGAGCCGCTCTCCTACGCAAACCTGACCGAGTTCGCGCCATCGGTGATGGATGACGGCCGCATTCTCTGGACGCGTTCCGAATACGTGGATAAAGGTGCGGATTACGGGCACACGCTCTGGACGATCCGCGCCGACGGCACCATGCCTGAACTGACCTTCGGCAACACGATCGCACTGCCGCAGGGCTTCGCTAACGGGCGGCAGATGCCGGTGACGCGCGAGGTGTGCGCGATCATGATCTCGCACTTCGGCGACCTGAACGGTCCGGTCGCGCTGATCGATTCCTCCAAGGGGCCTCACGACGCAACCGCCATCAGCAGCATCACGCCGGAAGTCCCTTGGCCGGGTTTCCCCGCGAACAGCGAGGTGTTCCGCGAACCGATGCCGGTGACGAAAGACGTTATTCTTGTCGCCCACGCGCCGCAGGACCGTTTCGGCCTTTTCCTGATCGACCGGTTCGGCAACCGCGAGCTGCTCTATATGGACGCCGCGATTGACAGCGTCTGCCCGATTTTCTTCCGCCCGCGGCCTGTGCCGCCCGTCATGCACGGCGCGCTGGTCCCGGCGCTCGCCGCCCGGGACAAAGGGCAGTTCTCGGTGGAGAACGTCTACCGCGGACTCGAAGGGCAAGTGAAACCCGGCGCGGCCAAATATTTGCGCGTTTGCGAAGAGGTCCCCACGCCGTTGCGCCAAATGCCGGACGGCTCCTACCAGGCCGACCACACGCCGTTCATGTCGTGGTACGCCTCGCCGGTGGACCTCGTCGGCGGGCCATTCGGCTGGCCCTCCTACATCGCCAAGGGCGTGATCGGCACGGTGCCGGTCGAGGCCGACGGCTCAGCGAACTTCCTCGCTCCGGCCGGTCGCGTGCTTTTCCTCCAGCTCTTGGACGAAAACTACAACGAGATCCAGCGCATGCGTTCCGTCGTGCAGCTCAAGCCCGGTGAGCGCCGTTCCTGCATCGGCTGCCACGAGAGCCGCCTCATCGCGCCGACCCAGGCCTATCTGAAAGCGCAGGCGATGAAGAAAGAGCCTGCCGAGCCCACGCCGCCGCCGTGGGGCGCGGGGCCGTTCTGGTTCGAGAGTGTGGTGCAGCCCGTGTTGGACGGTAAGTGCGTCGCCTGCCATAACACCAAGACGCCGAATAAGATCGACCTCTCTGACACGCGCGACGGCGAGAGCATCCCCATCTCTTACCGGAACCTTGTCCGTAGCGGGACGATCCACTACTTCCACTACGGCTATCAGGCGGGCGTGCCGTACAAGGCCGCGCCCTACACCTTCGGAACGTTCAAGAGCCGGCTGTGGGGGATACTCAAGGACGCGAACCACGCGGAGGTGAAGCTGACGCCGCACGAGGAGCAGGCGATCAAATGTTGGACCGACATCAATCTGCCGCTGTGGGGCGACTATGCCTTCCGGCCGGAGCGTCTCACGGTTCGCCCGCAGGACCAGGGGCGCTGGAAGCCGGACTGAGAAAAAGAGTCCTCCGCCCGCCAGATTCTGGTACACTGTTCCCTTTCACAACGGAAGGTCTTCCATGAAAGCGGAATCACACACACGGGCCGGCAATGACGGCGTCGGAGAGGAAGGGGCCCGCATAGCGATGCTGGCCCGGAAAGCGACGCGCAAGGCTTCGCGCATAGCCGAAAAAGACGGGTATTACGTCGAGCACGCGGATGGCGTCTGTGTCGTCAGAGCTGCCGGGAAAGCCGTCAAGATCGCAGTCAAGACCACCCCTATCGATGTCAGGAAACGCTATGTCTTCGCCAGCGGCACGCATTAAACAGCTCCATCTCTTCGCCGGCCCCGACGGCTCGGGAAAGTCTTCGATCTACCGGGCGGTCATGGCGCAGCACACGCTCGGAGCGTATGTCAACAGTGACGAGCTGCAACTCGAACTGGTGACTCCGCAGGGCGTTTTGCTGCGGCGGTTTCTTCCCTCCCTGGACGGCCGGGATCTGGACGCGTTCTATGCCCAGCACCCTTTGCCGCTGCGACTGTCGTTTGGCGAAGGTTCCCCGTACCTCGTCTCCGCAGATGCGCGGGTGACCCTTTTGCTGACGGCGAGGGATTCGCAGAACGTGTCGTGCGCCGCGTCTGTTTTGGCGGATTATCTGAGGACCCGGCTAATCGGGGCCGGTGTCCTTTTTTCAAGCGAGTCGGTGCTGGCGCACCCATCCGAGCTGACGTGGGTTGGGCAGGCGAAGAAAAAGGGATATCGCATTGCTTTGTACTACGTCTGTGTGGCGTCGCCCGTGATCTGCAAGCAACGCGTGGCGGTCCGGGTGAAGCACGGGGGACACGGCGTTCCCGAGGCGAAAGTCGTCGAGGGGTACGGGCGTTCTCTGGCCCTTCTGAAAGAGGCCGTCGCGCTTTCGGATCAGGCCTACCTGTTCGACAACTCGTATTCGGGTGCCGCGCTGAAACTGGAGATCCTCAACGCGTCGGACGTGATCGCTCATGAGCCGCAGCTTCCCGAATGGATCACGCGCAATCTGCCGCCGCTCGTTCCGCACGCCTAGACGGGCAAAAGCGTTTAAAGCGGAAGTGTAGCCGTTCTGTAGCTCCGCCGCTTTGTCGGCGGAAATGCGTGTTTCCGGCGGCGGAGCGCCGGAACTGCAGAAAGCCTCCCCCGAAGAGGTTAAACGGCTCTAAAGCACGCACGCCAGCCAGAGCGGGATGGTGATGAGGCAGAGCAGGTGCGAGACGAGAATCGCGGCCGCGGAGAAATCCGCGTCGCCCCCGTAAGCTTCGGCCAGCGTTACGCTCGCCATGGCGGCGGGCATCACCGCGATCAGGATCAGCACGCGCCGCACCTCGACCGGCAGCGGCATCAGCGAAAGCCCGGCGATACACAGCGCCGGGATGACGACGAGGCGCAACGCGCACGTCCCGCCCATGAGCGGTGTGACGAGCTTGCTGGGGTGCAGCATGGCGATGCGGGCCCCGCAGATCAGGGCGGAAGCCGGAATCGTAGCGCCGCCGGCCATCCGGCAGGTCTCCAACAACGTCTTCAGGAACTCGGCCGACGTCTCGCCGGGAACCACGCCTTGCCGCGCGCACACCGCACGCACCGCCAGCACGGCGAACGAGAACATCAGCGCGATCATCGGCACGCTCACCAGATTCGCGATGAAGCGGCGGTCCAGCTTCTGCCCTGTGAGCGCCTTCACGCCCAGCGTCCATACGCACAGTTCCGAACCGAGGCCGGAAAAGATGATCAGCGCGATCGCCTTCTCTCCCCAGAGCGCCGCCGCCATCAGAATCGGCAGGAACGAGTAGTTGTTCATGAGGCAGATGAAGTGGTAACAGCGCCGCGTGGCAGCGTCCTGGTGCCTCAGCAGGGGCAGCGTAGCGAGCCCGACGAGCCAACCGGTGACTAGGATGAACACGGTGCCTGCGGGCATCATCCAGTTCTGCAGCAACGTCGACCAGGTGAAATTGCGCACGATGGAGCTGACGATCAGGCACGGGTAGAAGACGTTCAGCATGACCATCGAGAGCTGACGGTTGAAAGCCGCGTCGATCCATTTGAGTCGGCAGAGCACATATCCCGCCAGGGTCAACAAGATCAGCGGGAGCATTTTGATGAAAAGGGAGAGCATGGGAAAAACCGTTCGATGCGGAGGAACTGATGCCCGAAATCGGGAGAGCCAAGCGAAAGAAGGGGAAAAAGATACGGATTCGCGGACGGGAATTCAAGCCCCAAAAGCATCAGAGACGGTAGACAGGATACGCATGCGGTGGTATTCTCCAAAACAGTAAGCCTGTGTTTATTGATTTCACAGGGAAGAAAAGCTCGTCATTAAAGGGGAATAAATGAGCGAATCGAATGTATCGCGTCGCCGGTTCATGGCCGGGGCGGGCACGCTGATGGCGATGCCTGCGATTGTTTCTTCGGGGTGTGTGAGCTTCGGGAAGGGCCGCCGGCCGCCACCGTCAGAGCGCATTCATGTCGGAATGCTCGGGTACGGCACCATGGCGCAGGACAACATCGGGAACTTCCTGTTCAACGACCAGGTCCAGGTGACCTCGATCTGCGATGTGGTCTCCGAAGGCCCGCTGTACGGATACAAAGCCGAGCGCATGGGCGGGCGCGAGCCCGGTCGCCGGAAGGTGAACGCCTTCTATGCGGAGAAGACCGGCAAGGCCAACTACGACGGCTGTAAGGTGTACTCCGATTTCCGGGAGATGCTGGAGGACAAGGATCTGGATGCGGTCTGCATCAGCACGCCCGACCACTGGCATGCGCTGCATACGATATGGGCTTCGAAGAAAGGCAAGCACATCTATGGCCAGAAGCCGCTCTATCTGACGGTTCAAGAGGGCCGGGCCATGGTGAAGGCGGTGAATAAGGCCGGGATCACCTTCCAGACCGGCGCCCAGTCGCGGTCGAACGACTACAGTCGCATGGCGTGCGAGTTCGTGCGCAACAACCGGATCGGCAAGTTGCGGCGGGTCGAGGTCGGGCTGAACAAGGGTCACTCGATGTTCGGCAAGACGCCGGAACAGCTGAGCGAAACCCCGCTGGCGACTCCGCCGCCCTATGTCGATCTCGACCTGTGGCTCGGCCCCGCGCCCAAACGCCAGTTCACGCCGAAGATCCATCATCCGATGCAGTGGCGTTACAACCTCGACTATTCGTGCGGCATGCTCACGGATTTCGCCGCTCACCAGCTCGACATCATGCAGTGGGCGCTGGGCAAAGACGGTGTGGAGCCGGTCGCCATCGAGAACATCACGGGGCGGTTGCCGCCGGTCACCGATCTCTACAACACATTGGCGGAGCCTTTCAGTTTCGAGATCGTCTATGCCGACGGTGTCCGCGTGTTCGTCTCTTCCGAGTACAATTACGGCTGCCGGTTCTTCGGCGAGGGCGACAAGCAGATCTATGTGAAAGGCGGCAAACTCGAGACCAACCCGCCCGAGCTGATACGCGAGAAGATCCGCGACGACGAGATCAAGCTCATCCGCAGCGGCCAGCAGGAGAAGAACTTCATTGAGAACATCTACAGCGGGGGGAAGAACATTTCGCCCGTGACCGCGGGGTTCTCGTCGGTGACGCCTGCCGTGCTGGCGCACATCGGGATGCGGCTTGGCCGCACGAACCTGAAATGGGACGCGGCGAACACCTGTTTCGTGAACGATGCCGAAGCCGACACGTTCCTTGTGCCGCACATGCGCGCGCCTTGGACGCTGGATGTGTAGCGGCAGGCTTGCCCACAAAAAAAAGAAACGGGGCGGACTCGCAGAGAGGCCGCCCCGTTTCTTTGTCAGGATCCCGCGATCTATTTGCGGCGGTACTCGGCCCATTCGGGCTCGGTCTCGAAGATCCAGCGGTAGTAGTCCTGCGCTTCCAGTTTGACGGCGGCATGCTCGTCGACGACGACGCGGCACTGGGGGTGGAGTTGGAGGGCCGAAGCGGAGACCATCGACGTGATGGGGCCTTCGACCGCCTTGGCGAGAATGTCCGCTTTGGTGCTGCCGGTGACCAGCAGGATGATCGAGCGTGCGTCGAGGATGGTGCCCACACCCATCGTGATCGCGCGCTTCGGCATCTCTTCGGGGTTCTTGAAGAGCGTGCGGTTCACCGCGATGGTGGAAGGGGCCAGCGCCTTTTCGCGGGTCCGTGAACGCAGTGCGGAGAGCGACTCGTTGAAGCCGATGTGCCCGTCCGCGCCGATGCCGAGGAGCTGGAGGTCAATGCCGCCGAATTCCCGGATACGCTCCTCGTAGCGGATGCAGGAGTTCTTTACGTCACTCGCCATGCCGTCCGGCAGAAAGGTGTTGCGGTGGTCGATGTTGATGTGGTTGAAGAGGTGTTGGTCCATGTAGTAGCGGTACGAGCCGGGGTGATCCGGCTGCAGCCCGATGTACTCGTCCAGATTGAAGGTGCGGCACAGGGAGAAGTCCAGCCCCTCGTCGCGGTGCATCTTGACCAGATGCATATAGACGCGCTCCATGGTGCGTCCCGTGGCCAGCCCGAGGACGAGATGCGGTTTTGCGCGGAGGGACTTGGCTATCAAGGAGGCCACCAGGCAGGCGGCACGTTCGGCATCAGGCTGAATCACCAATTCCATATCGTTAAACTCCGGATTCTTTGACAGACGCCTTGCCCGGCACGCGCATGCCGATGCTTTCCGAGTCCGTCCTTTGGGTCCTGTCTTGTCTTCCACTTTGTCAACGCTGATGAGCGCTTGATTGGTGAAATAGACTAATCCAAAGGGGAGGGTGTGTCAAACACGGAGAGAGCGCGCGCTTCATTCGCGATGGCCGCTGCGCCTGGTTGACAGGCTCGCCTTAATTGAGTATGGTGAATAGTACAGTAATGGGTTTTCGGCTGAAGTATGCGGCTAGGACGGCGATGGCAAGGGCAGTCTGGTTGCAGGTAACCACAACAGCGCAGTGCGCTGAGAAAGACGAGAGAGTGCGATGAAGGTTGAATTCTACGGACACGTGCAACAGTACCAGAACATCAAGAGCGAGATCGACGCCAAGATCAATCAGGTGCTGATGAGCGGTAAATTTGTGCTGGGACCGATGGGCGATCAATTCGAAAAAGAATTGGCAGCCTACACGGGGATGAAGCATGCGATCGGCGTGGGCAACGGCACGGACGCGATTTGGCTGACCCTCATGGCACTCGGCATCGGCCCGGGCGACGAGGTCATCACGCACCCCAACACCTTTTTCGCTACGGCCGAAGCGGCGTGGGTCGTGGGGGCAACGGTGGTGTTCGTAGACTGCGACCCGAAGACCCGCTGCATCGATCCGACGAAGATCGAGGCGGCCATCACGCCTAAAACCAAGGCCATCATTCCTGTGCACCTGTATGGCCAGTGCGCCGACATGCCGGCCATTTGGGCGATCGCCGAGAAGCACAACCTGAAGGTGATCGAGGACAACGCGCAGGCCATTGACGGCCGCGGCGACACGTTCCGCCAAGGCGACCGTTCGGCGGCTGTGACCACAAGCTTCATCATCCAGAAAAATCTCGGCTGCTTCGGCGATGGCGGAGCGATTTGCACCAATGACGACGCGATCAACGCCAAGGTCCGCAAGCTGCGGAATCACGGCTCGACGCAGCGCGACCACCACTCGTTCGGATTCAACAGCCGCTTGGACGACATCCAGGCTGGCGTGCTCAGCGCGAAGCTGAAGCACCTGAAGGAATACTCGGATGCCCGCGCCGGTTGGGCGGCCCGTTACACCGCCGGCCTTCTCGGATGCAAGGCTGTCACGCTGCCATACGCTGTTCCCGGTTATCGTCACGTGTGGCACCTTTACGCCATCGAGACCAAGAACCCCGCCAAGCGCGACGCGCTGGTCAAATTCCTGAACGAGAATGGCATCGATGCGAAGACCCATTACTCGATCGCGATCCACAAACAGGAAGGCTATCCTTGGGGCAAGGGCGCCCGCATTGTCGGTTCGGTCGCGGAGGCCGAGAAGAATGCGGCGAGCGTTGTCACGTTGCCGATGTTCCCCGAACTCACCGCCGAGCAGGTCGATTTCGTTGTCGCCAAAGTTCTGGAGTGGGACAAGGCGAACGCGTAACCGTAAGTCGAAGGGGCGGGACAAGGCCCTGGAGTGCCGGGGCTTTGAGTCTGATCCAGGCGGGGTGGGGCGCGGGCGCACAAAATCCGCGCCCTGCTTTTTCTCGTGCGATCCGATTCCCGCCGTGCACCGGTTGAACTTCTGCGAAAGGGTCTCACATGAACCAAAAGAAATACCGCGTCGTCGTCGTTGGCATGGGCAAGCGCGGCATGCATCACGCCACCACGTTCCACGCCAATCCGCGGTTCGAGGTTGCCGGGATCTGCGACATTGATCCGGCGCGCCTCGAGGCCGCCGCCGCCAAGCTCGGCAACCCCAGGACTGGCACAGACGCGTCTCAGTTGGCGGCGGCTGTCAAACCCGACATCTTCTGCTTCTGCACGCTTCCGGCGCTGCGCCTGCCCCTGATCCGGGCTGCCGTAGAGAGCGGCGCCCGGCTGGTCGCTTTCGAAAAACCTGTCGCGCTGACCAGCAAGGAGGCGTTCGAGATGAAGAGCCTGCTGGATGCTGCCCGGGTCAAGGCGGTCGTCAGCCACCAGCACCGTTACGGGATCCACTACCGGGCCGTCAAGGCGGTCGCCGAGAGCGGGGCTCTCGGCCGCATCCACACGGTCACAGGCACGGCGACCGGCTGGATGACGCATATGCTCAGCCACATGATCGACTATGCCCGGTGGTATGCGGGCGAGCCCGAAGCGCAGTGGGTCATGGCGCAGGCGGCGGGCCGCGGCAAGTTTTCCGATAACCATCCCTCGCCGGACTTCATCGCGGGGGTAGTGCAATTTGCCGGCGGCATCCGCGGCTATTTCGAGGCGGGCGCGGGGGCGCCGGACCAGCCCGAGGTGGCGAAGTGGTGGGGCAAGAACCGCATCTGCGTGCAGGGCACTGAGGGCTTCGCCGAAGTGTTGACCAACGGCGGCTGGCGGGCGGTCACGCGGCGCGACGGATACCAGAGCGGCGAAGGCGCGATGAACTACGAGGCGGACATGCCCCCTTATATCCAGGACATGGCCGATTGGCTGGACGGCACGAGCGTCCACCCGTGTCAGTTCGACTCCGCCTATAAAGGGTTCGAGATCATGGCTGCGCTGCAGCGCTCGGTGGCGGTCGGCGGGCAGGTCGCTCTGCCGTTGGCCGGGCCGGAAGACGAGCAGGCTCTGCTGCGCGCTGCCGTGTCCGAGCGCACCGTGCTGGTTTCCGATCCGGTGAACTGCAAAGAGTACGGGCTGGCGTAACCACACGTGGCTCGCCCTCAAGCTCACGACCGCGTAGGGAGTGTTCTCGCCTCATCGGTGACGGGGGTGCTCGCGCACCCTCCGACGTTTGCATGGTGAAAGAAAGAAGGATTCCTTTGTCCGGGGGAACACGAAGGGCTAACGCTCAACTCATGGTTTCATGATTCAGTTCTGACGCGATGGTGTTAATGTGAGGAATGTCACAGCGAATGCAAAAGTAGATGTCGGCAGCGGTTGGCGAGGACGGTGATCATGAAGACAGCGACG
>Ga0209066_10002711_pt1 | contig 21106 bp, 19 predicted proteins | sample All_14_2_FD_187198 | JGI IMG/M metagenome (GOLD analysis project Ga0209066, IMG submission 187198) | Freshwater microbial communities in response to fracking from Pennsylvania, USA - Allegheny Zone_MetaG_DW_15 (SPAdes) (version 2) ... | reverse complement strand
CTGCATTACCTGCTGGCGGTGGTGGTGCTGATCTGGTGCCTGATGGTCGAGCAAATGTCGCCCGGCCTGTCGGCCTTCTGGGCCACGATGTTCATGATTTTTGTCATGTTGACGCAAAAACCCATCATTGCTTTCTTCCGGGGGCGGGGCAATTTTGGCCATGCGGCGCGCCAAGGGGCGTTTGACCTGATCGATGGCCTGGCCACCGGCGCACGCAACATGATCGGCATTGGGGTGGCCACCGCTGCCGCGGGCATCATTGTCGGCACAGTGTCGCTGACCGGTATCGGGCTGGTGATGACCGAGATTGTGGAACTGCTGTCGGGCGGCAACCTGATGCTGATGCTGGTGCTGGTGGCGGTCATCAGCCTGATCCTGGGCATGGGCCTGCCGACCACGGCCAACTACATCGTGGTGTCCACCCTGATGGCGCCGGTGGTGGTGGAGCTGGGTGCGCAAAGCGGTCTGATCGTCCCGCTGATCGCGGTGCACATGTTTGTTTTCTACTTCGGGCTGATGGCCGACGTGACGCCGCCGGTGGGTCTGGCCTCGTTCGCGGCGGCGGCGATTGCCCGCTGCGACCCGATCAAGGCCGGGATCACGGCGTTTTTCTACAGCATGCGCACGGGCATCCTGCCGTTTTTGTTCATCTTCAACACCCAGTTGCTGATGATCGGTATTGATGGGCCGCTGCACTTTTTGGTGACGGTGGTCAGTGCCACCGTGGCCATGTTGGTGTTTGCCGCAGCCACCCAGGGGTACTTTCTGCTCAAGTCGCGCTGGTATGAAACCCTGGTCCTGCTGTTGATCACGTTCACGCTGTTTCGCCCGGGCTACTGGTGGGACATGGTGTACCCGCCCTACACCGAGGTACCTGCGGCACAAATCACCCCGCTGATTGAAGAGATGCCGGCCAATACCGGCAAGCGGGTCTGGATCGAAGGCACCAACATGGACGGCAAAGACATCCGCAAGGGCGTGCTGTTGCCGCTCGGGCCAAAAGGCACGGCGCGTGAGCGCCTGGCCAGCGCCGGTGTGAACGTGATGGTGCAAGGCGACGCGCTGTTGATCACACAGGTGCGCTTTGGCAGTCCCGCTGAAAAATTGGGCATGGAGCAGGGTTTCAAAATTGTCTCGGCTGAAATCCCGTCGGATCGACCCGCCAAAGAGTGGATGTTCCTGCCCGCTTTGGCCTTGCTGATGCTGGTGGTGGCCCTGCAGCGGGCGCGGGGTGGTCGCTTTGGGGCCGCGGTGGTGGCGCCGCGTGGGCGGGTTGACGCATGACGCGGGTGGCCCTGATCCATGCGCTGGCGCATTCCGTGGCGCCCATCAATGACGAAATGGCTGCGGCCTGGCCCGACTGCGAACGCATGAACCTGCTGGACGACAGCCTGTCGGCAGATTTGGCGCGCAGTGGTCGGGGGTTGGATGCGGCCATGTTTGAGCGTTTTGAAACGCTGGCCGCCTATGCCGAAGGCACTGGTGCCCAGGCGATTTTGTTCACCTGCTCGGCCTTTGGGCCGTGTATCGAGGCGGTGGCCCGGCGTCGCCCGGGCCTGCCGGTGCTCAAGCCCAATGAGGCGATGGTGGCCGAGGCTGCGGCCAGCGGGCAACGGGTGGGCTTGATCGCCTCGTTCGCGCCGACGCTGGTCTCGATGCCGTCCGAGTTTCCAGCAGGCACAACCGTCATCACCTGTTTCGCCGAAGGCGCCATGCAGGCCCTGGACCGCGGTGACACCGACGCTCACGACGCCCGTGTGGTGCAGGCGGCGCTGTGGCTGCAGCAGCAGGGCTGCGATGTGATGGCACTGGCCCAGTTCAGCATGGCCCGTGCGCAAACGGCGGTCAGACAGGCGGTCAACCTGCCGGTCTTGACGACGCCGGGCAGCGCGGTGCGCGCCTTGCGGCATCGTTTGGGGTGTGGAAACCCGCCTTGAGAGAGGATAGCTACCCATGACAAGCATCGTAACGCCAGAGCACCCAGCCGTTCAGGGGCCGGACCAACGTTTTCAAGCCAGCTACCGCGAAGCCTGGGGCGTGTGGATGCGTTTGCTGCAGGAGGATTACCTGAAGGCCGCTTTCACGCGGCGCGATGATGCCGAGTCGTATGCCAACAAACACCTCAGTGGCGGGCAGCGTGGTGACGTGCGCCGCATGTGGGTTCTGATCAACGAAACGCTGGGCGAGGCCTATGCGCTGGGGGATGGCGCCAGCCCGGTGCTCCAGGCCGTTGATCTGGATTTCAACCGCAGGAGCAAGATGTCGATGCTGCGCCAGGCAGCACTCGAGAAGTTAACCAACGAAGAACTGCTGGCACTGGGCCTGAGCCGGGGTTGACGCTGATTTGAATGTGGTCCCGCTGACAGGAATCGAACCTGTATCTAGCACTTAGGAGGCACTCGTTCTATCCATTGAACTACAGCGAGGGACGGGGGATTGTAAAGGCCGTATCAGGGGCGACGGCCGGTACTGATCAGTCATAACGCATGGTGAAAATCAGATCGACCGCGCTTTGTTCGCCGGTTTGCACCCGCAGCGTGAGCCGTCGGGTGATGTCGTAGAAGATGGAAAACATCCCCATGGCGCTGGTCAGGCTGCTCTCATACGCCACATAAAAGTCTTGTGACAGGCGTTTGCCCAGCGTGACCGAGGTGCCGCTGGCGGTGTTGCCATCGCTGGCGTCACTGCCTGCGCTGAAACTCAGTTCATCGAGCCCGAGCGCGCTGCTCAGGCTGTCCGACAGGCTGTTGCCATTGCCCCCGAGCAGTGCCAGCGCTGCCTGCTGAATCAGCGCGGCTTCGGCGCCGCCGCCGCTGCCGGAGTGGCCCAGCACCAACCAGGAGAGGATTTCCACGTCTGGCAGGCTGGGCTCGGCATAAAGTGACACCACCGGCGACAAGGCGGTGCCACTGATCTGCACCCCCACGCGTTGGGTGAGTTTTGGGCGAATCGCCAGAATGGCCAGCGCCGGGTTGTCGATGGGGCCGTAAAAACGGATCAGACCACGCTGGATCTGCAGCCGCTGCCCGTAGGCCTGGTAGGTGCCGTTGACCGCGCGGATGGAGCCGATGAGCTCAGGTGTGGCGCCGTCCTCGGCCGTCAACGCCAGCTTGCCCGCCAGCCGCGCCTGCAAGCCGCGTCCGCGCAACTGGAAGTCTGGCCCCAGATCCAGATTGACCGCTACATCGGTGCGGATGCGACCACCCGCCTTGGCGCCTGCCGGTGCCACGGTGGCGGTTTTGCCCGGCGTGGCCGTGGCTGGCGTGCGCACCCGCACATCGTCGTCCAGCGTGGGGGTGCTGTCGTCGGGCAGGGTGATCAGGGCCTGGTCGGCCACCAGACTGCCCCGCAGGGTGAGCCGGGCGTCGGTGAGATCGGCCTGCAACTGGCCGGACGCGGTCAGGCGCCGGTCCGGGCGGGCGCTCAGGCGCAGGGCGCTGAGCTTGGCTTGCAGCGCCATTTGCACCTGTTGCGCCGGGCTGCTCTGGCCCGCCTTGGCCAGCCAGACCACCGAGCCGGTGATGCTGAGCTGCCCGCCCGCGCTGGCGTCTTGCGGTGTGCCCGCGCCGCGCAGGGTGAAGTTCTGGATGTCCAACTGCTGCCCGTGCAGCCGGGCGTCGAGCGTGCCCTGGCTGAAGTCGATGCCATCCACCACCGAGCGCACCGCCAGGTCGCGCGCGCGCAACGTGCCCGCCCACTCGGGTTGTGCCCGGGTGCCCATCAGGTCGATGTGGCTGTCCACCGTGCCGCGCAGGCGCCAGCCCGGCGGCGCCAGCGCCGACCAGGCGTCCACCGGGGGCAATTGCAGCTGCAGGCTGCCGCCCAGCGGGGCGCTGTCGGGCCAGGCCCAGCCGTTGTTGTCATGCCGCAGCCGGGTGCTGAAGGCGGCCAGCGCTTTGCCCGCGCGCTGGCTGTCCCAGCGCAGTGTGCCTGCCACCTGTTCACCGTCCAGGTTGACCTGTAGCCAGGCTTCCTGCATGCCCGCGGGCACGGCGGTGGATCGCCCGGCATCGGCCTGAAGACGCACATCCCCCGCGCTGCGCTCCAGTGTGGCGCGCAGGTGCAACATGTCGGTGGACGCGGCGTCCCAGCTGCCTGCCAGCAACAGGTTGCTGCTGATGCCCAGATCGGCCAGGGACTTGTCGGTGAAGCTGTCCAGCCAGGCCAGCGGCACACCGTCGATGCGCCCTTGGCTGCGCCATTGGGCGGGCTTGCGGGGGCCCGCCGCGGGGGACCATTGCGCCGCTTGCCAGCTGATGCCTGCGGTGCCGGGCAACGGCCCACGCAGGCGTGCGGTGCCAGCCGATACGGCCAGCGTGCTGGTGTTGCTTTGCCAGCGCAGCGTCACTGGCGGGGTCAGGGGGCCGGGCGTCGCGCCATCGGCGGCGCCAATCTGCAGCTGCCACGGGTTGGCGTGGCCTGGCTGGCGCAGCGCCAGTTGCAGCTGCCGCAGGCTGGCCTGCCAGTGGCCGTCCTGGCCCCGGCCAGCGCTGGCCTGGGTTTGCCATTCGGCCTGTTGTGTGCCTTGGGTCCATTGCCCGTGGCTGCTGACGGCCAGCTGGCTGATGCGCCCCGACAGGTTGAGCCGGGCGTCTTGCAGGCGTGTCGTGACCGGGGGCTGTGTACCAGCAGTGACCCAGTTAAGTTGCGGTACCTGCAGCTTGGCGTCGACGCGCATAGCTTGGCCGTTTTGCTGCCAGCCGCCTTGCCATTGTGCGGCCAGGGTGGCCGTGCCACCAGTGGGCAGGTTGGCCAGCTGGCTGCCCAGACCCGGCCAGCGTTGAAGCCACTGGCTGGCCTGGGCGGCATCTTGCAGTTGCACACTGAGTGTGCCCAGCCCGTCTGTCGGGGCGGCATGGCCATTGACCTGTGCTTGCAACCCCGGCAACTGCAGGCTCAGCTGGCCTTGGGTCGCCAGGCTGGTGGTGTTGAGTTTGAGCTGACCTTGCAATTGGGCTTGGTCAACGTCCAGGCTGACGGTGCTCAGGCTGAGCTGCGGCGCTGACCACACACCCTGCGCCAGCAGACGGTTGAAGTGCAGACCGCCCGGCAGATCGCCCTTGTTGCTGGCGCGTTGGGTCGCACGTTGCCTGCCGGACTGCAGGGCGATGTCAAAACTGAACGTGGTCGCCAGGCCCGGGCTGGCAGCCTGACCCGTGCTGGGCGCTGTGTCGCTGGCCGGGGTCTGGCGCGCACTCAAGGTGCCGCTGATGGCATCGCTGGCCAGGCGGGTGTCGATGGCGGCCGGGTTGATGCCTTGCACCTGGGCCTCACCTTGCCACAGTCCGGCGGCGTCAGTGCTGGTGCCGGTGCCGATTTGGCCACGACCCTCGACCCGGCCACCGGCCGCCTGCGCCTGCAGGTGCTGCAGCAGCCAGTGACCATCGGTGTAAGTCAGCCCGGCCTGCATCTGCTGCAGCGGCAGGCGCTGCTGGTCCCAGGGGCCGCTGAGGCTGTTGTCCAATGTGATCTCGGCCTGCCAGCCGGGGCCTTGTGGGCTGACACTGGCCTGGCCGGTGAGCCCGGTCTGGGGTGCCTGCGGCCAGAGGCTGGCCAGGTTCAGCGCCTGCCAGCTGCCGTTGGCGCGGATGATTTTTTGCACCTGCCAGGGGGCGATGTGGGCTGACAGGCTGGCCTGCATGGCGGCGGGCGGGGTTGGGCTGCCAGCGGCTGGCGGTGCGTCCGCTGGCACTTGCGGCGTCAGGTCGGCCTGCACCACCAGCTCGGCCTGCGGCCCGGCCAGCGCGCCGGTGATGCGGGCCAGGGCGTCCAGGCGCAGCGGCACGGTGTTGCCGGGCACGGGCGCGTCCACCACGCCACCCGCCTGCAGCTGGAGTGCCATCGGGCCACTGGCTTCCAATTCACCCGAGAAGCGGTAGGTGTTGGACGACAACACGCCTTGGCCGCTCTCCAGCTTGTGCGATTGGCCATCAAACATGTAGTGGCCGCTCAGCTTGTCCAGCCGCTGGGTGCTGACACCGACCCATTCCAGCGTGTCCACCCGCACCGCCGCATCGACCCGAAACGGCAGACGCCAATCCGTGGGCGGCGGGCTGGCGGTGGCGGGTGTGGGTTCGCGCTGGTCGTGGATCACCAGGCGCGCCATGGTCAGCTGGCTCAACTGCAGCTCGCGCCGCAGCAGCGCAGCGGGCGCCCACGCGGCGCTGACCTCATGCGCTTCGACACTCAGGCCGCCGCTTTGCCAGCGCAGCCAGCCAATACGCCCGCCGTGTCGCAGCGAGCCACTGACCTCCCGTGTTTCGAGTGTCTGACCGGCGGGCAGCACACGCTGCGCCTGCTGCAAGGCCACGGCCAGCGAGCTGTCGTTGCCTGACCAGACCCACAACCCGGCCAGCAGCCCCAGCAGCCCCAGCAGGGCCAGTAGCACAGCTGCCAGCACAAAGAGGCCCCGGCGCAGCAACGGCTTCAAAACACAAACCCCACGTTCAGGTGCAGGCGCAGTTTTTTGACCTGCACACCATAGGCCAGGTCAATCTGCAGCGGCCCCACCGGGGTTTTCCAGCGTGCACCGGCACCCACCCCGACCTGCGTGTTCAGGTCAGCTGCCTGGTTGGCGACCGAGCCCGCGTCGACAAACACCACACCTTCCCAGTCGGTCAGCCGACCGTTGGAGGTGATGGGGCGCTGCCACTCCAGGCTGCCGGTGGCCAGATAGCGCCCGGCGGTGATCTGGCCGTCCGGCAGTTCAATCCCGATGCTGCGCAGGCGGTAGCCGCGCACGCTGTTGGCGCCACCGGCCAGAAACAGCTGGGTGGCAGGCAGGCTGACGCCGTCGCGCACCACCGCCGCACCCGCCTGGGCGCGCAGCGCCAGGCGCCCGGCGCGCCGGTCTGGGGCGGCGTCTGTGCTGTGGGTGCCCAGCGGCCAGAACGCCTGCCAGCGGGTCAGCACCCGGCCAAACGGCGCACGATCATGGCCCAGCGTGGTGCCGCCACCCAGTTCCACCCCCACTGCCCAGCCGCTGGACGGGAACGGCAGGGCATCAAATTCGCGCAGCGTGAAGGCGTAGTTGACGCTGACCGACTCGGCCACCTGGGTGGTCAGAGCGTCCGAGGTGGCGGTGTCGGCGCGGTCATATTGCACGTAGTAGCTGCGGTCAATGCGTTCACTGAGCCGGGTAGCACCGAACTGCAGGCGGTGGCTTCCAATGTCAAACGAGCCGCTGCGTTCGTTTTGCAACAGCGCCGAGGTGTTCCAGCGCCAGCCGCGGTCATCGGGCGGCGCGGTCAGCTCCACCCCCATGGTTTGTGTTTCGCGGTCAACGGCGATCTTGCTCAGGGCCTGCCAGCCCAGCCCGGGCACCAGGTTGTGGTGGTGTTCCACACTCAGGCGGGCGCCGCTGTCGGTGCTGGCACCCACGCCCAGCGTGACCTTTTGCAGCCGGGCCTCGCGCACGGTCACCATCACCTGTGCGGCTTCGGGGTTGGAGGTGGTGTCCACCTGCATGAAGGCCGAGTTGAAATACCCGCTGCTTGACAGGCGCTGCTGTGCTGCCACCAGTTCGGTCAGGTCATAGTCGTCGCCCGCTGGCAGCCGGGCCAGGCGGCGCACCAGGTCAGCGTCATAACGCTGCAAGCCGGTGGTGACCAGCGGCCCCAGTTTGTAGGCCGGGCCGGAGTCCAGCGTCACGCTCAGGTGCGCGGTGTGGGTGAGTGGGTCAACATCGGCCAGGGTGTCGACCAGGGTGCCGGTGGGATAACGCTGGCTGGTGAGCTGGCGCAGCGCCTGCTGTTTGGCAGCCGACCAGGCCGACTGCGTCATCCGGTTGCCCGCGGGCAGCAGCCAGGTGTCTTCGATCAGGGCGCGTTGGGCGGTGGCCTGCGGGTCGGTGGCGATGGGGCCGCTAAAACGCAGCTGCACCTGGCTGACTTGCACCGGCTCGCCCGCCACCACGCTGATGTGCACGGCGCGCCCGGGGGTTGGGTCAGCACGGTCACGGGTGATCTCGATCACCGGTGAAAAATAGCCCAGTGTGGCCAGCAGCTTCTGCGCGTCCAGCCGGGCCATGTCGAGCAGGCGATCCAGCTCATCGTCACTCAGGTCGGTGAGGGCGCGGTAACGTTGAATCTCCAGGTGCCGTTCCAGCAGGGTTTTGATCTCGTCGGTGGCGGAGACGGTGAGTAAAAAAGCGGGCGTGCCGGATGCGATGCTATTGGGCTCGGAGGCAGGAGCGGTGGGCGACTCTGGTGCGTCTGGCGCGTCTGGCTCGGTGGTCTCGAAGGTGTTGTCCGCAGCCTGTGTTTCAGGGCTGGGCGGGCTCGGGTTGGCATCCACCGGCGGTACCGCCTGCGCGGCTGCCAGCAGCGGCAACAGCAGGCACGCTGCGGTTAACCAGAGCGCCTTCATTTGCTGAGCAGGCGCATGGCGTCTTCCAGACCCTTGAGCGTCATCGGGAACATGCGCTGGCTCATGAGCTGCTGCACGATAGCGATGCTCTGGCGGTACTGCCACACGCCTTGCGGCTCGGGGTTGATCCAGGCGAATTGCGGGTAGGCGTGCGTCAGGCGGCCCAGCCACTCGGCACCGGCTTCGTCGTTGCTGTATTCCACGCTGCCGCCGGGCTGCAAAATTTCGTACGGGCTCATGGTGGCGTCGCCGATGAAGATCAGTTTGTAGTCCTTGTTGTACTTGCGCACGATGTCCCAGGTCGGGAACTTCTCGGCAAAACGGCGGCGGTTGTTCTTCCAGACAAAGTCGTAAACACAGTTGTGGAAGTAATAAAACTCCAGGTGTTTGAACTCGGTCTTGGCGGCAGAAAACAGCTCCTCGACCCGGGCGATGTGTTCGTCCATGGTGCCGCCCACGTCCATCAGCAGCAGCACCTTGACATTGTTGTGGCGCTCCGGGCGCATTTTGATGTCCAAGTAACCGGCGTTGGCTGCGGTGCTGCGGATGGTGTCGTCTAGGTCCAGCTCTTCCACATGGCCCTCGCGCGCAAATTTGCGCAGGCGGCGCAGCGCGACCTTGATGTTGCGGGTGCCGAGCTCCTGGGTGTCGTCATAGTCGCGGTAGGCGCGCTGCTCCCAGACCTTGACCGCACTTTTGTTCTGACCCGGCCCGCCAATGCGAATGCCCTTGGGGTTGTAACCACCATGGCCAAACGGGCTGGTGCCGCCGGTGCCGATCCACTTGCTGCCGCCTTCGTGGCGCTCTTTTTGTTCTTCAAGGCGTTTTTTGAGCGTCTCCATCAGCTCGTCCCAGCCCATGGCCTCGATGGCGGCTTTTTGCTCAGGCGTCAGGTGGATATCCAACGTCTTTTTGAGCCAGTCGAGCGGGATGTCTTGGGTGATGTCGGTGATTAACTCCACACCATGGAAGTAAGCAGCAAACGCTTTGTCGAACTTGTCGTAATGTTTTTCGTCCTTGACCAGCGTGGCGCGGCTCAAAAAGTAGAAGTCCTCGATCTTGTAACCTTGCGGCGCATCACCTGTCTCGTCATCCTCAGCCTGCGGCGTTTTGGGCCCGACCACCCCGAGCTTGAGCGCCTCCAGCAGGGTCAGGAATTCCTTGACCGAGACCGGCAGTTTGGCGGCGCGTAGGGTGTAGAAGAAGTCGATCAGCATGGGGTGCGAAGTATTTCAGATGGAGCCGGTTAAGCCCTGGGTTTGTCCAGCGAATACAGCAACTGCGCCTTGACCTCGGGCCACTCCCCGCTGCGCAGGCTGTACATCACGGTGTCGCGGATGCTGCCGTCGCGACGCAGCGCGTGGCCACGGATCACGCCGTCTTTTTTGGCGCCCAGGCGCTCGATGGCAGCTTGACTGGCAAAGTTGAAGTTGTCGGTGCGCCAGCCCACCACATGGCAGCCCAGCACCTCAAACGCATGGGTCAGCAACAGCAGCTTGGCGGTGGTGTTGACGTGGGTGCGCTGCACACTTTTGGCGTACCAGGTCCAACCAATTTCTACGCGTTTCACGGCAGGCAGGATGTCGTGGTAGCTGCTGGTGCCCAGCACCTTGCCGGTGGCTGCCTCAAGCACGGCAAATGCAAAGCGGTTGCCCGCTTCACGCATGGCCAGCGCGTCTTCAATGTATTTGCGGGTGTTTTCGGGTTCGGGCACCGAGGTGACGCGGATGTTCCAGAGTTCACCATCGGCAGCGGCGGCACGCAGGCCGTCTTCATGGTCCAGACTCAGGGGCAGTAGGGTGATGCCACGGGCACTCAGGGAAACGGGTTCAACAAAAGCCATTCAACAACTCCAAAACTTTGATTTCAAAACGCCAGACTACCCATATCGCCGCGCGGTAGTTGGTATGGGCGACCTCCGATTTCTGGTACCCCAGTATGAGGAGGGCGCCCGTACCGGCTGCCGCGTAGCGCAGACCCATGTCGCATGAATACCGGTTGCAAACAACTACCGGTTGCGCTGCTGCATGAACACCAGCTTCTCAAACAGCGTCACATCCTGCTCATTCTTCAGCAGCGCTCCCACCAGCGGAGGCACGGCCACCTTGTCGCCTTCGGTGTGCAGCACCGACGCTGGAATGTCCTGCGCCATCAGCAGCTTGAGCCAGTCCAGCAGTTCGCTGGTGGACGGCTTTTTCTTCAGGCCGGGCAGGTTGCGGATGTCAAAAAAGGTCTTCATCGCGGCCTGCAGCAGCTCGGTTTTGAGGCCGGGAAAGTGCACGTCCACAATTTGTTTCATGGTCGCCGCATCGGGGAATTTGATGTAGTGGAAGAAACAGCGGCGCAGGAACGCGTCGGGCAACTCTTTTTCGTTGTTGGAGGTGATGAACACCAGCGGTCGGTGTTTGGCGCGGATCAGTTCACGCGTCTCGTAGCAGTAGAACTCCATGCGGTCGATTTCGCGTAACAAATCGTTCGGGAACTCGATGTCGGCCTTGTCGATCTCGTCAATCAGCAGCGCCACCGGTTGGTCAGCCGTGAAGGCCTGCCACAACACGCCTTTGACGATGTAGTTGTGGATGTTTTTGACCCGCTCGCCGCCGTCAATGTCCGACAGCTGCGAATCCCGCAACCGGCTCACCGCGTCGTATTCATACAAACCCTGCTGCGCCTTGGTGGTACTTTTGATGTGCCATTGCAGCAGCGGCAGGTTCAACGCGCCCGCCACTTCCTCAGCCAGCATGGTTTTGCCGGTGCCGGGTTCACCCTTGACCAGCAACGGGCGCTGCAGGGTGATGGCGGCGTTCACCGACAACATCAGGTCAGTCGTGGCGACGTAGTTTTGGGTGCCTTGGAATTTCATGGTGGTCAGTCGGGTGAGTAGGGGTCGAAACAAACGCGGCGCAGCCAGCTTGTCATGGTAAAGCAGTGCGCTCAGTCCTGTGTGGCGCGGCGTTGCACGTTGGCGATGTAGGCGTTGCCATCGGGTGGGCGCCCGGCGCGCTGGCTTTCCCACAACATCTGGCCAAGGCAGTCCATCACCTCGTGGTGCGCATCGTGCAGGGAGTCGCGCTTGTGCGTGAGCAGTTCCACCGCCTGGCGGATGCCACGTGGCTGGTCGATGCTGCACTGCTCGGTGATGGACAGATGCATCGACAGGTGCAGAAACGGGTTGCTTTTGCCGTCCTCTGGCACCGCCATGCTGGCCAATGCGGCGGCCTCGTCGGCCAGCTCGGCGTGGTATTCGGGGTGCTCGTCGATCCACAACGACGCGATGGTTTCAATCGCCTCCATGGTTTGCCCGGTCTGGGCTTTGGCATAAACAGTGCAAAAAAAACGGCGAACATCGGCTTGGGAGGGACTGAACATAAGGTGTTTAAAAATCAGTGAGAAAGATGCTTGGCTCACGCCAGCCAAACGGGAAGCTGCCATTTGCGCCACAACGCCAACCCGCGCAAGCCGGCCGTGACCACCAGGCAGGTGAGCATCGCTGCCCAGCCTGGCGCACCCAGTTCCCACACACCCAGGTAAGCCCATCCGCCAGCAAAGGCGCATACGGCGTAGGGCTGGTGGTCGCGCAAGGTGGTGGGGATTTCGTTGCACACAATGTCGCGCAGCACGCCGCCAAACACGCCGGTGATCACGCCCATCAGCACCACCACCAGGGCGGGCATGTTGGCCCCCAGCGCCTGATGCACGCCACTGGCGGCGAACAGGCCCAGGCCCAGCGCATCGGGCACGGCGATGTGTTTCTGGGTCGCTTCAAAATGGTGGCTGCGTAAAAAAAGCATCGACAATGCGCAGATCAGCAGCACGCCCCACAACATTTCGACATGTCGGACCCAGAAAAACGGCCGCTGGTCCAGCAACAAATCGCGCAGCGTGCCACCACCAAAGGCCGCCAGAAAACCGACCACACAAATACCCACCGCGTCCAGCCGCTTTCGGGCGCCTTCCAAAACCCCGGACAATGCGAACGCCGTGGTGCCCGCCAGTTCGACCAGCAATCTGAGCGTTTCGCCCCACTGTTGAAAGTTGTTCATGTCTGAATTGTCGCGTTATGGCCTTGTTTGAAACTTTTCCCCTGATCACCAACCCGTATTTCTACGTGGTCACCATTCCTGCCGTGCTGTTGATGGGTATCAGCAAAAGTGGTTTTGGCGCCGGTTTTGGTTCGCTGGCGGTGCCGATGATGGCGCTGGCAGTGACGGTCCCGCAGGCGGCAGCCATCTTGATGCCGGTGCTGCTGGTGATGGACATCCTGGGCATGGCGGCCTTTCGCAAAGACTTTGATATGAAGCTGCTGCGCTTTTTGCTGCCCTGGGGGTTGGTGGGGATCGCGATTGGCGCGCTGCTCTTCAAGGTCCTGAACGCGCAGGTGGTGGCGGGGCTGGTCGGGGCGTTCACCTTGTTGTTTCTGGCGCAGCGGGTGGCGTTCCCGCCCAAGCCAAACAGCGCGGCACCGCCCCAATGGCTGGGTGCGGTGCTGACGGCTACCTCGGGTTTCACCAGTTTTATTGCCCACGCGGGCGGGCCGCCGGTCAACGCCTATGTGATCCCGATGCGGCTCTCACCCGTGCGTTTCACCGCCACCATGGCGTTTTTCTTCTTTGTGATGAACCTGTCCAAATGGATTCCGTACGCCTGGCTGGGCCTGCTGGACTGGCGAAACATGGCGACCTCGCTGGTGCTGCTGCCGATTGCGCCGATTGGGGTGTGGGTCGGGGTGTGGCTGGCGCGGCGCATCAGCCAGGTGTTGTTTTACCGGTTTTTGTACGCCGGGATGCTGCTGACCGGCGTCAAACTGCTGTGGGATGCTTTCAAGTAACCGCGCACGCTACTGTAAAAAATAGAGCATCACACCATTTTGAGGCAATGGATGTCGCCAGGGTGGCTTTGAAAATCGGGTTCAGTGGGCCTGCGATAAACCGTCGTCCGGACCGGGCTGCGCGGGTACCGCAAACTGTTCACTGGCCCAGGCGCCCAGGTCGATCTGCTTGCAGCGCTCGCAGCAAAACGGTCTGAACTTGTTGCTGGCGGCGTACAGGCTGGGGCCACCACATTGGGGGCAGGTGACCCATTTTTCAGGGATCACGGGCGGCGTGTCGGGCGGGGTCATGAACACAGTGCCAGTTCAAAGGCCACATCATCATCGACCAGGTGCGGGCGCTGGTCCTCACCCAGTTGCATCAGCCGCACTGAGACCATCAGCCGGTTGCCACTGATCTCGGGGATGAGCGCCTGCGCTGCGTTCAGCGCCACACGCAGCAGCAAGAAAGTGCGCCCCTGCGGTAGGCTTTGCTGAAACTGCCCGCCATTGGCGATCACCTTTTGCGGCGAGCCCGAGTCGCGCAGCAATTTAAGCAGCAGTTGCACCGCGTCAGACAGGGCGCCGAGCGAGCTGGTCCACTGGTGCAGATCCGCTTGACGGCTGGCACCGGGTTTGTGCTGCCAGGCGTAATACGAAGGCAGGTCAAACTCGCACGTGCCACCGGGGATGCTGATGCGGCTGCGGATGCTCATCAGCCAGTCGTTCTCGGTCAGCGGCTGCCCGGCTTTGCCCTGCTGGGTGTTCAGGGCGGTGTAACACTGGTCAATGTCAGCGATCACCTTGTCCAGCACCGTCTCGGCAATGGCGGGGTTGCCGCGGAAGCTGTCGAGCAGGTGTTTTTGTTTGTCCAGATCTTTCAGCAGGTCGGCCTTCAGGTCGGCCCGCGCGGCGACATCCATGATTTCGAACAAGGTGACCAGGGCAAAGTGGTGGTCCAGCGCGTCAACGCGGATCACCAGTTGCTGCAGACGCAGAAACAAGTGCTCTAGCCGCAGATAGGTGCGAATGCGTTCGTGTAAGGGATATTCGTAAAGAATCACGCGATTGGGGGGTGTGGAAGTTGCGCCAATGATAGCCCGAAGCCCACGGCCAGCGTGGCCACTTCGGCGCGTAAACCCCCCAGAGACAGGGCATCGTTGAAGATCACCGCATCGGCGGCCCGCAGTCGGCGCAGGCGGGGTGATTGCGCCTGGATGATGGCCTGCACGGTGGCCGGATCCAGCTGGTTGCGGGCCACCACACGGGCCAGCTGGGTCTGTGGCAGGCAGTCCACCACCAGCACGGCATCGACTTGCGAGCGCCAGTGGGCAGATTCCACCAGCAGCGGCACATCGAACACCAGGCAGCGGTGTGCGGAGGCTTCGGCCGCCGCGGCCTGTCGCCCCGTTTCCTGCCCGACCAACGGGTGGATGATGGCCTCCAGCCGCTTCCTGGCAGCGGGGTCCGAGAACGCCAACGTGCGCATGTGGTCGCGGTCCAACGCACCTTCAGGTGTGATCATGGCGTCGCCAAAAGCGTTACGGATCAGGGGAATGGCCAGACCACCCGGCGCGGTCACGGCGCGGGCGATGGCGTCTGCGTCGATGACGGCGGCGCCCAAATCGGCCAGAAAACCGGCCACGGTGCTTTTGCCGCTGCCAATGCCGCCGGTCAGCCCCAGGCGAAAAGCGCGAGCCATCGCTTACAAGCCAACCGTGCTCAGGATGGCTTGCGGCCCAAAAATCATGGCTGTCAGCCCGGCGCCCGCCAGGAAAGGTCCGAAGGGGATGTAGCCGCCTTCACGCAGGCCGCTGGAAAACTTCATGGCGATGCCCACGATGGCGCCAATCACCGAGGCCATCAGGATGATGGGCACCAAGGCCTGCCAGCCGAACCACGCGCCCAGCGCGGCAAACAGCTTGAAGTCACCAAAACCCATGCCTTCCTTGCCGGTGGCCAGCTTGAAGCCCCAGTACACCAGCCACAGCGACATGTAGCCACCCACTGCGCCCCACACGGCGTCGGGCAGGCTGACCGACGTCCAGGCCAAGGCCGAAGCGATCAGACCTGCCCAGACAAAGGGCAGGGTGATGTCGTCAGGCAGCAGGGTGGTGTCCCAGTCGATCATGCACAGCGTGATCAGCGCGGCGGCAAAGCCACTCCAGACCAGCGCCGCAGGGGTCGGGCCAAAGCGCCAGGCGCAAAAGAAAAACAGCGCCCCGGTCACCAGCTCCACCGCCGGGTAACGCAGGCTGATCGGTGCGCCGCAGTGCTTGCACTTGCCGCGCAGCACCAGGTAGCTCAGGACCGGTATGTTCTCCAGCCAGGACAGTTGGTGGCCGCACGTCTGGCAGCGCGAGCGCGGCACCATCAGGTTGAACGGCGCGGTCTCGGGCGGCTCCTTGCCGGTCATCTCTGCGCATTCGGCCTGCCATTGCGCGTCCAGCATGACGGGCAGGCGGTAGATCACCACGTTGAGAAAGCTGCCTATCAGCAGCCCCAGCAAACCCCAAAGACCGGCATCGACACCGGCTGATACTAAATAGGCCTGGCTCAGCATGTCCGTCCATCTCCTCAAAAGTTGCTATCGATCTTACGATGCACCGGTGCACGAATCAGCGCGTTCACCTCAAAAGATGGGTGTTTCAAATGAATGGCCACGCCAAAGGGGCGGGGGCAGGCGTCGGCCCGGCGGCCCTTAACTGCCACAAGTGGTCCGGATACACCGAAGCTTTGCTTGCGGTGATGTCTGGCCAGGACTAGACTTGGTCGCTTGCCCTCTGTCAATATTTCAAGGAGTTTTCATGAGCACTTACACCGCAGCCCAAAAAGAAAAGTTGATGAGTGACTTGCAGGTCGTCATTGGCGACGCTGAGGCACTCTTGCGAATGACATCTGACGAAGTGGGTGAAGGCGCCTCCGACCTGCGTCGACGCATCGTGGAACGCATGAACCAAGCCAAGGCAGAGTTGGCACATCTGCAGCAGGTCGCTGTGGCCAAGGTGAAAGAGGCTGGCCATGTCACAGATGAGTTTGTCCACGAAAACCCCTGGAAGTCGATCGGCATCGCCGCTGGCGTTGGTCTGGTCATTGGTTTGCTGATCAGTCGGCGATAGTCGCTCGGCGCATGTCAGACGCCGTACCAGCCAGAGGATTGCTGGCCTCGCTGCGCCAGTTTGTCGGCACCTTGCTCGACATCGCCCAGGTCAGGCTGGAACTGCTGGGCACCGAGATCGAGTTTGAAAAACGGCGGCTCTTTGACGGGCTGCTGTGGGCTGGCATGGCGGTGCTGTTGCTGGGTCTGGGCTTGGTCCTGCTGTGCGGTTTTGTGATCCTGTTGCTGTGGGACGGCTACCGCTTGGCAGCCGTCGGGACCCTGGCGGTGCTGTTTCTTGGTGCTGGCGTCTTGTCCATGCAGTCGGCCCGGCGGCGTATGCGCAATTCATCAGGTATGTTCACGGCCAGCTTGTCAGAGTTGCAACGCGATCGGGCCGGGCTGGTCCCACCGGTTGACCATGAATAACACCGATTTGTTGCTGCGTCAGCAAATGTTGTTGGGTCGCAGTCAGCAGCTGCGCGCATCGCTGGCAGAACTGTCGACGGTTGTTCAGCAGCCCTTGGCTGCGGTTGACACAGCGCAACGTGGCCTGCAATGGCTGTACGACCATCCGTTGGTGCCGCTGGGTGCGGTGACGTTGCTGGTGGTGTTGCGCCCAAGCCGGGCCTTGCGCTGGACCGGGCGCCTTTGGTGGACTTGGCAAACCTGGCAACGCGTGCAGCGCGCGCTGTACCGACGGTGACCCACCTCTGAAAGCTGCAGCGAGCCTGCCTGCAGCTTTTCTAGACCCTTACACCACCTGACCGAGCTTGAAGATGGGCAGGTACATCGCTACCACAATGCCGCCGATGACCGTGCCCAGAATCACGATGATGATGGGCTCCATCAGGCTGGAAATGCCCGCCACCATGTCGTCCACCTCGGATTCGTAAAAGTCGGCCGCCTTGCCCAGCATGTGATCGATCGAGCCCGATTCTTCACCAATGGCACACATCTGCAGCACCATCGATGGGAACAGGTTCACGTTGGTCATGGCCGCCGTCAGCGCGGTACCGGTGGACACCTCTTGCTGGATTTTGACGGTGGCGGCCTCGTACACATAGTTGCCTGCGGCGCCGCCCACCGAATCCAGTGCCTCGACCAGCGGCACACCGGCAGCAAACATGGTCGAGAGCGTGCGCGTCCAGCGGGCAATGCTGGATTTTTCCACCAGCACACCAAAGATGGGCAGCTTGAGCATCAGCCGGTCCATGAAAATCTGCACCTTTTTGTTGCGCTGCCAGGCCTGCATGAAGAAGTAAAAACCACCGCCCAGACCGCCAAAAATCAGCCACCAGTAGGCGACAAAAAACTCGCTCATGGCGATCACCAGCAGCGTGGGGGCGGGGAGGTCGGCACCAAAGCTGGTGAACACCTCTTTGAAGGAGGGCACCACAAAGATCATGATCACCGCAGTGACCACAAACGCCACGATCAGCACCGCAATCGGGTACATCAAGGCGGACTTGATCTTGGATTTCATCGCCTCGGTCTTTTCCATGTACACCGCCAGGCGGTCCAGCAGCTGGTCCAGGATACCGGCGGCTTCACCGGCTTCGACCAGGTTGCAGTACAGCGCGTCAAAGTGCAGCGGGTACTTGCGAAACGCCGTGCTCAGCGAGGTGCCGGTTTCCACATCGTTGCGAATGTCATTGAGCAGGCGCGTCACGCTCGGGTTGGGGTTGCCACGGCCCACGATATCGAAGGCTTGCAGCAGCGGCACACCGGCTTTCATCATGGTAGCCAGTTGGCGCGTGAAGATGGCAATGTCTTTGGGCTTGATGCGCTTGCCCGCGCTCATGCGGCGTTTCTTGATCTTGGTGGGCATGACGCCCTGGCGGCGCAGCGCGGCGGTGACCTGGTTCTCACCGGCGGCGCGGGTTTCGCCACGCACCTGTTTGCCGTTGCGGTCCTTGCCCTCCCACTCAAAGACGAATTCCTTGACGACTACTTTTTGTTTTGTTTTTTCAGTTGCCATCGTGCGCCGTGTGTGTTGGTTTATTCATTGGTGACTGCCAAAACCTCTTCCAGCGAGGTCAACCCCATCCTGACTTTTTGCAAGCCCGCTTCCCGCATGGTCTTGACACCTTCTCGCCGGGCCTGCTCGGCAATCTCAAGTGTGCTGCCATCGCGCAGGATGATGCGCTGGATGTCTTCCGTGATGGGCATCACCTGGTACAGGCCGACCCGGCCTTTGTAACCGTTGTTGCAGGCGTTGCACCCTACCGGGTGATAGGGCTTCCAGCTGCCGTCGATCTCAGCGGGCTTGAAACCGGCGTCCAGCAAGGCCTTCTCGGGCACCTCGATGGCTTTTTTGCAGGTGGCGCACAGCCTGCGCGCCAGGCGTTGCGCCGAAATCAACAGCACACTGGAGGCAATATTGAACGGCGCGATTCCCATGTTGCGCATGCGCGTGAGCGTGGACGGCGCATCGTTGGTGTGCAAGGTGGACAGCACCAGGTGACCCGTCTGCGCAGCCTTGATGGCGATGTCGGCCGTTTCGATGTCGCGGATTTCACCCACCATGATGATGTCGGGGTCTTGCCGCAGAAAAGATTTGAGCGCCACCGAAAAGGTCAGCCCGGCCTTTTCGTTGACGTTGACCTGGTTCACGCCCGGCAGGTTGATTTCAGACGGATCTTCTACCGTGGCGATGTTGACACCGGGTTTGTTCAACAGGTTCAGGCAGGTGTAAAGTGACACCGTTTTACCTGAGCCGGTGGGGCCGGTGGCCAGGATCATGCCGTAGGGGCGGCTGATGGCTTGCATCAGGCGTTCTTTTTCTTCGGGCTCGTAACCCAGTGCATCAATCCCCAGCTTGGCGGTGCTGGGGTCCAGAATCCGGATCACGATCTTTTCGCCAAACAAGGTGGGCAGGGTGCTGACACGGAAGTCGATCACCCGGTCCGGCCCGACCTTGAGCTTCATCTTGCCGTCTTGCGGCACCCGTTTCTCGGAGATGTCCATCTTCGAGATCACCTTGATGCGCGAGGCCAGCTTGTCCTTGATCGCAATCGGCGGGGAGGCAATTTCGCGCAGCTCACCGTCAATGCGAAAACGCACCCGATAGTTGTGCTCGTAGGGCTCGAAGTGCAGGTCAGAGGCGCGCATCGAGAACGCGTCCAGCATCATCTTGTGCAGGAACTTGACCACCGGCGCGTCGTCGACCTCGGATGACGCTGCGGTCGCACTGTCATTGACCTGTTCGGTCATCAGCTCGTCAAACTCGAAATCGTCGCCCACGATGTTGTCGATGGACTCGGTGGCCGTCAGCGTGCTGCTCGACACCAGTTTGAGCAGCTTGTCGTATTCGGCCACCACCCAGTCTACGCTCTGGCGGGTGGAAAATTTGATTTTTTCGGCGGCTTGCTGGTCAGATGGGTCCGCTGTGGCCACGATCAACCGGTTCTGCCGCTTGCCCAGCACCACCAGGCGGTAGTCCTGGCAGGTTTTGTTGTCCAGCAAACCACGCGGCAACAGCTGCGGGTTGATGGCGTCCAGGTCGATGATGGGCACCGCAAAGGCCAGCGACAAGGTGTGCGCCAGATCTTTGGCAGACACCGCGCCTGATCCGGTGAGTTCGGCAATAAAACTGGACCGCTTGAACTGTGCCTTGCGAAAAATCTCTTCGGCGTACTTTTGTTCCAACTTGCCTGCCATCACCAACGTGCGCCCCAGTCCTGGCAAGGTGCTGACTGGCGTGCTGAGTGGCATTGTTTCGGTCATGGACATAAGGGGAGACTGTACTACCTGATCGGTTTTTTTCAAATGACCTGCCGGGGACGACAAGGTGTGAATTGGCAAATACGCGACGTCCTGGGCAGATCAGCCCGCGTGGCTGCCGTTTTGGCCTCAGGAGAGCAGGGCTTGCGCAAATTCCTGGGCGTTGAATGTTTCCAGATCCTCCAGCTTTTCACCCACACCGATGAAATACACCGGTATCGGGCGCTCGCGGGCAATGGCGGCCAGCACACCGCCTTTGGCCGTGCCGTCGAGCTTGGTCACGATCAGGCCGGTCAGCCCCAGGATGTCGTCAAACGCCTTGACTTGGCTGAGTGCGTTCTGGCCGGTGTTGCCGTCAATCACCAGCAGGATTTCATGCGGCGGCACGCTGGCAGTGCTGGCTGCGCTGGGGTTGGCCAGGTCGACCAGCGGGCCGGTTTTCTGGATCACGCGCTTGATCTTTTTCAGCTCTTCCATCAAATGCAATTGGGTCGGTAGCCGCCCGGCGGTGTCCACCAGCACCACATCGCGCCCGCGCGCCTTGCCCGCGCTCACCGCATCAAACGACACGGCCGCCGGGTCGCCCCCGTCCTGGCTGATGATGTCCACGGTGTTGCGGTCGGCCCAGATGCCGAGCTGTTCACGTGCCGCGGCCCGGAACGTGTCGGCTGCGGCCAGCAGCACGGTGGCCCCTTCGCTGGCCAGATGCCGGGTGAGTTTGCCAATCGACGTGGTTTTGCCCGCGCCGTTGACACCGGCGACCATGATCACGGTGGGTTTGAACTGGCCAATGAGCAGCGGCTTTTGCAGCGGCGTGAGCAACTGGGCCAGCGACTGCACCAGTAGCCCTTTGACGGCGGCGGGGTCAGTGGTTTTGGCCTCCTTGACGCGGCGTTTGAGGTCTTCCAGCAAATGCGAGGTGGCCTTGACGCCGGTGTCGGCCATCAACAGCGCGTTTTCCAGATCTTCGTACAGCGCATCGTCGATCTGGGTGCCGGTGAACACGGTGGCGATGCTGGCGCCGGTTTTACGCAGGCCAGTCTTGAGCTTGGCCAGCCAGGACGTGCGCACGGGGGATTCGGTTGCCGGTTTGGCGGGCGCTACCGCCT
>Ga0209066_10002710_pt1 | contig 21109 bp, 20 predicted proteins | sample All_14_2_FD_187198 | JGI IMG/M metagenome (GOLD analysis project Ga0209066, IMG submission 187198) | Freshwater microbial communities in response to fracking from Pennsylvania, USA - Allegheny Zone_MetaG_DW_15 (SPAdes) (version 2) ... | reverse complement strand
CTCTCGGCCTTGGCCCAGGCGCGTACCCCGCCGATCTCGAGCGGCAAGAGCGGGGTGGGCGGCAGGATCTGCGCGATGGCCCGGGCGGCGGCGCGCACGCCCTCGGCGTCTGGCGTTCGGCTCTGGCTCATGGGCATTGGTCCTCAAGGTTGGGCCTGCGATCATCAGGCTCGCCGGCTGCGATCCCGAAAAGCGGTTCCCACAGCTCGGGCCAATGCTCTAAGGCGCGGGGCCGGATTCGTTTCACGAAAGGTTTTCGTCATGTCGCCAGCCAAGTCCAGCACGGTTCTCGTCATCGGCGCGGGCGGGGTCAGCTCGGTGTGCGTGCACAAGATGGCGTTCAACCCCGAGATCTTCCCCGAAATCCACCTCGCCAGCCGCACCAAGGCCAAGTGCGACGCGATCGCCGCCTCGGTCAAGGCGCGCTGCGGTCGCGACATCGCCACCTACGAGATCGATGCCGAGGAAGTGCCGGCGATGGTCAACCTCATCCGCAAGGTTCAGCCCGGCCTCGTCGTCAACCTCGCGCTGCCCTATCAGGACCTGCCGATCATGGAGGCCTGCCTTGCCGCCGGGGTCGATTATCTCGACACCGCCAATTACGAGCCCAAGGACGAGGCCAAGTTCGAATACAAGTGGCAATGGGCCTATCACGATCGTTTCCGCGAGGCCGGCCTGATGGCGCTGCTCGGCTCGGGCTTCGATCCCGGGGTCACCTCGGTCTTCACCATGTGGCTTAAAAAGCACAAATTGAAGACCATCCGTCAGCTCGACATCCTCGATTGCAATGGTGGCGACCACGGCCAGCACTTTGCCACCAACTTCAATCCCGAAATCAACATCCGCGAAGTTACCGCCCCGGCGCGCCACTGGGAGAAGGGCCAGTGGGTCGAGACCCCGGCCATGTCCACCAAGGTCGCCTTCGACTTCGAGGGCGTGGGGCAGAAGAACATGTATCTCATGTATCACGAGGAGCTTGAAAGCCTCGCCCGCTTCGTCCCCGAGCTTGAGCGGGCGCGCTTCTGGATGACCTTTGGCGATCAATACATCAACTATCTGACCGTGCTGCAGAATGTCGGCATGACCAGCATCGAGCCGGTGAAGTTCCAGGGCCGCGAGATCATCCCGCTGCAATTCCTCGCCGCGGTGCTGCCCAAGCCCGAAACCCTGGGCGAGACCACCAAGGGCAACACCAATATCGGTGTCATCGCCACCGGCGAGGCGATCGATGGCAGCGGCGAAAAGACGTTCTACATCAAGAACATCTGCAGCCATGAGGCGGCTTACGAGGAAACCGGCAACCAGGCGGTGAGCTACACCACCGGGGTGCCGGCCATGATCGGCGCGGCGCTGATGGTGCAGAACATCTGGCGCGGGGAAGGGGTGTTCAACATGGAGCAGATGGATCCCGATCCCTTCATGGAGATGCTCAACCGGCACGGCCTTCCCTGGACGGTGGAGGAGCTGCCAGAGCCGGTGGCGTTCTGATGCCTGCGGCCGGAGCGATCCTGCCCGTCATCCTGCTCGCGCTCGCGGCGGTGCTGATGAATGTTGCCTGGTATTATCACCTGAAGCAGCCTTCGCTCGGGCTGCTGGCGGCGATCGGGCTCGCCTGGGGCATTGCCCTTGTCGAATATTGCCTGGCGGTGCCGGCCAACCGCATCGGCATTGCCCATTTCTCGCTCGCCGAGCTCAAGACCATCCAGGAAGTGCTCTCGCTCGCCGGCTTTGTCGTGGTTGCCTGGGTGCTGTTCGGCCAGGCCCCCGGCCCCAGCCAGCTTGCCGGCTTTGCCCTCATTGCAGGAGGCGCGTTCATGATCTTCAAGAGCCCGCTCGGCTGATGCAGACGAAGGCCGGCGATCCGGGCGCCTTTGCCCATTTCGATCTGGCGCGGGTGGATAGCCCCGCCTTCGTTGTCGATGCCGCGAAGCTGCGCGCCAATTGCCGCGTGCTTGCCGCGGTGCGCGATGCCGCGGCGGCCGAGGGCGGGGATATCCGCATCTTCGCCGCGCTCAAGGCCTTCAGCATGTGGGCCACCGCGCCGATCATCGGCGAATATCTCGATGGGGTGGCGACCTCAGGCCTGTGGGAAGCGCGCCTTGCCAGCGAGTTCTATGATGGCGAGATCGCTACCTATTCGGCCGCCTTCAAGCCCGAGGATCTGCCCGAGATCTGCCGCCTGTCCGATCATCTGATCTTCAATTCGCCCTATCAGCTCGCCCGCGCCCGCCCGATCCTTGAGCAGGCGGCAGCGAGCGGGGCGCGGGTGAGCCTGGGCTTGCGCGTCAATCCGCAGGTCGCCACCGGAGAGGTTGCCAAATATGATCCTTCCGCCCCCGGCTCGCGCCTCGGCTTTCCGCTCGACCAGCTTCTGCCCGAGCATCTGGAAGGGATCGAGGGCATCCACTTCCACAACCTGTGCGAGCAGGATTTCCTCCCGTTGCAGGCGACCTGGGACCGGGTGTTCGATGCGATCGAGCCCTATTTCGACCAGCTCAAGTGGATCAACATGGGGGGCGGCCACCACATCACCCGCGCCGATTACCAGCGCGCCGAACTCGTCCAGTTCCTCAAGGATGCCGCGGCCGACACCGGCTGCCAGATCATCCTCGAGCCGGGCGAGGCGGTGGCGCTCGATGCCGGGATCCTGGTAGGCACGCTGCTCGACACCCACGAGAACGGGGTGATGGTGGGCATCACCGACATCTCGGCCACCTGCCACATGCCCGATGTGCTCGAGGCGCCCTATCGCCCGGCGATGCTGGGCGAGCGCGACGATCCGGCGATCGCCCCGATCAGGCTCGGCGGGCCCTCGTGCCTCGCGGGCGATGTGATCGGCGATTATCGCCTGCCCGTGCCGGCCGAGCCGGGGGCGCGCTTTGCCTTTCTCGATCAGGCCCATTACTCGATGGTCAAGACCAACACCTTCAACGGCGTGCCCTTGCCCTCGATCTGGCTGTGGGACAGCGAGACCGACGCGCTCGAATGCATCAAGCGCTTCGCTTACGAGGATTTCCGTGATCGGCTGAGCTAAGCGGCCGGCATGGCCTTCACCGGGCTGCCGCGCTCGTTCTGGTTGATCGCCAGCGCGAGGCCGGTGAGCGCGGTGAACTGCGCCACCGTGCGTTCCACGCGCTCCGCGTCGCTGCGGGGATCAAGACCGCCGCTTTCGAAGCGGTTGCCACCTTCGACCACGACCACCACATCGCCCTCGGCAAACAGGGCGCGAACCTGCTCGCTGGCAAAGGCACTTTCGAGCCTCAGCAGATGCTCGACATAGGCGGGGTGGACCAGCACCCGCGCTTCGACCTGATCGTCGCTGAACAGGGCAAAGGTCTCGGCAAAATCGGGGTGCACCTGATCGATCCGGTCGAGCTGGTGCCCGTTGAAGGTGAGTTTCTCGGGGATCGCGCCAAGGCCCATCAGGCCCCGCTTGCGGCCGGTGCGTTCGAGCAGTGTGGTCGATCGGAACGGGCGACCAAAGGCCATGCGGATGATCGCGCCGCGAAACACCTCGTTCCAGTCGTCGTGCTTGTCCCGGTCGCGACGCCGCTCGTGCAGCACGGCCTCGTAGAGCCGGAAATCATGGCCGGCAAGGCTGCCTTCCCAGCAATCCTCGATAACGGCACGGTCATGGTGCGGCACCAGGCCAAAGACATGCGCGCGCTGCAGCTCTGCGCCGGGGCTGGCCCGGAGCTGGTAGGAGACGCCGAAATGCTTCGCGATGGCGGAATTGATGGCGTGCTTGACCTGCTGCCTGACCTTGGCCGACGCGAGAAGAACCCAGACAAGCCCCAGAACCAGCGCCAGGGCTGTTACCAGCGCTTTCACTTCCCAGGGCAGCATCGGCGCGCACCACAACAGCCCGAGCAGTGGCACCAGGATCACCGCGGCGATCACGGCGCGCCTGCGTGACCTTTGCCTTGCGGCGGCGCGCTGGCCATCCTGCCCGGCCAGCCACGCGCCGAGCTCGCCCTGCATGATTGCCTCAATGTCGTTCTTCATGATCTTCCCCCCCAATAACCAATTGCTATAGTCAACATGGTTTGAGGTTGAGGTAAAGGGGGGCAGAATGGACACAAGCTGGTGGGGCGTGCTTGCGATCTTCGTAATCGGGCTGCTGATTGTTGTTGGAATTTACAACAAATTGGTGCGCTTGCGGCAGGCCGTGCGGCAGGGTGTTGCCGATATTGATGCGCAGTTGCGCCAGCGGCACGATCTCATCCCCAATCTGGTCGAGACCGTCAAAGCCTATGCCGGACACGAGGCGGCCACGCTCGATGCGGTGATCGCGGCGCGCAGCGCGGCGGCCAGCGCGGCACTCGCATCCGGCACTGAGCGCCAGCTCAAGGCCGCGCTCGGCAATCTGCTGGCGCTGGGAGAGGCCTACCCCGATCTCAAGGCCTCGGCCAATTTCCATGCACTCCAGCGCGAGCTTGCCGATGTCGAGGACAAGCTCGCGGCAGCCCGGCGGGCGCTCAATGCCGCCGCAGCGCGGTTCAATGCCGCGCGCGAATCATTTCCGGCAATCCTTGTCGCCGATGTCCTCGGCTTTGCTCCGGCCGATTTCCACCGGCTCGACGACAGCGAGCAAGGCAACCTCGATCAGACGCCGCGCGTGGGCTTCTGAGGCGCGCAAGCAAGCCTACCCAAGCCTCTGAAAAGCGGCTTGTTCCTTTCACATTCCGATCGTCTTCGGGCGGCGTGGCGGCGGCTGTCTTCAAAAAGTAACATTTCGCCGGGCCGCATGCGATTTTTCGTTTGCATTTCCCCCCCCAGACCCTAAATGCGCGCTTCCGCTGCCCCATGGGGACTTCCAAACCGCAAGGCAGCTTGTCGTTTTATGGTTTCAACAAACCGTTTTGGGGGTCCCTTGAGTTGCACATCTATCCTGACGCACGCGCTGTAGTCCGCGACCTTCGTCCGGACGAACCCGTCATCCTCAACCGCCCGCACGCGGCGCGGCGCGCTGCCCGCTTCTTCGTCGAGAAGTTCCCGGGCAAGGTGCTCTACGCCGTCAAGGCCAACCCGGCGCCCGATCTCATCAAGGTGCTGTGGGAGGCGGGCATCACCCATTTCGATGTCGCCTCGATCGCCGAGGTGCGGCTGGTGCGCGGCCTCCTGCCGGAGGCAGTGCTGTGCTTCATGCATCCGGTCAAGACCGCGGCGGCGATTGCCGAGGCCTATTTCCAGCACGGCGTGCGCACCTTCAGCCTCGACAGCTTCGAGGAGCTGGAGAAGATCATCGCCGCCTGCCGCAACCCCGAAACCGGCGCGCCGGCGCGTGACCTCAGGCTCTGCGTGCGGCTGCGCGTGTCGAGCGAATATTCCGAGCTCAGCCTCGCCTCGAAGTTCGGCTGCGACCTGATCGAGGCGCCGCGGCTGCTCCAGCAGGCCCGCCAGCACTGTGACTGGCTGGGGGTGTGCTTCCATGTCGGCAGCCAGGCGATGACGCCTTTCGCCTATGTCCAGGCGCTCGATCGCACCCGCGCGGCGATCGCCGAGGCCTCGGTGGTGATCGACATGATCGATGTCGGCGGGGGCTTCCCGAGCGCCTATCCCGGGCTCGAGCCGCCGCCGATGGAGGATTATTTCACCATCATCGCGCGCCACTTCGAGGCCCTGCCGATCGCCTACAACGCCGAGCTGTGGTGCGAGCCGGGGCGTGCGCTTTCGGCCGAATACAGCTCGATGATCGTGCAGGTGAACAAGCGCCGCGGCGAGGAGCTTTACATCAATGATGGCGCCTATGGCGCGCTCTACGATGCCGCCCATGTCGCCTGGCGCTTCCCGGTGCGCGCGCTCGGCGAGGATCTCATCGAGGACAATCTCGATTTCGCCTTCTACGGGCCGACCTGCGATGATGCCGATTACATGAAGGGGCCGTTCCCGCTTCCGGCGGACATCCAGGCGGGCGACTATATCGAGATCGGCATGCTCGGCGCCTATGGTGCGGCGATGAAGACCGGGTTCAACGGCTTCGGCGCGGCCGAGCAGGTGATCGTGGCGGACGAGCCGATGATGAGCCTGTTCAACGGCACGCGCAAGCGCGAGGCGGCCGACAACGTGGTGAGCCTGCGGCTGACGTGATCGCGGGTGGAGGCTTGCGGCGCGCGCCGCTTGCCTCCACCATTACCGCCATGACCATCGCGCTCTACGCCCTTGCCGCGCTCGCCGAGATCGCCGGCTGCTTTGCCTTCTGGGCCTGGGCGCGCGGCAATGCCTCGCCGCTGTGGCTGGTGCCGGGCCTTGCCTTCCTGGTGATCTTCGCGCTGCTGCTTACCCGCATCGAGGTCGATTTCGCCGGGCGCGCCTTTGCCGCCTATGGCGGGGTCTATATCGCCGCGAGCCTTGCCTGGCTGTGGGCGGTGGAAGGGACGCGGCCCGATCGCTGGGACGTGATCGGCGCCGTGGCGTGCCTCATCGGCGCCGCGATCATCCTGTGGGGCCCGCGCACAGGCCTGGGCTAGGCCTCAATCAAACCCCACGAAGCGCGCCGCCTCGGCGACGCTGCGGCGTTCGCTCACCACGGCGTTGGCAGGAAAGTCGGGATCGGGCCAGCCCATCGCCACCGCCTTCATGATCACCTGATCGTCCGGGATGCCGGCATGTTCGCGCACCACCGGGCTTTGCATGATCCCTTGCGAATTGATCACGCAGCCCAGCCCCTTGCTCCAGGCGGCGTTGACCAGCTGGGTGGTCACCGCGCCGCAATCAAAGGCGGTGTCGTCCGAGCCCGAAAGCGCGCGGTCATAGGTGATGATGATGCACACCGGCGCATCGAACTGGCGAAAGCCGCGCAGCACCCAGTCCTGCCGGGCTTCCTGGTCATCGCGGGCGATACCCATGGCGCCGAACAATTGCTTGGCCACCGCGATCTGGCGTTCGCGGTGCACACCCGCGAAGGGCTCGCCGCGGCGGAACTCGCGCGAATCCGGGTATCCGGCAAGGATGCGCTCGGTGTTGCCCTGGCGGATGCGCGCGAGCGGCGCGCCGGTGATGACGTGGAAGTGATAGGGCTGGGTGTTCATCGAGCTTGGCGCGCGCATGGCGAGCGCAAGCACCTCCTCGATCAGCGCGCGCGGCACCGGCTTGTCGAGATAGCCCCTGATGCTGCGCCGCCCCAGCACCACCTCGGCATAGGTTTGCTCAGGGTTTCCCCCCATCCGCGCTCTCCCGAATCTGCTTTGGCAGCAAGGCTTAGCCGAGAGGCGGGCGCCGACAAAGGACGCTACGGCAGGGCGGGGGGCAGGGGCGCAAGACCGCCTGGCAGCGCGCGATCACGCCGCCTTGCGCAATTCCAGTTCGAGCCGGTCCCAGATTTCCACCAGCGCGGCCGTCAGCTCGTCCATCATCGCCTCGGTGTGCATCGGCCCGGGGGTGAAGCGCAGCCGCTCGGTGCCGCGCGGCACCGTGGGGAAGTTGATCGGCTGCACGTAGATGCCGTATTCGGCCAGCAGGATGTCGCTGATCTTCTTGGCGCGCACCGGATCGCCCACCATCAGCGGCACGATGTGGGTGACGCTGTCCATCACCGGCAGGCCCGCTTCGGCAAACTTGAGCTTGAGCAGGGCGGCGGCGCGCTGCTGCGCATTGCGCTCGACGCTGCTCTCCTTGAGGTGCCTCACGCTCGCCAGCACGCCCGCCACCAGCACCGGCGACAAGGAGGTGGTGAAGATGAAGCCCGGCGCATAGGAGCGGATGCAATCGACGATGCGCGCCGAGGCGGCGATATAGCCGCCCATCACCCCGAAGGCCTTGCCGAGCGTGCCTTCGATGATGTCGATCCGGTGCGCCGCGCCGTCGCGTTCCGAGATGCCCCCGCCGCGCGCGCCATACATGCCCACCGCGTGCACCTCGTCGATATAGGTGAGCGCGTTGTATTTCTCGGCGAGGTCGCAGATCGCGTGGATCGGGGCGACATCGCCGTCCATCGAATAGACGCTCTCGAAGGCGATCAGCTTGGGGGCCTTGGGATCCTCGGCGGCGAGCAATTGCTCAAGATGGGCCACGTCATTGTGGCGGAACACCCGCTTGGCGCAGCCCGAATTGCGGATCCCGGCGATCATGCTGGCGTGGTTGAGTTCGTCGGAAAAGATGATGCAGCCGGGCAGCAGCTTGGCGAGCGTCGAGAGCGTCGCATCGTTCGAGACATATCCGCTCGTGAACAGCAGCGCCGCTTCCTTGCCATGGAGGTCGGCCAGCTCGGCCTCAAGCTCGACATGGAGGTGGGTGTTGCCGCCGATATTGCGGGTGCCGCCCGAGCCAGCGCCCACATCATGCAGCGCGGCTTCCATCGCGCCGATCACCTTTTCGTGCTGGCCCATGCACAGATAGTCGTTGGAGCACCACACGGTGATCGGCTTGGGGCCGTTGTGTCCGTGAAAGCAGCGGGCGTTGGGATAGGCGCCCTTGTTGCGCAGGATATCAATGAAGACGCGGTAGCGGCCTTCCTCGTGCAGCCGTTCGATCGCCTGGTCGAAGATCTGATCGTAATTCACGTCGCGCGTCTCTTTGCCGTTGGCGCGCGGTCGGCCCGGCGCTCATCCTGCCTCGTCTTGCCGTGTCCGCCCCCAAACGCGCGGGCGCCCGGATTGTTTCGGCGGTATTTAGGGGCGCGCGCGCGCTTTTGCCACAGCGATCTTTGCGAGCCGCTCGCAAGCGCTGCTGGGGCCTAGAATGCCTCTGCCGAGGCAAAGCCGCGCGCGGCGAGCGCCGCCTCGAGCCCGGCGGCACCGGCAAGCGGCCCGGTGACGATGAAGCGATCCGGCCCGGTGCGGGCAAAGCCCTGGCCCTGGGTCAGCGCGGCGATGCGCCGGGCGATCCCGGTCGCGCCGTCGATCTGCGTCACGTTCGGGCCGAAAGCCGCGGCGAGCTCCTCCCCAAGCAGGGGGAAATGGGTGCAGGCCAGCACCAGCACGTCCAGCCCCTCGGCTCCCGGCATGGCGAGGAGCCGGGCCTTGACCGCGGCGATCAGCGCCGGATCGACCGTGCGCCCGCGCAGCTTGGCTTCGGCCGCGCCCACCAGCTCGGGTGCGGCGATGCGCAGCAGGCGCTTGTCGGCGGCAAAGCGCGCTTCCAGATCATCGACATAGGCCTGGCGGATGGTCGCCTCGGTGCCGAGAAGGCCGATCGTGCCGCTGCGGGTGAGCGCGGCGGCGGGCTTGATCGCGGGCACGGTGCCGACGATCGGGATCTCGAGCACCTCGCGCACCATGCCGAGCGCGATCGTGCTGGCGGTGTTGCAGGCGATGCAGGCAAGGCGCGGCTGCCAGCGCTCGGCCATGCGCCCGAGCAGCCCGGCCACGCGCGCGGCGATCTGCGCCTCGGTCTTGGAGCCATAGGGCAGGCCGGCAAGGTCCGCGGCATAGATCACCGGGGCATCGGGCAGCAGCTTGCGCAGGGCATCATAGACGGTGAGCCCGCCGACCCCGGAATCGAACAGCAGGATGGGCGAGGCAGGATCGGGCGGCACGCGGTCTCCATGGCGGCACGCGGGGCGCTCCGGCCTTGGCGTGCTTTTCTTTTCGCGCCCGGGCATTAGAAGATGCGGCAGGGTTTCAGCAAGCACAGAGCAGGGAGGATGTCTTGGACTGGCTCATTGCCGCGGTGATCGGCTTTCTGTTGGGCTCGGTGCCCTTCGGCCTCATCCTCACCCGCGCGGCGGGGCTGGGCGATGTGCGCAAGATCGGCAGCGGCTCGATCGGCGCCACCAATGTCCTGCGCACCGGCAACAAGGGCCTTGCCGCGGCCACCGTGCTGCTCGATGCCGGCAAAGCGGTTGCTGCGGTGCTGCTGGCCCGGCACTTCCTGCCCGGCAGCGAGGCCGTGGCCGCGGTTGCGGCCGTGGCCGGGCATTGCTTCACCCCGTGGCTTGGCTTCAAGGGCGGCAAGGGCTTTGCCAGCGCTGCCGGTGTGCTCGCGGTGCTGGCCTTCCCGGCCTTCTTCGTCTGCGCGATGATCTGGACGGCGAGCATTGCCTTGAGCCGCATTTCCAGCCTCTCCTCGCTCGTCAGCGTCACCGCCGCGCCGCTGGTGGCCTGGGGCATGGGCTTTGGCGCGGCGCTCGCGCCGCTGATTGCCATTGCCGCGATCGTGATCGTCCAGCACCGCGCCAACATCGGCCGGCTGCTGCGCGGGCAAGAGCCGCGCATCGGCGCCGCGCCCGGGGCCTGAAGGCAGCGCCTGCGGCCCATGGAGGAGGAGCGCGCGCCGCCCCCTTTGAGCCAGGCCGAGGCCTTCGCCCGCATCCGCCTGCTGCGCTCGCCCAATATCGGCCCGATCAGCTACCGCCAGCTGCTCGCCCGCTTCGGCAGCGCCGAGGCCGCGCTCGCGGCCCTGCCCGATCTCGCCGGACGGCGCGGGGTGGCCTATCGCGCTGCGAGCGCGGAGGCGATCGAGGCCGAGGTGGCCGCGGTGCGCCGCGCCGGGGCGCGCTATCTGTTCCACGACCAGCCGGGCTATCCGGCGCTGCTTGGCGAACTCGTGAGCGCCCCGCCGATCCTCATCTGCCGCGGTGATGGGGCGCTGGCACAGGCCCCGTGCGTGGCGGTGGTGGGGGCGCGCAATGCCAGCGCTGCCGCGGTGCGGCTCGCGCGCGATTTTGCCGCGGCGCTTGGGCAGGCGGGCTTGGTGGTGGTCTCAGGGCTTGCCCGCGGGATCGACGGGGCCGCGCATGAGGGCGCCTTTCCGCGCACCATTGGCGTGATCGCGAGCGGCATCGACATCGCCTATCCGCCCCAGCACGCCCCCCTGCAGGAGCGGATCGCGCGCGAGGGCCTGCTGATCGCCGAGCAGCCCCCCGGCACCGAGCCGCGCGGGCGGCATTTTCCCAGCCGCAACCGCATCATCGCCGGCCTTGCGCTGGGGACGCTGGTGGTCGAGGCCGCGCCGCAATCAGGCAGCCTCATTACCGCACGGCTGGCGGCCGAGGCCGGGCGCGAGGTGATGGCGATCCCCGGCTCGCCGCTCGAGCCGCGCGCGATGGGCTGCAACCAGCTGATCCGCGAGGGCGCGGTGCTGGTGCAGCGGCCCGAGGAGGTTATCGAACTGATCGAGGGCTTCACCGGCGCGCCGCGGGCGCGCTTCCGGGTGGGCGAGGGCACGGCCGCCTTCGATCATGCCGCGCTGGCGCAGCTCGAATGGGGCGAGGCGCGCGCAGACACCAGCGCCGAGATCGCCGCGCTGCTCACCCACGCGCCGCTGTCGATCGACGAACTGATCCGCCAGAGCGGGCTTGGCGCTGCCGAGGTGCATATGGCGCTGCTTGAGCTGGAACTGGCTGGCGAGCTTGAACGCGAGGCCGATGGCGCGGTGCGAAGGGCGCTCTAGGCGCGCGCGCCACAAGCCCCTTGACGCCGCGCCGCGCCGCGCCCCACCCTCGCGCGTGCACACGTAAAGCCACCTCTCGAAAAGGCCCATGCAGCTCGTCATCGTCGAATCCCCCGCCAAGGCCCGCACCATAGAGAAATATCTCGGGCCCGATTACAAGGTGCTCGCCTCCTACGGCCATGTCCGCGACCTGCCGCCCAAGGACGGCAGCGTGAAGCCGGAGGAGGATTTCGCGATGGAATGGGAGGTCTATCGCGACAAGCAGGCCCGCCTGAAGGACATTGCCGAGGCGGCCAAGGCGGCCGAGCGGCTGGTGCTGGCGACCGACCCCGATCGCGAGGGCGAGGCGATCAGCTGGCACGTGCAGGAGCTGCTGAAGAAGCGGGGGGCCCTGCCGGCAAAGGTCGATCGGGTCACCTTCAACGCCATCACCCGGCAGGCCGTGACCGAGGCCATGGCCCATCCGCGCCCGCTCGATCAGCCGCTGATCGACGCCTATCTGGCCCGCCGCGCGCTCGATTACCTGTTCGGCTTTACCCTTTCGCCGGTGCTGTGGCGCAAGCTGCCCGGCGCCAAGAGCGCAGGGCGGGTGCAATCGGTGGCGCTGCGCCTGATCGTCGAGCGCGAGCGCGAGATCGAGGCCTTCCGTCCGCAGGAATATTGGAGCGTGATCGCTCGGCTCCAGCACGATGGCATCGCCTTCGAGGCGCGGCTGGTGATGTGCGATGGCCAGAAGCTCGATCGCCTCAGCCTCGGCGATGAGGCGAGCGCCATGGCCGCCAAGGCCGCGGTGGAGGCGGCGCGGTTCACCGTCGAGGCGGTCGAGACCAGGCCGGTCAGGCGCAATCCGGCGCCGCCCTTTACCACCTCGACCTTGCAGCAGGAGGCCGCGCGCAAGCTCGGCTTTTCCGCGCAGCACACCATGCGCCTTGCCCAGGCGCTCTATGAGGCGGGTGCGATCACCTACATGCGCACCGACGGGGTGCAGATGGATGCCGGCGCCATCAATGCCCTGCGCGGTGCCATCGCGGAGCGCTTCGAGCCGGCCTATCTGCCCGAAAAACCCCGCCATTACAGCACCAAGGCCAAGAATGCGCAGGAAGCGCATGAAGCCATCCGACCGACCGATTTTGCCCGCCAGCGCGCCGGGACGGGGGATGAGGCCAAGCTCTATGACCTCATCTTCAAACGCGCCATGGCGAGCCAAATGGCGAGCGCCCAGCTCGAGCGCACCACCATCACCCTTGCCGATCCCACCGGCCGCCACCAGCTGCGCGCCACCGGGCAGGTGGTGCTCTTTCCCGGCTTTCTCGCGGTCTATCAGGAGGGGCTCGACGAGGCCGAGGACGAGGAGGGCGCGCTGCTGCCGGTGCTGCGCAAGGGCGATCAGCCGGCCCGGCTCGGGGTCGAGGCGAGCCAGCACTTCACCCAGCCCCCGCCGCGCTTTTCCGAGGCGAGCCTCGTCAAGCGGCTCGAGGAACTGGGCATTGGGCGGCCATCGACCTATGCCGCGATCATCCAGACCCTGCGCGAGCGGGCCTATGTGCGGATGGAGAAAAACCGTTTCGTTCCAGAGGAATCCGGGCGGCTCCTCACGGCCTTCCTCGAACGCTTCTTCCCCACCTATGTCGCCTATGACTTCACCGCCGGGATGGAGGAGGAGCTCGACATCGTCTCCGACGGGCGCGAGGATTACAAGGCGCTGCTCAAGCGCTTCTGGCAGGACTTCAAACCCCGCGCCGATGGGGTGATGGACAAGTTGCCCTCGGAAGTGACCGAGGCGCTCGATGCCTATCTGTCGGACTATCTCTTTCCCCCGCGCGCGGACGGGGGCGATCCGCGCGCCTGCCCGCTGTGCGCGGCCGAGGGGCGCAGCGGCGGGCGGCTGGCGCTGCGCGGTGGGCGCTTTGGCGCCTTTGTCGCCTGCGCCAACTATCCGGCGTGCAAATATACCCGCCGCTTTGCCCAGGGCGACAGCGCGGGTGCGGGCGAGGGCGCGGGCGAGGATGGGGTGCTGGGCGTGCATCCCGAAACCGGCGAGACGATCTATCGCAAGTCCGGGCGCTTTGGCCCCTATGTGCAATTGGGCGAGGGCAAGGAGGCGAAGCGCGCCTCGATCCCCAAGGACCTCGAGGACTTTGATCTTGATTGGGCGGTGAAGCTGCTCGGCCTGCCGCGGATCATCGGGTTGCATCCCGATACGGGCAAGCAGATCGAGGCCAATATCGGGCGTTATGGCCCTTATCTGAGGCATGATGGCAAGTATGGCCGGCTTGGCTCGACCCGTGAGGTGTTCGAGATCGGGATGAACCGCGCGGTGGCGATCCTGGCCGAGGCGGGTGCGCGCACCGGGGCAGGGGGCGGACGGGCGAGCCCCGCACCGATCGCCGATCTCGGCCCCCACCCGCAAAGCGGCGCTGCGATCCGGGTGATGCCGGGGCGCTATGGCCCCTATGTCACCGATGGCACCACCAATGCCACGCTGCCGCGCGAGATGAAGCCCGAGGAGGTGACGCTCGAGACCGCGCTGGCGCTGATCGAGGCGCGCGCCGCCAAGGCCCCGGCGAAGGCCACCAGCAAGCGGGCGGGCAAGGCCAGGGGCGCAACGGCCAAGGCTTCGGGCACAAAGGCGGGGGGCAAGAAGGCCGCTGCGGGCAAGACCCGTCGCAGCAAGGCCCCGGCGCCGGGCTGACCGGGGCCCCTCGCCGCCACCTGCTGCGGCGGGCGCGTTGGTAAATCATAAAGCATTGCCCCCTTATCACGGCGGTGCGCGATTCAAGGACGCCGCCGTGATCGAGATCGAAGTCCAGAACGAGACTCACCAATCGCAGACCCGCCTGCGCTTTGCCGCGGTGCCGCGCATCGGCGAGGGCATTCGCCTGCGCGAGCCGGACGGGATGTGGGCAAGCTATGACGTGCTCGACGTGTGGTATCAGAAGGCCGAGTTCGGCGATGTGTGGATGCCCTATCTGCACGTACGCATGACCCCGGGCGAAGGGGCGGCGGCGCCAGCGGTCGATCCCTATTCGGATGCCTATGCCGCGGCTTCCTATGAGGCCGGCTTCGGCGGGTTTGGCGGGGAGCAGCAGCCGTGCAGAATCTGATCAAGCGCCAGACCGGCCCGCACCGCCGCGTTCCGGGCGAGGGCAAGACCTTGATGGAAAAGCTGGCCGAGAGCGAGAAGGGCGCAGCCGCGCCCGCTGCCGGCCCCGCCGCTGCGGCGGCCGCACCTGCGGCCGCACCCGGCGCCCAGGCCCCGGCTGCGGGCGATCCCGATGCCACCGCGGCGATCGTGGCGGCGGCCAAGGCGATGCGCGAGCGCTATCCCGCGCAAGGCGCGCGCCCCGCGGCCCAGCGCACCTGCCTGATCGTCGATGACAGCCGGGTGATCCGCAAGGTTGCGGCCAAGATCGCGCTCAGCCTCGGCTATGTCCCGATCGAGGCGCAGGACGGCACCGAGGCGCTGGCGCGCTGCAAGCAGGCCATGCCCGATCTGGTGCTGACCGACTGGAACATGCCCGAGATGGACGGCATCGCCTTCGTCCAGAAGCTGCGCGCCATCCCCACGCCCAAGGAACCGATCGTGGTGTTCTGCACCTCGAACGGCGAGGCGCGGGACATCCATGATGGTATCGCCGCCGGGGCGGATGACTACATCGTCAAGCCCTTCGACGAGGCCGCGCTGCGCGCCAAGCTGGAGAAGCTGGGGCGGGGGTGACTGCTTGTCCCTGCGGATCGGTGCACGCCTTGTGCGTCGCGCATCCGCACGCGCCTAGCGCACCCAATCGAGCCCGATCTCCTCGAACACTTCCCTGTCCTCGGCCCAGTTCTCCAGCACCTTCACGTGCAGGAACAGGTGCACCTTGGTCCCCAGCACCTCGGAAAGTTCCTTGCGCGCCGCCTCCCCGATCGCCTTGATGCGCGCGCCGCCCTTGCCCAGCACGATGGCGCGCTGGTTCTCGCGCGCAACCACGATCTGCTGGTGGATCTCGATGCTGCCATCGCTGCGCAGCTGATAGCGCTCGGGCCGCACCGTGCTGTCATAGGGCAGCTCCTCGTGGAGCTGCCGGTAGAGCTGCTCGCGGGTGATCTCGGCGGCGAGCAGGCGCTCGGAGACATCCGAGACCTGGTCTTCGGGATACATCCACGGGCCTTCGGGCATCATCCGGGCAAGCACGTCCTTCATCTCGGCCACGCCCTCGCCGGTGAGCGCCGAGATGAAGAACACCTCGGCAAAATCGGCCTTGGCGCTAAGCTCCTGTGCCAGCGCGAGGAGCGGCTCCTTCTTCGCCCGATCGACCTTGTTGAGCACGAGGATCTTGCGCTCGGGCCGCGTGGCTAAGGTTTCCAGCAGCGGCTCCAGCTCATGGCGGCGCTGCTTGATCGCATCGACCAGCAGCAGCACCGCATCGGCGGCCTCGGCGCCCTCCCAGGCGGCGTTCACCATCGCCCGGTCGAGCCGGCGGCGCGGGGCAAAGATGCCGGGGGTGTCAACCAGGATCATCTGCACCGCCGCGCCGTCCACATGGTGCAGCGCCAGGCCCAGCATCCGCGCCCGGGTGGTCTGCGCCTTGGGGCTGGTGATCGCCACCTTCTGGCCGACGAGGGTGTTGACCAGCGTGGACTTGCCGGCATTGGGCGCGCCGAGCACCGCCACCACGCCGCAGCGGGTGGGGGCGGGGCTTGCGGTGCTTGCTGGGGAGTGAGGGCTTGCGGGGGTATCGCTCATGGCGCGCTCATACCGCCAAGCTCCGGGCTTGTCGAAGGGCGTGATGCGCGGCCGGGCGCGTCAATGTTTCACGTGAAACATTAGTTGAACAAAAGCGATCACCCGAAACGTTCGAGAAAGGCCTTGGCGGCAAGCCTTTCGGCCTCGGCCTTGCTGGTGGCGCTGGCCTCGGCTTCGCCGACATTGCGGATGCTCACCCGCACGGTGAAGCGGGCGGCGTGATCGGGGCCGGAGCGGTCGATCACCTCATAGACCGGGGGGGCGCGGCGGTTGCCCGCGGCCCATTCCTGCAGCGCGCTCTTGGGATGCTTGGCCTTGCCGACATCGCCCTCAAGCTCGCGCGCCCAGAGGCGATAGACCTGCGCCTGCGCGGTCTCGAAGCCGTGTTCGAGAAAGCAGGCGCCGATCAGCGCCTCCATCACATCGCCGAGGATCTTGTCGCTGTCGGCCCCGCCATCCTCGCGCGCCTGCTTGCCAAGGCGGACATGGGCGGGAAGGCCGATGGCGCGAGCGATGCGGGCGCAGGTGGTGCCGCTGACGAGCGCGTTGAGCCGCTGCGAGAGGCGCCCTTCGGGGGCATCGCCGGCGCGGAACAGCCAGGCCGCAACCGCAAGGCCCAGCACCCTGTCGCCGAGAAACTCGAGCCGCTGGTAATCGGCCGCCTCGCCGCCGGTGGAATTGAAGCTGCCATGGGTGAGCGCCTCGAGCCAGAGGGCCTCGTTCTCCACCGCAAAGCCGGTGGCGGCAAGCCAGGCGCGGGTTTCTGCCGGAAGGCCGCTCACAGCACCGCTCCGATCCGTTCCCAGCGCACCGCAGAAAGCCAGCTTGCCGGATTGTTCCAGGTGGCGCTGCCATCGCTCGACCACACGATCACCCAGGCCCGCCCGACGAGGAGATCCTGCGGCACCAGCCCCACCGCATCGCCCGCCGCGGCAGAAAAGCGGCTGTCGCGCGAATTGTCGCGGTTGTCGCCCAGCACGAACAGCGCGCCGGGCGGGACGGTGAGGGGAGCGAGATTGTCGGCAAAGGTCGGCCCGAAATCGAGCACGGTATAGGCGCGGCCCGAAGGCAGGGTCTCGCGCGCGGCGGCATAGCGACACAGGGCGCGGCCATCGCGCGCCGCGATCACTCTCCCGCCCCAGGCGCAGGGGCTGTTCGGCGAGACCGGGATGGTGATGCCTCCCAGCGGCTGTTGGGCAAGGCGCTGGCCATTGAGCACCACCACGCCCCCAACCAGCGCCACCCGGTCACCCGGCAGGCCGATCACGCGCTTCACATAGTCGCGCCCGTCGATCGGGTGGCGGAAGATCACGATATCCCCGCGCGCCGGGCTGCGGGCGATGAGGCGCCCCTCGCCCAGCGGCAGATCGAAGGGCAACGAATGGCGCGAATAGCCATAGGGCCACTTGGCCGCGAGCAGATAATCGCCGCCAAGAAGCTGCGGCACCATGCTTTCGGACGGGATCACGAAGGGCGCCACCACCAGTGTGCGCAGCGCCAGCACCAGCGCGATGAGCTTGGCGAGGAACCAGAAGAAGCCCGTCCACCCGCCAGCGCCCGCCTCAGCCGAGCCTGCCGCGGGGCGCGCGCCCGCGGCCGCGGCTGGTGGCGGCGCGGGGCCGAGCGATTGGGGCTTTCCATCCATCCGCGAAGCCCTTAGTCGCAGCCGCCGCAAGGCGCAAAGGGGATTGGCGATGACGGGATCGGACAGCACCGAGCGGATGGCGGCACTCTGGGCGCAGCTGCGCGCTGCCCCTCCGGCGCGGCTCGATCAGCTCTTTGCCGCCGATCGCGCGCGGGTGGCGGCGATGACCCGGCGGATCGCCTGGCGCTCGGGCCTGCCCGAGGGGGCCGGGCAGGGCATGACCATCGACTTTTCCAAGACCCATCTTGACGCGCGCCTGCTCGACCTGTTCGAGGAACTGGCCGAGGCGGCAGGCTTTGGCGCGGCGCGCGCGGCCCTCAAGGATGGCGGCATCGTCAATGTCACCGAAGGCCGCCCCGCCACCCACATGGCGCTGCGCGGAATTGGAGCGCCTGCCGCGGTGGAGGAGGCCGAGGCGCTTCAGCGGCGCATGGCGATGCTGGTCGAGGCGATCCTTGAGGGCGCGCTTGGGCCTGTGCGCCATTGCATCGCCATCGGCATCGGCGGCTCGGCGCTGGGGCCGGCGCTGGCGCTCGATGCGCTCACCCGCGATCTCAAGCTGGTCGATACCCACGTGGTTTCGAACATTGATGGCCTCGCGCTCGAGGCGGCCTTTGCCGCCTGCGATCCGCACACCACGCTGGTCGCCGTCGCGTCCAAGACCTTCACCACCATCGAGACCATGACCAACGCGGCCAGCGCGATGAAGTGGCTGGCCGATAGCGGGGTGGCCGATCCCTATGGCCGGGTGGTGGCGCTCACCGCCGCGCCGGAAAAGGCGGTGGCCTGGGGGGTGGACGAAACCCGGGTGCTGCCTTTCCCCGAAAGCGTCGGCGGGCGCTATTCGCTGATGTCTTCGATCGGCTTTCCGGTGGCGCTTGCGGTGGGGATGGAGGAGTTTTCGGCCATGCTCGCCGGGGCGCGCGCGGTGGACGAACATTTCCTTTCCACCGAAGGCCGCGCCAATGCCCCGCTGCTCGCCGCCTTCTGCGACCAATATTACACCCGGCTGCGCGGCTGCCAGACCCGCGCGGTCTTTGCCTATGACGAGCGGCTGCGGCTGCTGCCCGGCTATCTCCAGCAGCTCGAGATGGAATCGAACGGCAAGCAGGTGAAGGCCGATGGCAGCCCCGTTGATGGGCCGACCGCGCCGATCACCTGGGGCGGGGTGGGCACCGATGCCCAGCACGCGGTGTTCCAGCTGCTCCACCAGGGCACTCACCTGGTGCCGGTCGATTTCATCGCCTCGGTGGCGCCGGGCGATGATCTCGATCCTGCCCATCACCGCATCCTGTTGATGAATTGCCTCGCGCAGGGCGCGGCGCTGATGGCGGGCAAGCCCTCCGAAGATCCGGCGCGCGCCTATCCGGGGGATCGGCCCTCGACCACCTTCCTGCTCGACGATGCCGATGCCGCGGCCCTCGGCGCGCTCATCGCCTTTCACGAACACCGCACCTTTGCCAATGCGGTGCTGATGGGGATCAACCCCTTCGACCAGTTCGGGGTCGAGCTGGGCAAGGCGATCGCCAAGCAGATCGAGAAGGGCGAGGGCGATTTCGACCCATCGACGCGGGCGCTGATGCAGGCAGCCGGGCTGGGCTGAGGCGCGCGCTTGACTTCTGGGCGCAGGGCGCCCACATGGCGGCCCAAGCGAAGCGCGCCAGCCAGCGTGAAGCGGCGGAACACAGGAAAATATCCGCCCCGGCCGCGCCTCGGTTTTCCCACGGACTTCCCTTTCACGCGGGCGGTTTCACTCCCCCGCGCCGTGCGCGCCCCTCCGGCGCGCGCGCCGCATGTCTTCAAGCGAGTTTTCATGACCACATTTGCTGATCTCGGGCTGTCGCAGCCCGTGCTCCAGGCCCTTGATCTCAAGGGCTATGCCACCCCCACCCCGATCCAGCGCCAGGCGATCCCGCCGGTGCTCGCCGGCCGCGACCTCCTCGGCATTGCCCAGACCGGCACCGGCAAGACCGCCGCCTTCATGCTCCCCGGCATCGACCGCCTGCGCGCTGCCGGCAGGCATGCGCCGCAGCGCTCGTGCCGGATGCTGGTGCTGGCTCCCACCCGCGAGCTTGCGGTGCAGATCGGCGAAAGCGCGAAGGATTATGGCGCGCTTGCCGGGCTCAAGGTCGCGGTGGTGGTCGGCGGCACCAGCGTGGGCAAGGATCGCCACAAGCTTGCCCGCGGCACCGATATTCTTATCGCCACCCCGGGCCGCTTGCTCGATCTGGTCGATCAGAAGGCCCTGCAGCTCGGCGGGATCGAGATCCTCGTTCTCGACGAAGCTGACCAGATGCTCGATCTCGGCTTCATCCACGCGCTCAGGCGCATCCGCACGCTCGCCCCGCAAGAGCGCCAGACGCTGTTCTTCTCCGCCACCATGCCCAAGGCGATCAGGGAGCTGGTGGGCGGCTTCTGCCACGATCCGGTGCAGGTGGCGGTGACCCCGGCAAGCACCACCGCCGAGCGCATCGACCAATATCTCTATATGGTGCAGCAGGAGGAAAAGACCGCGCTGCTCGCGCTCATCCTCAAGCGCCGCCATCCGGTGCCGGGCGCGCTCGAGCGGGTGCTGATCTTCACCCGCACCAAGCACGGGGCCGATCGGGTGGCGCGAAAGCTCGCCCAGGCCGGGATCGCCGCCAACGCGATCCACGGCAACAAGTCGCAGCCCCAGCGCCAGCGCGCGCTCGAGGCGTTCCGCGCCGGCGCGGTGCCGGTGCTGATCGCCACCGATGTCGCCGCGCGCGGGATCGACATTCCCGGGGTCAGCCACGTGATCAATTACGAGCTTCCCAACGTGCCCGAACAATATGTCCACCGCATCGGCCGCACCGCGCGGGCTGGGCGCGACGGGGTGGCGATCGCCTTCTGCGCCGAGGACGAACGCGCCTATCTGAAGGACATCCGCAAGACCACCGGGGCAGAGCTTGAGCGCCTTGAACTGCCAGCAAATTTCCGCGCGGTGGTCGAGGGCGTGGGGCCCGAGCGGCCCGCACCCCGCACGCCGCCCCAGCGGGTGCAGCCGCGCCCGCTCGGCGCGCGCCAGCCGCATGGTGAGAAGCGCGAGAGCCACGGCGAAGGCCGCGCGCGGTCGGCTTTCGGCACGCGCGGCAGCGGCGGGCACAATGCAAGTGAAGGCAGGCACGGCCATCCTTCTGGCCAGCGCGATGCACGCGGCGGCCGCGGGCGCCGGCGCGCCGGCGGGCGCGGTCGTCCTCGCGCAGCCCAGGGCTGAGGGCGCGGGCACCAGGCGCCGCCGGGGCGGGGGGGCGCGAGGGCGCAGCAGAAATGCTGCATTGCCTGCGCCGATGGTTGCCCGGGCCGCCGCGCGCCGCCATATGCGCAGGCGTAAGCGACGGGAGCGTTCCATGGCCGATGCCTATGACTATGACCTCTTTACC
>Ga0209066_10002709_pt1 | contig 21114 bp, 17 predicted proteins | sample All_14_2_FD_187198 | JGI IMG/M metagenome (GOLD analysis project Ga0209066, IMG submission 187198) | Freshwater microbial communities in response to fracking from Pennsylvania, USA - Allegheny Zone_MetaG_DW_15 (SPAdes) (version 2) ... | reverse complement strand
CAGTTGTCTCCCAGCGGCCTGGCCCCGCCCAGCGCGGCGGGCATGCTGATCTCCGGCACCTCCGAAGCGTAGCGCAGGCTGCCTTCCAGGGCCAGCCGCGGCCTGAGCGGGGCGCCGGCGGCGGCCGCGGCGGCCTCCGCGGCGGCGGCCTCCAGCCTGGCGGCCCGGTAGCGGCCGTCAGCCTCCAGCGCTCCGGCCTCGGCCGACTTAAGCGTCACCTTCAGTTCGGCCGCGCCGGCCGGCACCGCCAGGATGAGAAGGAATAATATGTATTTCATAGCCCCAGGCCCCTCAGCGCTATTTCCGCCCTCGCGGCAACGCCCTCGTCAGACAGGATTTCGCCCTGCAGTTCTTCCAGCGAGAGCCCGCCCAGCTTCTTGACCCCGTTGCGCTCCATGATGCCCCCCACCAGCACGGGGAAGATCATGACCGGGACCAGCGCCGCCAGCATGAAAGGAATCGACCGTTCTTTTACCGCCGAAGCCGGGCGGCACTCGGCGGCCAGGGCGGCTATGTGGCGTATATGTTCGGTCAGGTTGGCGCTGGCAAAAGTAAAAGCCTCTTTCTTGCCGTGGGCCATATCGGCGAAGAGCATGGGCGCGGTCTTGCGCATGCCCAGGGCGAACCTGCCCATCTCTACCAGCGCGTTTTTCAGTCTTTGCCGCGGCGTGCCGCCCGCGGAGACCCCCGCCTTGAAATTTAGCATAAATTCGGCGTACATTTCCTTGAGCACTGCATGCAGGAAATCCTCTTTGGAGCCGAAGTGGTAATGGAACATGCCGGTATTCACGCCCGCCCTGCGGCAGACTTCCCGCACGGCCAGGCCGGTTATCCCCTTTTCCCGCAGCAGCTGCCTGCCCGCGGCCTTGAGCTTCAGATCTGTTCCCGACGGCGGTCTTGCCATTGTCCCTCCGGATTATTACACATCCGTATAATTATACATCCGTATAACAATTTTGTCAAGACCAAAAAAACCGCCGCCCCTTGCGGAGCGGCGGCTTGCGGGGACTCGCTAACGTCAGCGGGCCTGCCAGGCCAGGAACTCGTCCCACTGGGTATCCTGCGCCAGTTTCAGCAGGGAGAAATCCCGGGAAACGGAGCCGTCAGGGATATAAGCCGCTATGCCGTTGGACTGGTTGCGGGGCAGGATGCTGCTCCGGTCGAGCATCACGAAGCCGCCCTCAATATTTGCCCCCAGGTCGCGCGCGGCGGTCTTGAGCGCCGCCGCGGTGGCCCGGTCTTCCACCAGGCGGGCGAAGTGGCGCAGGTCCTTGTTCTGCGCGATGGCGTAACTCTGCACCTCTGTGCGCGCGCGCTGGATCACCGCCTTATCCGGCGAAGCCATGGCGGCGCGGGCGAAGGCGTCCATCTTGCGCGCCAGGGCGGAAGTCCTGGCCAGGTCCACCATGGAATGCGTGGCAACGCTGAACCCTATCATGTTAGAGGTCCAGTAAGCGTCTACTATGATCCGCCCGAAGGCCGCGGCGCCCATGGAAGGCGTCCTGACCAGGGGCTTCAGGACCTTGGTGTAATCGTAGCCGGCGCCCGGCTCGGTCTCTTCGGAGCCGACCATGTACTTGGCGGCGGCCTTAACCTCATACGCCACCTCGGCCATCTGCATCAGGCAGGCGTCCGAGGCCAGCAGGTCCACGCCGCCGGCGTCCGCCAGCGCGCGCCCCAGCTGCGGGGTGTCGATATTGTTGCCGGTCTCGTCGTCGAAAGAGATGCCCTTGCCCTCGTAGGGGGCGGGGTTGCCCCTCAGCCAGCCGTTGCCGTGGTTCCAGAGCACCAGGGCGTAGCGCCGCGCGGGATAGCGCTGCTTGGCCCAGGCTATGAACTTGCGAAGCTCGTCGGCGTCGCCCATATTGAGGCGCCCCAGGTCCTCCACCACGGGCGAAGTGATCCGGGAGGTATTGTCGTCCTTCTGCACGTAGTAGCGCCGCACCCCGGTCCAGTTGCCGTCGGAGGAATCGTAGCCGGCCATGCGGCCCATCTCCACCACTATGTTGACCTGGTCAGAAGACCCCACGCGCTCCATTTCGTTCATGTCCTGCATGCCGTACTGCTCCAGGTTGTTCTTGGCGTTCAGGAAAACCATGAAAGTCCACTCTTTCAGGGCGGCGCGCTCAGCAGCAGGAGGGGCGGCCCGCTCCATCACCGGCTCCGGGGCTGATACGGGCGCGACCCCCGGGCCGGAAAGTCCGAGGCTCTCCAGCGCCGATTCCTCAGCGCGGAGGGGCGCAACGGACAGTGCCAGGGCAATTAAGGAAATTAAAATCTTATTCATAACCTTCTCCTTTAACCTGTAAATAGTATAAAGGGAAGCCCTTGACATGTCAAGGGCCGGCAGGACAAAAAAATAGGGACGGAGGCCCCGCCCGAATCTGCCTTACATAGGGGACTGTCCCCATTTAAGGCACTATTTAACGCAAAAAAAGCGCCCCGGTTGCCCGGGGCGCTTAAGACCGTTAAAGGATCTTAGATTACCACTTGTCGCCGTAGCCGCCGCGGCCACCGTCGCGGCCACCGCGGCCGCCGTCACGGCCGCCGCCGAAACCGCCGGTGCGGGGGCGGGCTTCCATGGGGCGAGCCTCGTTCACGGTCAGCTTGCGGCCGCCGAAATCGGAGCCGTTCAGCTTCTCCATGGCAGCCATGGCTTCCTCGTCGTTCGGCATCTCAACGAAGCCGAAGCCGCGGGACTGGCCGCTGTACTTGTCGGTGATCAGCTTGGCGCTGGAAACCTGACCGTAGGTAGCGAAAAGGCCGTTCATTTCCTCTTCGGTGGTTTTGAAGGGCAGACCGCCCACGTATATTCTCTTGCTCATTTGTACTATCCTCCTGACTATCTTTACCTGACCTCGACTCTCTCTGCGCTTTCCCAACTCTACTGCCAGTAGGATAGGCTTCGAAAAATCTTGAGTTCTCGGTTTAAACTACCCCTATATTATGTCATAATGCCGGCTATCTGGTCAAGAAACCAGGAAATTCCGCCAGGGGGCTCCGCGAACCGTTCAGATACGGCCGCGCTGAACCAGCAGCCGGCCTTTAACCGTGCCCTCTACAGCGTCAAGGTTGGGCGGCTTGGTAATGTAGTCGAAGGCGCCCTTGGTCAGGCAGGCTTTCGCCAGTTCCTCGTCGTCATTGCCGCTCACCATCATCACGCCGGTAAGGGGCAGTTCGGCTCGCAGGGTCTTCAGGACTTCCACGCCGTCTTTGCCAGGCATGAAGATATCGAGCAGGACTATGTCGGGGCGCCGCTCCAACGCCAGCCGCTCTGCCGTCAGCCCGTCGGCCGCGGTTATAACTTCATAGCCGGCGCCGCTCATGCTGCGGGAGAGCACGCCCAGCATACCCTCGTCGTCATCGGCTATCAGCACCAGCGGCTTGGCGGAACCCGCGGAAGGGGCGGCAGCCAGCCCCTCCTTCGCAAGCACCTCCTCAACCTTGGCCAGCGCGTTCGAAAGCCCGTCGCCCTTGGACAGGAAGGCGGCGGCGCCGTGCTTGAGGTAAATGGAGGCCTCCTCCGGGGAGTCGTAGCCGGTCAGGATGACCACGGGCACCGTTTTCGAGATCTTCCGTATCTGCTCGAACACACCTGAGCCTGAAACCAGGGGCAGGTTGCGGTCCAGGATGACCAGGTCAGGAGATTCCAGCTTGAAAATCTGTATCCCGTTCGCGCCGTCCGGGGCGGAAAGGACCTGGTGCCCCCCGCGGATCAGGAAAACGGACAGCGCGTCGCGCACTATGCCGTCGTCTTCTATTATCAGTATTTTGGCCATATACCGGAATTATAATATAAATAGACGGCGCGCCGGCGGCGGTCTTCAGTCCTGCCTCCGGTCTTTAAGCCAGGCGCTGCCGCGCCGTCCGGGCCGCCCCTTCAGGTATTTCTTTATCTCGGTAGAGATATCGGAAATCTTCGCGTAGTGATTCAATTCCCTTTTCTCGTTGGTGGCAATGGCGATGGTCAGCGCGATCAGCGGGAACTGCCGGAGGGTGCCGGCACGGTCTTTTGCCGTTATGTACCCGCGCTCAGCGTCCTCGCGGCTGTAAAGGCAGGCGGCGGCGGCGTCGAAGCCGGCCGCGACCGCCGCGGCCACGCCTTCCGCTATGGCCGGGGAACACATCAGCACGAAGTCGTCGCCGCCTATATGGCCCACGAAGATGTCCTCCCCGGCGAACCGGCTCTGCACTTCCGTCAGCACCCGCGCCGTCATCTTTATCGCGTTATCCCCGTTCACGTAGCCGTAGTTGTCGTTGTAGGCCTTGAAGTTGTCGATGTCGATGTAGAAGAAAGCCAGGGGTTCCCCGGAAGCGATGCGGGCCGCGGCCTCGTCCTCTATGGCGGGCCCGCCGGGCAGCAGCGTAAGCGGGTTGGCCGCCAGCATGCGCCGCGCCCTGCGGGCCGCCCCGTCTATCCGGGCCGCCAGTTCCAGCGGGTTGAAAGGCTTGGACACGAAGTCGTCGGCACCCAGGCCGAACTCCAGGGCCTGCTCGGAGGGGCTGTCGTCGCCGCTTATGACTATGACCGGGATAAAGGCGGTGCGCGGGTTCTTGCGCAGCATCCCCAGCAGTTCCCGCCCGCCCAGCCGCGGCATATTGAGGTCCAGCAGTATCACGTCGGGCAGCTGGGCCGAGATTTTTTCCAGGGCGGCCATGCCGTCGCCTGCCGTGGTCACCTGCCAGTCGGTGCCCTCGAAAGCCCGCTGTATGATGCCCTGGAAAGCGGCGTCGTCGTCGGCCAACAATAATTTCCTCTGCATAGCCCCCCCCTAATTCATGCCGCAGCGGTCTATTACCCCGCCTTCTTTCTCCATAAACGCTTCTAGTTTTTTCAGGTTCCCCGCGTCTATCGCCGGCACGGTCTCCTGGTCGTAATACTTGGAGAGCAGCGCGTAGAACTCACGCTTGGCCTCGGGGTCGCGGATCTCGCTGCCGGGATTGCGGCTCAGGCTGCCGTAGGCGAAGCCCGGCTCCTTCATCTTGCGGGCCCAGTAGCGCGCTTTCAGGTCCGCCACGGAGGCGTTGATGACGTTGAATTTCTTAAAGGCGGCCGCGCAGTCCGAAGAGGGCTCTGCGGGAGAGTCGCGGAAAGCGTCCCGCACGGGCGCCACCGAAGGAGCGCCGCCCCAGTTAATGTCGGGCACCGGGGGAAGTTCCATAAAGCGCGCGGCGCTTTTAATCTCCATGGAGGCTATAACCCTGCCGTTGTCAGCGTCCACCAGGCGGGCTATAACCACCACTTCGTCCCCTTCCTTAAAGACGCTGCCCCTGAGCAGGGCCTGCGGGCGGAGTTTCGAGGGCAGGCGCTGCAGCCAGCCCTCCCCGCCGCCGCCCCTCGCCTGCAGTGCGGACTGGTCCAGGACCTCCAGCCTGGTATCCGAGGCGAGGGCCGAGGCGGTCTTTTCCGAGGCGAAGCGCGCTTCCTCCTCCACGGAGGCGCCTGCGGGCAGGAATGAACCCAGCAGGACGCGGGTTATGCCCCTGCCGGCCGCGGCTTCGGAAATCTGTCTGGCCAGCCCTGAATAATCAGCGGACGCGGGAGAACAGGCGAGCAGCAGCGCCGCGCACAGCGCCGGGCGGAGGCCGTTCTTGAGAAGACTGTATTTTGTGGTATTCATAGTTCCCCCTGCCTATAGTGTAGGCGGAGGAGCTATTTAAAACTTCAGGCGGGGCTCAGATAATCCTCAAATCCGCAGGCAATCCTCCATGGCCTTAACCAGGGCGTCTATGGAATACGGCTTCAGCAGGAAAGCGTAACCCCGCAGCGAGATGAACTTCATGACCTCGTCGCCCTGCACGTAGCCGCTGGTGAAGACCAGGCAGGCGCCGGGAGCCAGGGCGAGCATGCGGTCGGCGGCTTCGGTGGCCAGGCCGTCCTGCAGCATGATGTCGGAAAAAATGACGCGGACCTCCCGGCCGGCCCGCTCCAGGAGCGCCAGGGCTTCGGAAAGTTTCTCGGCCTTCAGCACCCGGTAACCGGACGATTCCAGGGCTTTAGCGGCCATGTTAAGGAGGTCGGCGTCGTCCTCGATCACCAGCACGGTCCCGCCGCCGCCGCGGACGGCAGCCGGGGCCGGACCGGCAGCCGGGACCGCGGCCCGGGCAGCGGCCGCGCCGGCCGGCAGGAAGACGGAAAACTCCGTCCCCTCCGTGCCGGTCCTGACCTGGATCCAGCCGTCATGCCGCTTGACTATGCCGTACGCTATGGACAGGCCCAGGCCCGTCCCCTTGCCTCTTTCCTTGGTGGTAAAGAAAGGCTCGAAGATATGCTCTATCGCTTCGGGCGGTATCCCGCCCCCGCTGTCCGCCACGGCCAGCCGGATAAAGCCCGCGGCGCCGGGGGCCGCGGGCAGCGGCTTGGCGCCGGCCTCCCCGGGCTGCAGCGCCTCCGCCGTTACGTTTATTACGCCGCCCCCGGGCATGGCGTCGCGCGCGTTGAGCACCAGGTTCATCAGGACCTGCTCCAGCTGCCCGGCGTCCCCGAACAGGTCCGGCAGCGCCGGAGGAAAGTCCATCTTCAGGGTGAACCCTTCGCCCATGGTGCCGGCCAGCATTTTCTGCAGCCCTTCCGCCAACTCCCGTACCGGGACGGAAGTTTTTTGAACCGCTATCTTGCGGCTGAAAAGCAGCAGTTGGCGCGTGAGGGCGGAAGCCTTGGCCACCGCCCGCCGTATCTCGTTGAGGTCGGACCAGAGCTGGTCGCTTTCCTGAAGTTTCCGGAGGCCCAGCGTGGCGTAGCCCTCGATAGCCCCCAGCATATTGTTGAAATCGTGCGCCACGCCGCCGGCCAGGCGGCCCAGGGCGTCCATTTTATGGACTTCCCGGAACCTGGTCTCCAGCGAGCGCTGTTCCGTGGTATCCCGGAAGACGCCCTGGATGTATTCCAGGCCGTCAATGCGCGGGTAAAAAGCGCCATCCACCGTAAGGCTCTCCTTCAGGGGCCCCAGCAGCGCCGTCTCGAACCGCAAAGGGCTGCGGCCGGCCCTGGCGGCGGCTATGGCCAGCATGAAATCGTGCTGCCGGTCCGCGGGCACCAGGTCCACGGCCTTTAGCCTGCCGAGTTCAGACGCCGCGCGGCCGGTGAGGGACAGGAAGGCCGGGTTGGCGTCCGCTACCAGCCCGTCCTCGGAGACCATCAGGATCAGGTCGGAGGCGGCTTCGAAGAGATTCCTGAACCTGGCCGCGTTGAGCTGCGCCGTTCCGGCGGCGGCCTTCAAGGCGCGCGCGTCGGCGGCCTTGCGGATGGCGGCCTCCACCGCCGCGGGCAGGCGGGCGAGCCTGTCCTTTAATATGTAATCTTCAGCGCCCAGCTTCAGCAGTTCCACAGCCGTCTCGTCGGGCAGCGAGCCCGTGAGTATGACCACCGGGATCTCCGGCGCCAGCCGGTTGCGCAGCGCCAGCAGGTCCCTGGCGTCGAACTTCCCCAGGTTGTAATCGGAAAGCAGCAGGTCGCACGTTTTGCCGGCGAGCGCGGCCTCGACCGCTTTTATATCGGAGCTGACCTCCAGCTCAAGCCCGGCAAAAGCGTCATGCAGCAGGCGCGCCGCCAGTTCCGCGAAGTCCGGCGAGTCTTCCGCGTAGAGGATCCTCTTGTTGGCCATATTATAATTCCCCGTTTTCGCTCACTCGAATTTGTAGCCGTGCCCGGTCACGCTCTGGAGGCGGACGCCGAATTTTCGCCCGAGCTTGCGGCGCAGCGCCGAAACATGCGTCTCTACCGTGTGGGGATTATCGTAGGTGGCCATGTCGTAGCCCCAGACGGTCTCCAGCAGGTAGGGCACGCTCAACACCCGCCCCTTTTTTTCCAGCAGCAGCGTCAGCAGGTCGAACTCTTTGCGCGTCAGGGCCACCGGCTTGCCCCCGGCTTTTATCGTCCGGGCCTCCGGGTTCAGTTCCACCCCGCTCTCCCGTATTTTAGTCGAGGCGGGAGCGGCCGCGGAATAGCGGCGCAGGACCGCGCTGATCTTGGCCGCCAGCACCTGGAAGGCGAAAGGCTTGGCCAGGTAATCGTCCGCCCCGCGCTCATAGCCCTCCACTATGTCCTCGTCCTCGGTGCGGCCGCCGGAAATTATTATGACCGGCAGGCCGGCTGTATCCGGCGAGGATTTGAGCGTCTTGCACAGCGCGAAGCCGTCCAGCCCCGGCAGCACGGCGTCCACCACCGCCAGGTCGGGTTTGGAATCCCTGGCCATTATCAGCGCCTCGGAGCCGTTATCGGTGAAGATCACCGAGAATTCCAGGTTCTCCAGGTAGCGGCGCATCACCTCCAGCATCTGGCGGTCGTCCTCTACCAGCAGTATCTTTTTTTGTGCCATAAGATGTCCACCCGCCTCAATACTTGCCCAGCAACTGCGTCAGGGTCTCGGCCAGCTCTTCGAACCGGTACGGCTTGGGCAGCACGGCGTCGAAGCCGAAGGCCTTATACTCGGCCATCACAGGCTCGTCGGAATAGCCGCTGGAGACGATTATCACGGCCCCGGGGTCCAGCCGGCGCAGCTCGGCGCCGGCTTCCCGCCCCCCCATGCCCCCGGGTATGGTCAGGTCCATGATCACCGCCGCGAAGGGCCGGCCGGCCGCCTTTTCTTCGGCGTAACGCTGGAGCGTCTGCCTGCCGTCGGTGGTCAGCTCGAAGGTATACCCCAGTTCGGCCAGCATCCGCTCGGCGGCCCGCGCAACTATTTCCTCGTCCTCCAGCACCAGTATGCGGCCGGTGCCTTTCGCTATCACGGTTTGCTCCGAAGCCTGGCACTCCAGGCGCAGCCCGGTGGCTGGCAGCAGCAGCCGGAATTCCGTGCCGCCGGGCCCGGAGTCCGCCGCGATATGGCCGCCGTGGTTCTTCACCACCGTCCAGGCCATGGGCAGCCCCAGGCCGTGCCCCTTGGGCTTGGTGGTAAAATAGGGCTCGAAAATATGCGGCAGGGCCTCGCCGGGGATCCCCACGCCGGTGTCCGCTATCCGGATATCCACATATTTACCCGGCGCTACCGGCAGGCCGCTGTCGGCGGAGACTTCCACATTGCGCGCCTTAAGCCGGATGGTGCCGCCCCCCGGCATGGCCTGTATCCCGTTGAGCAGGATGTTGTTTACCGCCTGTTTTATCTGCTGCTCGTCTCCGTCCACGCTCCAGAGCCGGGAATCTATGTCCAGTTCCCTGGCGGCGGCGCAGCCGCGGGTAGCCAGGTGGAAGATATCCCGCAGGCTATTCTGCAGGCAGAATTCCTTCATGACCGGCTTGCCGCCGCTGGAGAAGCTCAGCAGCTGCGCGGTAAGGGCCTGCGCGCCGCGCGCGGCCTGCAGGACGTCCTGCAGGATATCCGCCGCCGCCGGGTTCTTGGCAGCCAGCAGCGACAGGTTGCCGGTCACGCCGGTGAGCATGTTGTTGAAGTCGTGCGCTATGCCGCCGGCCATGACCCCCAGCGACTCTATCTTCTGGGACTTGACCAGGTCCTCCTCCATGCGCTTGCGTTCCGTGATGTCGTGCACTATGGAATGCAGCAGGGGTTTCCCCCCTATGGCGAACCTGCTGCTGAAAACCTCCACGTCGCGCAGCGATCCGTCCGCCAGGCGGTGTTTGAATTCGAACCAGACCTTCTTCCCCGTAGACACTTCGGCCATGCTGTCCGCTATGGAGGCGTGCGGCAGCGTATTGATGTCGTCTATGCTCATGCCCACCATCTTCTCCCTGGGCCAGCCGTAGAACTTGGCCGCCGCGGGGTTAGCGTCCACCAGCAGGTGCGTCTCCGGGTCCACTATCAGTTTAACGGCCGAATGGTTCTCGAAAAGGGCCCTGAAGCGGGCCTCGCTTTCCCGCAGCCCCATTTCAGCGGTCTTGCGCTCGGTTATGTCCTGGAACGAGCCCACCACCCTGACTACGGCCCCCGCCCCGTCGCGCTCAGCGCGCCCCATGGTGCGCACCCAGCGCCTGTTGCCGCTGGCGGTCACTATTTCCATTTCCTCGTCGTAGGGCAGGCCTTCGCGCGCGCAGGCCGTGAAAACCTCTTTTATCTTCTCCCGGTATTCCGGCGCGTAATAGCTTATGCCTTCCTCCACCTTGGGGGAATACCCGGCGGGCCGCTCGTGTATGGCGGCCACTTCGTCGGACCAGCTGCAGGTATTGGCGGCCAGGTCCACGCTCCAGGCGCCGAACCGGGCCATGGCGCCCGCCATCTCGAGCAGGGCGGCCTGCCGCCGCATTTTTTCCTCGTCCGCTTTGCGGCTGGTGATATCCTTGAAGATGCAGGCGAACTGCCCGGGCCGGGGGCGGAAGGCCAGCACGTCGTAATAACGCCCCAGCTGGGCGCTGAAGCGCTCGAACCTGGCGGGCTCTCCCGTAACCGCCACGCGGCCGTAGATTTCCACCCATTCCCGGTACTGCTCCGGCATTATGTCGGACACCAGGCGGCCCACGGTAGTCTCCGCCTTCAGCCCGGTCTGGGCCTCGAAAGCGGGGTTGATAGAGAGGAACCGGTAATCCGAGGGTCGCCCGTCCGCGCCGAAGATCATTTCGTGCAGCGCGAAACCGTCCAGCATGGAGTCGAACAGGTTCTTGTAGTCGGCTTCCAGGCGCTTAAGGTCCGTTATGTCCCTGGCTATCGTCAGCAGGGAACCCACCTGCCCCGCCTCGTCCTTCTCCGGCAGCAGGCGCCAGTTGAAGTGGCGGGCCGCCGCTCCATCGCCGTAGGTGAATTCTGTCTCGGCCGGTTGTCCGGAGGCGAAACTCTCTTTAATGCGGTTCTCCAGCAGCAGGCAGAGTTCCGGAGGAAAGCCCAGTTCAGCGTGCGTCCTGCCGATGAAGGCCTCCGGTTTCAGACCGGCCACGGCCTCCACGTTGGGCGAGGCGTACAGGTGGCGGCATTCCCTGTCGAAGCGCATCACAATATCCGGCATGGCCTCCACCAGCGAGCGGAACTTGGCCTCGCTGCCGGCCAGCAGGGCCTCGGCCCGCTTGGCCTCGGTGATGTCTTTCATTATGCCGTGCGTGCGCTGGAACTCGCCCGCAGCGTTCCTCGCCACGCGGCCGTCGAAAGCGACGTACCGGCGGGAGCCGTCCTTGTGGAGCATCTCGAATTCGCTGTGCACCCTGCCGGCGGCCTTGAATTTCGGGAAGCGCTCCCGGAAAGCGTCCACGTATTCCGGCGCCAGAAAATCCCCGAACCAGCGCCCTACGACCTCCGCCTTGGCATAGCCCAGGGTCTCTAGCCAGGCCTCGTTGACCTCCAGAAAATTGCCGTCCTCGTCCAGGGACTGGTAGCCCAGCGGGGCCTTTTCGTAGAGGTCGTGGAAGAGCTCTTCCTGCTCGCGCAGCCTGGCCGCCAGGGCCGCGCGCTCGGTTATGTCCACCAGCGTGGCTATGAAGTATTCCAGCCTGCCCGCGGCGTCGCGCTTGGCGGTCACGCTCACGTCGCACAGGACCACGCCGCCGTCCCGGCGCAGGTAGCGCTTCTCGAACCGCGCGCTCTCGGTCTCGCCCGAAGTCAGCTTGCCCAGGATCTTCTCCACGGCCGGGACGTCTTCCGGCGGGGTCAGCTCGCGCCAGTTCTTGCGGGCCAGCTCCTCGCGGGAGTATCCCAGCAGGGCGCACAGGGCCCCGTTGGGGGTCACGGCGCCGTCGGGCATGGTTATGGACTTGGCCGCGTTGGAGACCTCGAACACCTTCCGGAAGCGCTCTTCGTTCTCGCGCAGCTGCCGGCGCAGGCGGCTGGCGTCTATACCCCGCTGCACCACCGTACGCAGGCGCTCCAAAAAGCCGGAATCCTTGACGATATAATCCGCGGCGCCGGCCTTCATGCTCTCCACGGCCACGGCCTCGTCGCCGCGCCCCGTCGCCACTATGAAAGGCGGCGGCTCCTGCACCTGCGCGCCCGCGGCGCGCACCAGGTCCAGGGCGCTGCCGTCGGGCAGCGAATAGTCCAGGAGCATCATTTCCGGCGCGCCGGCCTTCAGCGCCGCCAGCGCCTCCGCGGCGCTGCGCGCCCGGCGTATCTCCAGGCCCAGCGGGGCCAGCCGCTCGGCTTCCAGCTCCATCACCCCGGGATCGTCCTCGACGATCAGGATGAACTTTCCAGGGCGCGCGTCCGCGTCCGTCATATCAGGCGTCCTCCCCGTCGCTGAGTTTGGAGACCCGGATCACGGACAGGAAAAGGCCCAGGCGCTTTATCACTTCGGAAAACTCGGCGAAAGCCACCGGCTTGGTCAGGTAGCTGCTGCAGCCCAGTTCGTAGCAGGCGTCCACCTCGCGCGGGTCGTCGGTGGTGGTGAGCATTATGACCGGCAGTTTTTTCAGCCCGGGATCGGTCTTTATGCGCCGCAGCAGTTCCACCCCGTCGAGCCGCGGCATGCGGATATCCAGCAGCAGCAGGTAAGGCTTGCCGGGCTCCCTGCCGGCGCCGCCGGCGCGCGAGAGGTAGTCCCAGGCCTCCTGGCCGTCCCGGAACCGGAGCTGCGGGTTATTGACGCCGGCGGCCTCCAGCCGGTCCCTGACCAGCCGGGCGTGCCCGTCGTCGTCCTCGGCCAGCAGTATGGTAACCGGTTCATGCTCGTTCATGGCTCATCCTTTGCGGCCGGGAAGTCCAGCCGGAACACGGAGCCCTTGCCGGGCTCGGAGGAAACTTCCACGCTGCCCCCGCTCTTCTCCGCCAGCGCCTTTACGAGCGCGAGGCCCACCCCTTCCCCATCCGCGGCGGCGGGATCCACTCGGTAGAACAGCTGCCAGATCTTGCCGGCCTCCGCCGCCTCCATGCCCCGCCCGTTGTCGCGCACCTCGTAGACGGACCGGCCGTCGGCGCGGCGGCCGCTTATCTCCACCCGCAGCGGCCTGCCCGGCTGCCCGTATTTCAGGGCGTTCTCCACGAGGTTAGAGAATACCTGGTTGAGCGCCTCCCGGTCGGCGGTGCAGGGAGGCAGGTCGCCGCAGACCAGTTCTGCCCCGGCCTGCTGCGCCCGGAACGAGAAATAAGAGGTCACCTGGAGCATAAGCGCGTTCATGTCCACTTTCCGGGGGGTCACAGCGGCCCGGCCAGCCCGCGAAAGGCGCAGCAGGGCCGTTATCAGACGGTCCATCTTGGCCGCGCTCCCGGTTATAAAATCCAGCGCGGCCGGGACCTTCTCCTCCAGCAGGGCTTTAACGCTCCCGCCTTCGTCCGGCGCGCCGGGGAATTTCTCCGCGTAGGCCTTCAGCGCGGCGAAATGCTCAACCAGGTTCTGGCTGAAGCCCTGTATGTTCACCAGCGGCGAGCGCAGGTCGTGGCTGGTAACGTAAAGGAAATTCTCCAGCTCGCGGTTCTTCTCCGCCAGGTCGCGGTTGAGCTTGCGCATGGTCTCTTCCGCCCGCTTGCGCTCGGTGACGTCGGTTATGATCCCGTACCAGAGCGTTCCCCCGTCGGGCAGGCGCTCCGGCCTGGCGTCGCACAGGCGCCAGCGCAAGCCCTGTTCGGGCAGGACCACGCGGAATTCCCAGTGAAAAATGGAAAGGTCGCGGGCTGAGGCGAAAATAGCCTCGGAGGTGCTTTTGAGGTCGTCCGGGTGAAGGCGGCTGAACACCGGCGTGGCGTCTTCGCGGACCTGCTCCGGGGTCACCTCGTAGATCTGCGCTATGCCCGGGCTGGCGTAGGGGAAGCAGGAGCGCCCGTCAGGATAAAGCCGGTACTGGTAGACGACGCCGGGCACCTGCTCGGTCAGCCGGGCGAGCATCTCGCCCGCCTTCTCCTCCTGCCCGCGGAACATCGCGAAAGTTCCAGCTCCAAGGGCGGCCAGCAGCGCCAGCCCCAGCAGCGCGAGCAGGATAGCGACCCGGGTTGTTCCCGCCATCACCTCGTCCCAGTCCATCTTGGTGACCATGGCCCAGCTGGAGCCCGGCAGGGGATTGACGGCGGCCAGCACGTCGACGCCGCGGTAATCCGTGCCCCGTACCAGGCCGCTGAAGCCGTTGAGCGCCATGGCCGCCGGGAGCCTGGCCGCGGTTACGGGCACGCGCAGGTTCAGGGCGGCGTCCTTTACGTGGCGCAGGTCGTTGAGAAAAACGATCTCGTCGCCCTCGCGCGCGACCAGCAGGGTTTCCCCCGTCTCGCTGCCGCCGGGCCAGGTCTGCAGCAGCGGGTAAAGATATTCGGACGGGTCCAGGCGCAGCAGCAGGAACAACCGCCGGCCGCGCCCCGCTTGCGCCGCCTGCGCCAGCACGTCGATATGGAAGGAGCCGCCCTCGCGGGAACGGTAGAACTCCCCCATTTCCGGGCGCCCGGAAGCGAGGGTCCTGGGAACGAGTGATTCCAACTGGGGGCACATGGGCTCAGGTTTTTCGCCCGCTGAAACCAGTACCTTGCACTCCGCGTCGGCCAAGGCGGCGTACTTGTAATTCTTGTGCTTCAGGAAGGCCCGCAGGCGCGAGCGGATTACCCCGGCGGCCTCCAGGTCGGAAGGGGACGCGGCGAAGCGGCGCAGGTACGCGGAAAACACGCCGTTGTCCAGCAGCAGGGAAAGGTCGCTTACCCGCTCCTGCCGCCACAAGGCCAGTTCGGCGGACTTTATCTGCTCTATCGATAAAAGCAGTTTCTCCGCGGCGGCCCTTTTGGACTCGCGGAAATGGGCGTGGTACCACAGCCCGCCGGCGGCCAGCGCCGCGGCGGCTACGATGAATACGGCTGTCAGCCGCCGCTTGATGACCGCAAGGCCGGAAACGGGAATATGTCTCAGATCCCCCCCCAAAAAACACGTGGCTGGCGCCCGGAGGCGGCGCTAGTCCGACAGGATTATTATATACAGATTTCAATAAGGCTGCATAGGCATCCGGGACCAAAAAACGGACATTAACGAGAACGATCACACGCCGCGGAAGACCTTTGAGAACCTTAAAGCCATCTAGGCCGGGCTGTTCGGAGCGGAGCTGGAGAACCGGCTGGTGGGGCCCACGCCGAAAGAGGAAACCCGGGTACCGGAGATCAAAGCTGCGGTGAAGGAATCCAAAGACAGGAGCGCGACGGAGCCCGTCTATCGCGCTGAAGACGATCCTTTCAGGTTCGCCCGCAAGTATTTCTGACGCGGGAATTCCCGCGCACAAGGAGACTTCCGGCGCCTGCGGCTATTCCCCTATATCCTCGTTCCAGAGCTCGGGGCGGGCTTTTATGAAGTCCGCCATCATGGTCTTGCACTCCGGCAGGTCCAGGTTTACCAGTTTAACGAATTTTTTGGAATAGCTTTCCGGGCCTTTGAAGGTCCGGTTCTCGCCTATGACCACCACGGGGATCTTGTAGAGGAGGATAGCCCCGGTGCACATGCTGCAGGGCGACAGGGTGGAGTAGATCTCGCACTTTTTATAATCGGCGGCCTTCAGGCGCCCGGCGTTCTCCAGGCAGTCCATCTCGGCGTGCAGGATGGCGGATCTCTTCTGTACCCGGCGGTTGTGCCCCCGGCCTATGATCTTGCCGTCCTTGACCAGCACGGAGCCTATGGGGATACCCCCTTCTTTAAGGCCTTTGCGGGCTTCCTTGACGGCTTCCGCCATAAATTTCAAGCGTCGGCGGTTTGAGATTTTTGGTTTCGTCATCTGGCGCTCCCTTTTTCCCTTTTTTGCCCGCGGACGACGGCGGGTTCGATATCTTTTTAAGCGTGCCCCTGGCGCTGCCCAGCGGGGAGGACCCGATAAAGGCCGCGCTGCGCTTGTCGGCCGAGAGCTTGAGGGACCCGCTCAGCAGCAGCGACTCGAAAGTCAGGTGGTTCTCATTCACGAAGCAGGCGTTAAAATTCATCTTGGGCAGGTTCCGCACCCCGGCGCTGACGGCGTAGCAGCCCCCTTCCAGCGGCCTGGCGGTAAAGAGGCCCGTGCCTATACCCTTGGCGCAGGGGCCGGAATAGCTGAAATTGCCCATCAGGACCCCGTCGCGCTCTTTGGCGGAAGCGGTCACCTTCCAGGCGCAGTTGTCCGGGGTGGTGACCACCGTGCCCTGCCAGGCGCCGGCCAGGTCGGCGATGCCGGCCGCGGCGGGCCCGGCCGCCAGCAACAGGGTCAGAAGACCCGGCAGAAGATGCATTTGAGGTATTCTCCCTCGGGATAATCGGCGGCCACCGGGTGGTCCGCCCCGGCCCCGGCCTTGCGCAGGATCTGCACCCGGCGCCCGGCGTTGGCGGCGGCGCCGCGCAGGATAAAGGCGAATTCCTCCATGGGCACCATGCCGCTGCACGAGCAGGTGACGAAGATGCCCCCCTCCTCCACCAGCGAGAGGGCGATGCGGTTGAAATCGCGGTATTTGAAGATGCCCTTGTCGCGCTCTTCGCGGCTGGACACCAGCTTGTACGGGTCCAGCACCACCAGGCCGTACTTGCGCTTGAGCTCCAGCATCTGGCGCATGTAGGTGAAGGCGTCGGCGCAGACGGCGTCCACCTTGACCTTGTTGATGTTGGCGTTGCGCTTGCACATGGCGCTGGCCTCGGGGTCCAGTTCCACGCAGGTCACCTCTTCGGCCCCGCCCAGCTTGGCGGCGTAAACGCCGAAGCCCCCGGTATAGGCGCAGAGGTCCAGCACCTTCCGGCCGGCGGCGAAGGAAGAGGCGTACAGGCGGTTGTCGCGCTGGTCGCAGAAGAAGCCGGTCTTGTAGCCGGCCTTCAGGTCTATCTCGAACTGCACCCCGTTCTCGGTGATGCGCGTCTTGTGCTGCGGGCCGGGCTCCGGCTTCAGGCTGAACCCTTCCATCTCCTGGGTGTAAGCGGTGGCGCGGTGGTGGAAAGTAGCGCCGGGGAAATGTTTTTTGAAGGCCGCCTCGATATTGGGCCACAGGCGGTACATGCCGAGGGAGTAGAACTCCAGGGCTATCTGGTCCTTGTAGATGTCGGCGGTCAGGCCGGGCAGGCCGTCGGCGTAGTCGTAGACCAGGCGGCAGGCGTCGGTCCTGTCCTGGAGCTTCAGCACGTCGCGGCGCAGCGCCACGGCACGGGTTATCCGCTCGTCGAAGAACTTGTCCGGCTGGAACTCGTCGGGGTTGTCGCGGGTGATGATGCGCAGCAGGATCTGGCTGCGCGGGTTGTAGAGGGCCACGCCGTAGGGGTTGTTGTTCTTGTCGTAGACGGCCACCAGCTGGCCGGGTTCGGCGCGGTCGGCGATGTCCACCATGCGTTTGAAGGCGTTGGGGCCGGCCGGCGCGTGCGACAGCTTAACCCGGGGCAGGCCGCCCGCTTTGGAAAATATTTTTTCAGCCATAATCAGATTATACCAATGTCACCCTTTCAGGATATCTATCCGGCGCCACAGGCCGGAGCGGAAGCGCAGCCAGAAGAAGACCGCCAGCAGGAAGACGTAGAAGCCGCCCCAGGCCCAGGCGTGGATGAGCTCGCCGCCGGCCCGGTGCACTATGTAGAGGGTCCCCGGCACGAAGATCAGCCAGGCGGTGGCGCTGGCGCCCACCATCTGGAAGCGCGTGTCGCCGGCCCCGCGCAGCGCGTCGGCGAACACTATGCCGATGGCGTCGAAGAAGATGAAGACCGCCAGGACGTTCATAAGGGGCCCGGTGCGGGCCAGTATCTCCGCGTATTCGGCGGTGTGCCCTGAGCCGAAGATGTTTACGAACAGCCCCGGCACCGTCACGAACAGGAGCCCCAGCACCAGCGCGTAAAGGGCGGCCAGCTTGGCCGCGTTATTGGCCACCAGCGACACCGTGTCGGGCCGGCGCATGCCCACGTATTTGCCGGCCAGCGTCAGCGTGGCCAGGCCCATGCCCAGCACGGGCATGAAGGCCAGCATGTTTATGGCGGCTATGATATTGCTGGCGGCCAGGGAGATCTTGTCCATGCCGCCGATGATGAACATGAAAACGCCGAAGGAGGCGATGTCGAGGAAGAAGCCCACGCCGTTGGGCGCGCCGAACTTTATCAGCCGCGCGAACAGGCCCGGGTGCACGCCCACCAGGCGCGCGGTGCGGAACCGGCGGCGGTTGTAAGGCGAGAAGATCAGTTTGAGGTAGAGCGCGGTCATAAGCGCCTGCCCCGCGCCGGCCGCGTAGGCGGCGCCCCTGATGCCCAATTCGGGGAAGGGTCCCTGCCCGAAGACGAGCAGCCAGGACAGGAATATACACAGCGCGTTGCCGGCCATGTTGACGGCCATGGAGACCTTGGTCTTGCCGCGGCCTATGAAGAAAGCCGCCAGCGCGGTGTTGAGCACCGGAAAGACGGCGAAAGCGGTAAGGATGGTGAAATAGGGTTTTTCCAGGGCCATCACGGCGGGGTCATGGCCCGAATGCGCTATGATGAAATGTCCGGCCGGTATGGCGGCTATAAGTATGAGCCCCGAAGCCAGCGAAAGCCAGACGCCCTGCCAGACGGCCACCGAAACGCTGGCGGACTTGCCGCGGCCGTGGTACTGGGAGACGAAAGCATTGGTATAAGTGGCCGTCCCCATGAAGAAGCAGAGGAAGGTGAAGCTGAGTATGCCGCCGGGCACGCAGGCGGCCAGGGCGTCCGGGCTGTAATGAGCCAGGAACACCCGGTTGATGAACTGCATTATGGTGTTGGAGGCGGTGGACAGGATAAGCGGGTAAGCTACCTTCAGCACTTCCCCCGCCCCGCCCTCGCCGTCCGTGAAGAATTTCATAGCATGCCGGCGTAAGAGCCGGCAATGAGGTCCGCTTTCTTTATGCCGAGGGCCTTCATCAGCGCGGCCGCTTCCCGGCGGCCGGCGGCGGCGGTCTCGCCGGGCTTCAGCACGACCTCAAGTTCTATAAAACGGCCCAGCCCCCTGACCTCGTCGAAATGTATGCGGGTGCGCCCGGCGTGGCATACCAGCCTTTTCTTGAAGACTTGCGCTGTGACGCCGAGCAGGCGGGAGAGGGAGCGCCTGGTCCTGGCCGCGTCCGGCACGCGGAGCAGCGTGTAGGAGGACGCCTTCGGGCCTTTCGCGGCGGCCCTGCGGTAGAAGACCAGGTAGTCGCCGGCGCCGCGCTGCCGGCGCAGCTTCAGGCGGCCATTGGAGCAATTGAAGAAGGTGTCGGTCTGGACAAGGCGCTCGGTCCTGTCCGCAAGGGCCAGCCCCTTCCCGAGCTGCCCGGGCCAGGCGCGGGCGCGCGCCTTAATTTCGATATTAGTCGGCATGTCAGAACTTTTTGAGCATGAAAGGGAGCGCCGTAAGGAGCGCGCCCACTACCACAACCAGGAACACGCCGGGAACGAAATAAGAATAGGCCAACAGCGCAACGCCGCAGACCATGCGGGTGACATCCCCTTCGTTCTTGCCCTGCTTGAGATAGACCAGGCCGACCATAGAAAAGACCAGGGAGGCCAGCAGGCCCCAGGGGTTCATCAGTCGTATTCCTTCTCGCCGCGCTTGCGCTTGCTGTGGTCAAGGACCTTCTTGCGCAGGCGCAGGCTTTTGGGGGTGACTTCTACGAACTCATCCTCTTCGACGTATTCGATGGCCTGTTCCAGGCTCATCTGGCGGTGCGGGGTGAGGGTGATGGCCATGTCGGCGGTGGAAGAGCGCATGTTGGTCTGCTTCTTCTCCTTGCAGGGGTTGACCACCAGGTCGTTGGCGCGGCAGTGCTCGCCCACTATCTGCCCGGCGTAGATGTCCTCGCCGGTGCCCACGAACATGATGCCGTGGTCCTGCAGGCTGTTGAGGGCGTAACCGGCCGAAGTACCCGGCTCTTTGGCGATGAACACGCCGTTGCGGCTGGGGCGGTTAAAGCTGCCCTCCGGCATGAAGCCGTGGAAGCTGTGGTGCATGAGGCCCGAGCCCTTGGTGAAGGTCATGAACTCCGACTTGAAGCCGATGAGGGCCTTGGAGGAGATGACGTATTCGAAGCGGACGCGGCCGTCCTCGCCGACGCTCATGTTCTTGAGCTGCGCGCCGCGGCTGCCCAGGCCGTTCATGACGGCGCCCTGGAACTCCGCCGGGCAGTCGAGCATCAGCATCTCCACGGGCTCCACGGTTACGCCGTTCTCCTCGTGCGTGATGACGACCATCTTGGACACGCAGAGTTCGTAGCCTTCGCGCCGCATGGTCTCGATGAGGATGGAGAGGTGCAGCTCGCCGCGGCCGGAGACCTTGAAGCCCGGCTCTCCGGGGATCTCGTCTATCCTGAGGCCGACGTTGATCTGCTGCTCTTTGTAGAGGCGGTCGCGGATCTGCGTGACGGTGACGAACTTGCCCTCACGGCCGGAGAAAGGCCCGTCGTTGGGGTAGAATTCCATGGCGAGGGTGGGCTGCTCTATCTCCAGGCCGGGCAGCACTCCCGGGTTTTCCAGGTCGGAGACGGTATCGCCCACCTCTATGCCTTCCAGGCCGGCCACGGCCACGATGTCGCCGGAGCGGGCTTCCTTGATGACGACGCGCTCGAAGTTCTTGTAGCCCATCAGCTGCATGACCTTGCGGGTCTTGGGCTCGGTCTTGGGCGAGGCGATGGAGACCTGCTGGGCGGCGGAGATCCTGCCCTGCACGATGCGGCCCACGCCGATGCGGCCGGTGTAGGAGCTGTAGTCGAGCATGGTGACGAGCAGCCGCAGGGGCTGGTCGTCGAGGTCGAGCGGGCCGGGCACATGTTTTATGATGACCTCGAAGAGGTGCGAGAGGTCCTTGGCCGGGTGGTGGTAGTCCGGGGCGGCCCAGCCGTCGCGGCCGACGGCATAGACCACGGGGAAGTCCAGCTGGGCGTCGGTGGCGCCGAGCTCCATGAAGAGGGCGAACACCTTGTCGAGGGCGGCGTGGGGGTCGCAGTTGAGGCGGTCCACCTTGTTGATGACTACGATGGGGCGCAGGCCGAGGGCGAGGGACTTCTTGAGGACGAAGCGGGTCTGGGGCATGGGGCCGTCGAGGGCGTCTACGAGCAGCAGCACGCCGTCGACCATGCGCAGCACGCGCTCGACTTCGCTGCCGAAGTCGGCGTGGCCGGGGGTGTCGACTATGTGGACGGTGGTGTCTTTATAGCGGACGGAGGTGTTCTTGGAGAGGATGGTGATGCCCCGCTCTTTCTCCAGGTCGTTGGAGTCCATGATGCAGATGGCTTCTTCTCCGCTCTTGTCGTGGTAGGCGCCGGTCTGCTTGAGCATGGCGTCGACGAGGGTGGTTTTGCCGTGGTCGACGTGGGCTATGATGGCGATGTTGCGCAGGTCGGGCCGGCGCTTTGCGTTGTCATGTTG
>Ga0209066_10002707_pt1 | contig 21123 bp, 26 predicted proteins | sample All_14_2_FD_187198 | JGI IMG/M metagenome (GOLD analysis project Ga0209066, IMG submission 187198) | Freshwater microbial communities in response to fracking from Pennsylvania, USA - Allegheny Zone_MetaG_DW_15 (SPAdes) (version 2) ... | reverse complement strand
CCTCGTGACCTTCGTGGTGCGACTGGTGGGCGCAGGCGCTCGGACCGAGTAGACTGGCTCACCGTGCCGGTGACGGCACAAGCCACGGGCTGTGGCGCAGCTTGGTAGCGCACTTGACTGGGGGTCAAGGGGTCGCAGGTTCAAATCCTGTCAGCCCGACAACTGCTGGGAGTGGTGGGAGTGAAGATGAGCGACGATTCGCACCGCAAGCACCTTGCGGACGGCCTGCCGGAGCAGGCTCCCGGCGAGGAGACCCTGTTGGGCGCTGCGGGCGACGAGGTCCCCCCGGGCGGAGTCGTCGCGGGTTCGTTCAGTCAGGAGTTCCCCGGCTATGACCCGTACGCGGGCATTCCGGCCGATGAAGTCGGTCTCCCGCCGCTGAGCGACGCCGAGCAGGAGGTCGTGGCTCGCGAGGCGGATCGGCTGGCGAACGACCCGGAAGTGCGCCGCAACCTCTGAGTGACTCGCTCCGGCATGGGAGCTTGACCCGCATCCCCGGGACACCTGACTTGACGCGCTGACCGCCCGGGCACGAGTCCGAAGGCTGCCCAGCCGCGCACTCACCGGCGCCTCGGTCCTCGCCGCTCACACCAGCGGCGCCCGGCACTGGCGGCCCGCGCTATGCGACCGGCAGCAGTCCGCGCTCGGCGAAGACCTTCTTCGCGATGAACGTGGCGTTCAGGGCGCGGGGAAAGCCGCAGTAGACGGCGGCGTGCAGAAGCGCCTCGACGATCTGCTGCGGAGTGAGCCCGACGTTGAGCGCCGCATTGATGTGGACGTCGAGCTGCGGCTCGCAGCCGCCCAGCGCCGTGAGCATCCCGAGGGTCACGAGCTGTCGATCACGGGGCTCCAGGCCGGGTCGCGAGTAGATCTCGCCGAACCCCCACGCGACGACCTGGTGGCCGAGTTCCGGGGAGATGTCGGCGAGCGCGTCGATGACGCTCACGCCGGCTGCCCCGTCGATCACGTCGAGCATCCGCTTGCCGCGCTCGAAGCGCTGCTGTCGTTCCGTCGCGTCAGTCATGGTCCGGTCCCTTCTGTTCGCCTGCATGGAGCGCGGCGAGGTCGTCTCGGTAGGTCGCGATCTTCTCCGCCAGCGCACGATCGTGGGCGCGCAGGCGGGCGATCTGCTCGCGCAGGCCCGCCTGATGTGCTTCGAGCAGTCGCAGTCGGGCTGCCGTCGTCGCCGGGCCCTGCGCTCGGAGGGCCGCGTATTCGCGCATCCGCGCGATCGGCATGCCCGTCTCTCGAAGCCGGAGCAGGAACCGCACCCACTCCATGTCGGCAGCCGAGTACTGGCGCTGGTTGCCGGAGCTCCGGGCGACCGGGCCGATCAGCGTGGCGCGCTCGTAGTACCGCAGCGTGTGCGCGCTCACCCCGGTCGCCTCGCTCATCTGCGCGATCGTGAGACCTGCCTCGTCTGCTGCCATGTCAGCAGGCTAGGAGTTCGAGCGCGCTCCAAGTCGAGCCCGGGCGTCCACGAGGTCGTGCGCGGGTGGACCGCGCCGGGTCTCGTGATGAGCGGCAGCCCCGGTAGGCTCCGAGCAGTATCGAGGTTCCGTCGATCTTCCGGGGGCGCGGGTGTTTCATATCGATCTGGAAGGTGCGCCGCTGGTGGGCTCCGCTGGGACCGAGCGGTCTGTCGTCGATGCCGAGCGAGGGGTCGTCCTCCAACGCGTCAGCAGTCTCGGTCAGGTCCCTGGCGGCGAGGCCATGCTCATGTCATGGCAGGGGCGCCTCATTCCGTTTGACACGCTCACCCGATTTCCTGGTGGCCACGTGATCGTCGAGTTCGCCTCGTTCGGTGTCAGCTCCAAAGTCAATCTTCGGCTGGGCATCTTTCAGTATGTGTTCGCGGATGTCGACGAGCAGCGCGAAGCACAGTTGCTCGCGGTGGAAGCGCTGCTGGTGTACGGCAGCTTCTTCAACGGGCTCTCCAGGCCGGATGGGTACCGCCGGATCGTGTTCGAAGGGCGCGAGTGGGTGTTGAGCGACTTCGGCTACGTCACCGAGAACGGCGGCTAGGCCAGGAGCGCGACGCCGGAGCCGAGGGGCTCTTCCGCCGCGCGCCGTGGCGTCGTCCCGGTCGTCGATCCGCGGCCTACCGCGAGCTGTTCGCCGTCCGCCCCCGCACGATCCCCACGAACACGTCGCTGAGCGGATGCGCCCCCCGCACCGGCCAGACGAGGGAGACCGCCGTCTCCGCGCCGTCGCGCAGCGGCCTGGCGACGACGTCCCTGCGCGAGAGCGCCCGGGCGACCGACTGCGGCATGATCGCGACCCCGACGTTCGCGGCGACGAGCTCGATCGCGGCGTCGCCGGTGCCGTCGAGGAGGTCGACGTCGAGCACGGTCTCGTCGGCGAGGTCGGCGAGGTCGACGTGGTCGAGGGCCGCGACGAGGGAGCCGCGCGCGGCGGCGACGACGGGCTGCTCGCGGTAGAGCGGGATGGCGTGCCAGTCGTCGCCGGCCGCGGTGTCGCGCGCGAGCGCCATGTGGGCGCTGCCGTCGCGCAGCGCCGCGAGGGCGGCGGACTGGGGGAGCGGCACGAGCTCGAGCCGGCCGCCGGGCCGGCGCTCCCGCCAGACCCGCTCCCACTTGCCCGGCGTGACGCCGGGGACGAAGGCGACGACGAGCGGCTCGGGCATGGCCCCAGGCTAGTCGTGGGCCACGTACGCTGGCGTGCATGACCGACGCACCCCGCGAGGACCGCCGCCAGCAGCCGAAGCCGCCGAAGCAGCAGCTGCTCAAGCCCGAGACGGCCGCGCAGAAGCTCGGCGTCTACTACCCGGCGACGCCCGAGTCGTTCCGCGCCGGGCCGATCGCCCGGGATGCGCTGCAGGCGCTCCAGGCCGATCCGCCGGAGTGGCTGGTGACGCTGCGACGCGAGGGGCCGCATCCGCGCAACGAGGTCTCGCACCGCCTCGGCGTCTCCAACTCGGCGCTCGCCCGCGCCGGCGCGAGCGACTCGATGACGACGGCCGAGATCCGCGCCCTGCTCGACGAGATGCCCGACTGGCTCGCCACCGAGCGCGAGAAGCGGGTGCCGGGCAGCGGGCGCCCGCCGGGCACCGCGGTCGGCGAGCGCCCCGCCTCGCGCGAGGACTGACGCGGCTCACCCGAGCGCGGCGAGCACCGCCGGTCGTCGCTGCGGCACCGTCTCGGACTCCGCGTCGAAGACCCTCGTCAGCCGGTCGGGCCGGAAGGCCGGCCACCCGGGGTCGCCCGAGCGGATGAAGGCCACCCACGCGCCGTGCATCTCGGTGGCGAGCGCCGTCGGCGCATTCGGGCCCGAGAGCGACTGCGCATCCGGATGGTCGAGCCGGCCGAAGACGAAGGCGATCTCGACCGCGTGCGCGGCCCGGAGGTCGCGCATGGGGCTCGGCCACGCGAACTCGTAGACGAACGTCGGCGCGGTGCGCGCGGCGGCGACGGTCGAGAGCGGGCCGCGCAGCACCCGGTCGGTGATGAGCTGCCCAAGGACCTCGCCGGCGGATGCGCCGGGCATCGCCGCGCGGACGGCCCCGGCCGCCGACTCGGGGATCCGCAGCGCCCGCCGCGCGATCCACGACTTCACCCGCCCGATGCCCGCGAGCTGGTCTGGCGTGAACCAGAGCCGATACTCGTCGGTGTTCGAGCCGATGAGCAGCGGCACCGTCGTCGCCGCGAGCACGGCGTGCGGGGATGCAGGCAGCGAGTCGCCGTCGACCGCGAGGGCGAAGCCGGGCACGCCGGAGAGCAGGGTCGTGCCCGCGGTGATCGCCGAGCGCGCGGCGAGCAGCGCGTCGGGCGCGATGGCGAGGAACGCCTCCCGGGTCGCCGGGACGCCGAGCCGCGCGGCGATCGCCGTGGTCACCCGCGCCGCGTCGGCCGGCGTCGACGCATCGAGCGGACCCGACTGGATGATCGCCCCGGCCATGAGGGCGCACGACTCGGGGCGGCTCAGCAGCGCCGCGACGAGCGCGCCGCCGGCCGACTCGCCCATGACCGTGATCCGCGCGGGGTCGCCGCCGAACGCCGCGATCTCGCGATGCACCCACTCGAGCGCGAGCGCGACGTCGCGCAGGCCGAGGTTCATCGGCGCGCCGTCGAGCACGCTGAAGCCCTCGCTGCCGAGCCGGTAGTTCACCGACACCGTGACGATGCCGTCGACCGCGAACGGCGTGCCGTCGTAGCCGCCGATCGCCGACGACCCGCGCTCGAGTGAGCCGCCGTGCACCCAGAGCATGACGGGTGCGCCCGACACGTGCTCCGGCGCCCACACGTTCACCGTCAGCACGTCGTCACCGGGGATCGCCACGGTCCCGAGCAGGGCCCCGAGCGCCCCCGGATACGGGGTCTGCGGCGCCGTCTCGCCGAACCGCGACGCATCCCGGACCCCGGACCACGGCGGCACCGGCACCGGCGGCGCGAAGCGGCGCTCGCCGAACGGCGGCAGCGCATAGGGGATGCCCAGGAACCGCCGCACCCCGTCGATGCGCCGGCCGCGGATCGCCCCCGTCGTGAGCGTGGCCTCCGGCATCGGCGGCTCCTCGTGCGTCGTCATCGACCCTCCCGGCGCTCCCCGCGGCGCGACACCGCGTCGCACCAGGGTATGGGGTGGGGCGGTGGTGGCGCTCTAGCCTGAGGCATGGATGTTCGCGAGCATGCGTCGACCCGACCCGCGCTGGAGGCGCTCGCAGAGATCGTGTGGATCGTCGGCTTCTTCTGGCTGATCGGAGTCACGATCACGCTCACCGTCGCGGCGCGGGAGGGGTGGGGCGCCGCCGCCGACGGACTCGGTGCCGCGGGGGAGCTTCTGTACGGGCAGCTCGACTGGACGATCGGGACCTTCCTCGCCGTGCTCGCCGCCATCTACATCGCGCTTTTCGTCGGCGACGTGGCCGGTGTCCCGGACGCCGTCGCGAGGAACCGACGCATCCTCGGTCTCGTCGCCGAGCTCGTCGCGGCGGTGCTGCTCGTCGTCGGGGCGCTCGTGCTCGTCCACTGCATCCGGACGCCGTCCGAGTGGGCGATCTGGGTGGTGCTCGGCCCGTCGATCGCGCTCGTGCTCTTCTTCGCGGCGAATCTGGGCACGTTCGCCGTCCCCGCGCTGGACGTGCGGATCGCGGAAGCCGAGAGCACGGCGCAGTGGGCGCGTCGGCGACTCGGGCGACTTCGGAGCCGATCGCGCCGGCCGGCCTGGCTCGTCCTTGCCTCGAACGTCGTCGTCGTCGCCGCCCTCGGCACGATCGCACTCCTCGTGGCACTCGCCGTCGTCGGCATCCCGCCGATCGAGGCGCTGACGCTCGGCGGCGTCGGCCTCGTGCTCGCCGAGTTCGTGATCATCGCGGCGCTGCTCCTGCTCACGTTCGGCGTGTGCGCGACCGTCATCGGTGCGGCTCGCGACTGGGCATTCGTGGCCATGGCTGCGATCGCGGCGCTGGGAGTCGTGACGACCCTCGTGTGGGTTGCCGTCCTGCTGCTCCTGCAACCGGCATCACCGGGGTTCGAGAGCATCGCCATCGGCGTGTTCGTCGCGACCGCCCTCTCGCTCGCGACGGGTGCCGCACCCGGGCGATGGCTGCCGCGAGGCGTCGTGGACTGGACGCTCTCCGGCGCCGCGGCGAGGCTCGCCGCGGCGTGGGTCGTCCGCCGCTACGCCGCCGCCGTGCGCGAGCTTCGACGGCTGCGGCCGCAGCCGAGTCCTCCGCCCACCGTGCGCGAGCGGCTCGCCCGCTGGATCATCGGGTCGCGCGGGCGCACCGCGGGTGAGCCGAGGCGATCCGCGGGTCGGATCGGCGCCGACCGCTCGAGGCTCCCGAGGTGAGCGCGTCCGGCTCGGCCCGCGGAGTCCTCCGCCCCAGTGCCGGTGGGCCGACAACTCACAGCCGCCTCCCAGCCTCGCGGGACCAAACGACGCGCACGCGCCGTTGCATCCACTGACGCCGCCGCCAGCGGCGCAGAGGAGGGACCGTGTCCACCGACTACCGCAAGACCCAGGAGGCGCTCGCGCGCCTCACGCCCGCCCAGTACCGGGTGACGCAGGAGGACGGCACCGAGCCGGCCTTCGGCAACGCATACTGGAACACCCACGACGACGGCATCTACGTCGACGTCGTCTCGGGGCAGCCGCTCTTCGCCTCGACCGACAAGTTCGACAGCGGCACCGGCTGGCCGAGCTTCACGAGGCCGATCGAGCCGGGCGCCGTCGTCGAGCGCACCGACCGCACGCTGTGGATGGCGCGCACCGAGGTCCGCTCGTCGGGCGCCGACAGCCACCTCGGGCACGTCTTCGACGACGGGCCGCGCGAGTCCGGCGGTCTGCGCTACTGCATGAACTCGGCGGCGCTGCGGTTCGTGCCCGCCGACGAGCTCGAGTCGCAGGGGTACGCGGAGTACCGCTCGCGGTTCGAGACGAGCGAGGATGTCACCATCACCGAGGAGGACGAGCACCGATGACGATCGACGACGGCACCATCACCACCCGACCAGGCACCGAGACGGCCGTGCTCGCGGGCGGCTGCTTCTGGGGCATGGAGGACCTCATCCGTCGCCAGCCCGGCGTGCTCGACACCCGGGTCGGCTACACGGGCGGCGAGAACGCGCACGCGACGTATCGCGACCACCCCGGCCACGCCGAGGCGGTCGAGATCGTCTTCGACCCGACGCAGACGACGTTCCGTGACGTCCTCGCGTTCTTCTTCCAGATCCACGACCCGTCGACCCTGAACCGCCAGGGCAACGACGTCGGGACGAGCTATCGCTCGGCGATCTTCCCCCAGTCGCCGGAGCAGGAGCGGGTCGCACGCGAGACGATCGCGGACGTCGACGCCTCCGGCCTGTGGCCGGCGCCGGCGGTGACGACGATCGAGCCGAGCGGTCCGTTCTGGGAGGCGGAGCCTGAGCACCAGGACTACCTGCTGCGCATCCCGAACGGCTACACGTGCCACTACCCGCGGAAGGGCTGGGTGCTGCTGGCGCGCGACGCGGCGGCGCAGGCGGGCTGATCCGCGAGCGGGGGCGGGGGCGATGCCCCCGCCCCCGCTGCCGTACGATCGCCCCATGTCGTTCACGGGGCTGCGTGCCGATGCGCTCGCGTTCTACGCCGAACTCGCCGCCGACAACTCGAAGGCGTGGTGGCAGGCCAACCGAGCCCGCTACGACGAGCAGGTCAGGGGGCCGTTCGAGGCGCTCGCGGCCGAGCTCGAGCCCGAGTTCGGCCCGGTGAAGCTCTTCCGCCCGTTCCGCGACGTGCGGTTCAGCGCCGACAAGTCCCCATACAAGCTGCACATCGGCATGGTCACGCGCGACCCGGCCGCGCACTACCTGCAGCTCGCCGCCGACGGGCTCCTCGTCGGCGGGGGCGCCTACGCGGTGCCGACCCCGGCCATCGCCCGCTTCCGCCAGCTCGTCGCCGACCCGCGCACCGCCGGCGACGTCGAGGCGACGCTCGAGGAGCTCGCCGACGCGGGGTTCGCGCTCATGCCGGACGGCGCGCTGCGCACCGCCCCGCGCGGCTATCCCGCCGACCATCCGCGCATCGAGTTGCTCCGCGCGACGAGGCTCGCCGTCGCCCGCAGCGAGCCACCGGCCGACTGGATGTGGGACGCCGGCGCCGCCGACGTCATCCGCGCCCGGTGGCGGGCGGTGTCGGTCTGGTGCGACTGGCTGCGCTCGAGCCTCGGCGAGGAGCTCGTCGGACGCGCGCGCTGAGCCGTCTGCCCTCAGCCCGCCGAGGCCTCGGCCCGCCAGGCGCCGTCGACGTACCGGACCGCGGACGGCCGGATCTCCACGCGCCCCCACGCCGCCGACGGCGCCCGCTCGGCCCACTCGATCGCGGTCGCAAGGTCGGGCACGTCGATGACGACGGACCCCGCGAGCGGGTCGTCGGACGGCGACGGCGGCGACGTGGAGACCACGAGGTCGCCCCCGACGCTCACGACGGTCGTCGTCTCGGCGGTCGGCTGGAGCATCTCGGCGCTCACGAGCGCGCCCGCGCGGTCGAGGGCGCTCGCGTAGTCGTCGAACGCGGCCATCGCGGCGGCGACCTCCGCCGGGTCGAGGGCGCCGTCGGTCGGTTCCGGGAAGTGCAGCAGCAGGGTGTAGCGCATGGTGGGCGTCCTCTCGGATCCGTGGCTCGATCCTGGCACCGCGGCGACGCGCGCAGAAGGGCCGAGGCCCGTCGGCCGCATGCCCCGCGTCGCGTTCAGCCGTGCGGCCAGCGGTCGAGCGCGCGGTCGATCGCGGCCCGCGTCCGCGCCGAGACGGGCTCGACGAGCTCGAGCTCCGGTGCCCCAGCCGAGCGCGCGCTGCGGCGGGCGGGGAGCCGCCACGATCCGACCACGACGCCGTCGACGAGCACCGCGGGCCGGAAGACGGCGTTGCCGCCGGGGACGAGCGCCGCGAAGGCCGCGGGGCTCGCGACGAGCGAGCGGTCCGCGTAGCCGAGGATCCACTCGTCGAAGCCGGGGATCAGCACGACGCCCGTCGACTCGGCGTGCACCGCCGGCTCGCCGATCACCCAGGCCGCCCCGCCGCCGCGCTCGGTCGGTCCGCCGATGCGGACGGGCACCAGGGAGTCCACCGCCCCCGCCGCGCGCCGCACCGCCGATGCCGGGAGGCCGGTCCACCACGCGACGTCGGCATCCGTCACCGGGCCGCGCGAGGCGACCACGTCGCCGACGATCCCCACGAGCGCCGCCTCGGCGTCGACCGCCGCGTGGGCGGGGGATCGGACGAGCAGCTGCTCCTCGCCGCCCTCGGCGAACGGCCCCCAGTGGGCGACGCCGGCGACGGCCAGATGCATGATGAGGTGGTAGCCGCGACCGGCGGCCGTCGAGATCCCCGCGCGCTCGAAGGCGTCGAGCGCCTCGGCCCGCCGCAGCGGGCCAGCCTCGAGCGCGACCTCGAGCGCGGCCCTCGCCCCCGCGATCGCGGCCTCGTCGAGGCCGAGCCGCGCGCGGCGCAGCGTCGTGCTGCGATGGGTGCGCTCGGCGGTGAGCGCGAGCAGCTCGGCGAGCCGATGCGGGGTCGTCGCGAAGAGCGTGCCGCGCATCGGCCACGACCGCACGAGTTCGCCGGCGTCGAACGCCGCGCGCACGTCGTCGAGGGTCGTGCCGGGGCGGGATCGGATCGCGATCGCCCGGAGGACCGCCGGAAGGTCCTGCCCCTGGAGCGCGACGGCGCGCGCCACGACCTCCGCGGGCGCGAGGTCGCTGCCGCCGAGGCGGTGCGCCGTCCAGCGTGCGCGACGGGCGGCGGCGGGATCGAGCTCGATCGTCACAATCGCACGATAGCGCGGTGCTGCCGCCATCGCGTCGCCGAGCCGCACCCGGCCGAGTGGTGCGAATGCCTTGCTAGCGTTGTCCACGGGTCCGGCCCGCACGCGACGACGCTCGGCGGCGCGACGCACGGCGCCGCCCGTCCGCCTCGCCACGCGCCCCGGGAACCCCACCGCATGGGCACGCATCTGGCGTGCCAGAGGAGAGGATCGCACCATGCCCCACACCGCCACCAGGATCGCCCCGGTCGATGCCCCCGTGCTCGACGTGGTCGGCGCCCGATGGTCCACGCGCATCTTCGACCGCGCCACGGCGATCGACGAGGGCGCGCTCGCGAGCGCGCTCGAGGCCGCCAGGTGGGCGCCGTCGGCGTCGAATACCCAGCCGACCCGGTTCATCGTCGCCAGGCGTGGCTCCGACGCGCACGCCGTCGTCGCCGCCGCGCTCAGCCGCGGCAATGTCGGGTGGGCCGTCGACGCGGGCGCCCTCGTCGTCGTCGTCGCGGAGACCGCGACGGCCGACGGCGAGCGCCGCCGCTGGGCCGAGTTCGACGCGGGGCAGGCGAGCGCCTACTTCTCGCTCCAGGCCCACGCCGACGGCCTCATGGTGCACCCGATGGGTGGATTCGACCCCGCGGCGATCGCGGCGGGGTTCGCGCTGCCCGAGCGCCTCGTGCCGATCGCCGTGCTCGCGGTCGGCGCCCTCGGCGACCCGGACGACGCGGATCCGGCGATGCTCGCGCGCGAGCAGGGGCCGCGCGTCCGGCGGCCGGTCGCCGAGTCCGTGCTCGTCGACGACTGACCGCGCATACACTCGCGCCATGGACAGGACACCCGTGCTCGGCCACCGGCGGTCCGCGCCATGATCGACCTCATGGATCGCTTCGTCGCCGCCGCCAGTCGCGCGCTCGCGCCGCTCGAGCCGCTCTTCCTGCGACTCGACCGTCTCGGCGGCGGCCGACGCCTCGCCGGCATCCGGATGCGGCAGGATGCCGAGTCGCGCGCCGCGACCCGGCGCGGCTTCGCCGGGATCTTCTGGATCCTCGTCGGCGAGCTCGTGATCGGCGCGGTCGCGATCGCCGTCGCGGCCGCGACGAGCGCCTCCGTGCCGGCCGTGTGGTTCCGCGGGATCGCCGTGCTCGCGATCACCCTGACGCTGCTCTACTTCGCCTGGCGCGCGTGGCTCGGCTGGTACTGGGCCTACTCGAGGCTGCGGCTCTTCAGCCGGATCTTCCCGATCGTCACGCTCGTGATCGCCGCATGGCCCGGGCTCTACCCGCTGTGGATGACGATCGAGCAGATCATCTTCAGCCTGCTGCTCATCGGGATCGGCGACATCCTCACGAGCGACCACTTCCGGGCCGCATTCCCGAAGCCGGCGCGGCCGACGGCCCCGAGCGCGGAGCCGTCGACCGAGGGGCAGTGATCAGTCGCCGATCGTGACGACGACCTTCCCGCGCACGTGGCCGGCGCGCAGGAGCGCGACCGCGTCCACGAGCGCCTCGAACGGGAACGTCGCCTCGATCGGCAGCACGAACGCGCCGTCGGCGATCGCCGCCGCGATCCGCTCGCTCGCACCGGCCTTCGCGTCGACGCTCCCCGTCGCTCGTGCGCCGGCCGGCGGCGTCGGGCCGGCGGCGATCGTCGAGATCCGCTCGGGGGCGACCCCGAGCTCGATCGCGGCGAGCACGGTCTCGGTGCCGGCGAGGTCGGTCGCGGCGTCGACGCCGGTCGGGGCGAGCGCCCGCACCCGGTCGACGAGCCCGTCGCCGTAGGCGACCGGGATCGCGCCGAGGTCGCGGAGGAACGCGTGGTTGCCCTCGGACGCCGTCCCGATCACGGTCGCGCCGGCGGCCACCGCGAGCTGGGTCGCGATGACGCCGACCCCGCCGGCCGCGCCGCCGATGAGGACGACGTCGCCCTCCCGCACACCGATCGTCGCGATGGCCGCCGCCGCGGTCTTCGCGACGGTCTCGACCCCCGCGGCGCGCACGTCGTCGAGCCCGTCCGGGGTGCGATGCAGGCTCGATGCCGGGGCGACGAGGTGGTCGGCCAGCGCCGCGCCCCTCGCGTTGCCGAACACCCGGTCGCCGACCGCGAGGCCGTCGACGCCCTCGCCGACGGCCTCGACCACGCCAGCAGCGTCGCCGCCGAACCCCGTTGGCGCCGTGACGCCGAAGTGCTCCGCAATGCCGGGGATGCTCGCGAGCTTCCAGTCGATGGGGTTGAGCCCGGCCGCCCGCACCCGCACGAGCACCTCGCCGGCGCCGGGCGTCGGCACGGGGCGGTCGACGTATTCGAAGGGGATGGGGTCGGCGAAGCGGGGGACCAGCACGAAACGACTCATGGGAGAGAGGACGCTCGCGGGCCCCGGGGTATTCCGCGGACGACACCCGGCGTCACGGACGCCGTCGCCACGGGAGCCGTCATCACGGGAGCCAGCGGGGCGAGGCCCGTGTCACCGAGGCCGCCATCGCGTGGCGACCGGTCGCGGCGCGTTAGCGTGTCGTCATGGCACGCATCGGCACCTCGGACCTCGACGTCTTCCCCATCGGCCTCGGCGGCAACGTCTTCGGGTTCACGGCGGACGAGGCGACCTCGTTCGCGATCCTCGACGCCTGGGTCGACGGCGGCGGCGACCACATCGACACGGCGGACTCCTACGCCGCCTGGGTGCCTGGCAACGTCGGCGGCGAGTCGGAGGCGATCATCGGCCGCTGGCTCGCCGCCCGTCCCGGCGCGCGCGACCGGGTCGTCATCGCGACGAAGGTGAGCCGGCATCCGGAGTTCCCTGGCCTCGCCCCGGCGAACGTCCGCGCCGCCGCCGAGGCATCGCTCGGACGGCTCGGCGTCGACACGATCGACCTCTACTACGCCCACTACGACGACCCGGAGACGCCCCTCGAGGACGCGGTGGGGGCGTTCGAGGCGCTCGTGCACGACGGTCTCGTGCGCGCCGTCGCCCTCTCGAACTTCACCCCGGAGCGGATCGAGGCGTGGATCGACCTCGCCGCCGGCGGCCCCGCGGCCCCCGTCGCGGTCCAGCCGCACTACAACCTCGTGCACCGCAACGAGGTCGAGGACCACCTCGTGCCGCTCGCGCAGCGCCACGGCATCGGGCTCATCCCGTACTTCGGCCTCGCGAAGGGGTTCCTCTCGGGCAAGTACCGCACCGCCGAGCTGCAGGAGGGCGCCTCGCCGCGCGCCGCGGCGGCGCTGAAGTACGTCACGCCGCAGGGGCTCGAGATCCTCGCCGTGCTCGACGAGGTCGCCGCGGCGCACGACAGCACCCCGGCGGCGGTCGCCCTCGCCTGGCTGCGGACGCGGCCGGCCGTCGCCGCCCCGCTCGCCTCGGCATCCCGGCTCGATCAGGTGCCCGAGCTGCTCGAGGCCGGCCGGCTCGCGCTCGCGCCGGAGGAGGCGGAGGCGCTCACGCGCGTCTCGGACTGGACGCCGACGCCGCGCTGAGCGGCCCGCAGGCGGCCCGCCGGCACAGCGGCGCACTGGGCTCAGCGGAACATCATCTTCTCGTAGAGCGTGCGGCCGGTCACGTGGTCGTGGAGGTCGTCGAGCTCGATCGTGAGCTCGAGGTCGGCGTTGAAGTCGTAGTACATCGGATGCTCGCCGGCGTGGAGCAGGCTCGAGATCCCGCGGCGCCCCTCGGCCATGTCGAGCGCCTCGATGAGCGTCGGGTTCGTGGCGGTGAACGCGATGCGGCCGCGCTCGGTCTCCCACGTCCACTCGAGCCGCGTCGGGTAGTGCTGATGGCCGGGGCCCGGCACCTCGCCGCTCGTGGTCAGCCGCAGCGGCAGGAGGTCGTCGGTGATGATGCGGTCGCGCGTCGCGAGGTAGAAGGTCGGCAGGTTGAACCGCCCGACGGGGAAGACCCCCTTCGTCGTCATCCGCACGTACACGAGGGTGTAGTCGCCGACGTGCGCTCGGCCCCAGAACCAGGAGTCCAGGAACGAGCCCATGAGCTTGTTGCCCCAGTTGTGGTCGTGGTAGCCGCTCCCGCGCAGCTGTCGGGTCTCGCCGCCCTCGGTGATCGTCGCCTCGACCGTGCCGTAGGGGACCGGCACGACCCAGGCGAGGTAGTGGGTCTTCGCCGCGTCGAAGTAGGTGATGCCGGCGCCGGGGCGCCAGGAGGGCGCGCCGCGCGTCATCGTGACGTCGGCCACGATCCCGTCCGCCTCGACGTGCATCGTGTAGGTGTCGAGGTCGCCGACGACGGTGCTCGAGCCGATCCGCACGGCGCAGCGGTCCGTCGCGGCGCTGAAGTCCGCCGCGTCGAAGACCGGGGTGAGCCGGCGGCTCGTGCCGTCGGCGAGCTGCCAGATCACGAGCAGCGTCGGCCGGATCGGCCCGGATGGCTCCGTGTGCGGCTTGTTCGAGAACGTCACGACGAGGGTCGACCCGTCGTCGAACTGCATGTCGAAGTACCACCACTCGAACGTGTCCGCGGCGGTCGTCGCCGCACGGTAGCCGTCCTCCCAGACCTCGACCGTGCCCTCCTTGAGGCCGAGCGCCGCGAGCTGCTCCCGTCCCGCGGCGGCGAAGGAGGCCCGGTTCTCGGGCGTGTTCGGGATGTCGTGCACGGCCATCGTGGTCCTCTCGTGGACGCCGTGGGCTGCGGCGACGACGCCTCGGTGCGCCGCCGACGGACCAGCCAGTTGGGGCCAGCGTAGGGAGCCGTCGGTCTGCTGACAATGCCTGGCCGACGCCGGCCCCGACCCATGCCGGCCTCCGTCGCGCGGGGGATCCCGTCAGCGGCCGCCGAAGCGCTCCGTGCGCACGCGGCTCGGCTCGTGCCGGAGCCCCACCATCGCGCCGGCGGCCGTCTCGACGAACCCGTTCGGTCCGCAGATGTAGACGATGGGCTGCGCCGACGCGGGCCACGTCGAGGCTGCGAAGGCGGCGACGTCGGCGCGTCCGACCGGCGCCGTCCAGCCCGGGGGTGCCGCGCGGGTGTAGACCCAGGTGAGGTCGAGTCCGCCGTCGGCGAGCGACGCGAGCTCGTCGCGGTACATCGCATCGTCCGGTGAACGCACCGACACGAGCAGGCGGATCGGCGCGGTGCTGCCCGAGGCGGCGTGCGCGCGGGCGATCGCGAGCAGCGGCACCACCCCGGAGCCGCCCGCGATGAGCTGCACCGGGGACGGGTCGTCGTCGTGCCACACGAAGTAGCGGCCGAGCGGCCCCTTCACCTCGAGCGCATCGCCGGGCTCGGCGACCTCCACGAGGTAGGGCGACACCTCGCCGTCCGGGATGAGGTCGACGCCGAGCTCGACCTCATCGCCGGGGCCGGCCGAGGCGATCGAATAGGAGCGGTGCGCCTGGTAGCCGTCCTCGGCGGTCAGCCGGACGTCGAGATGCTGGCCGGGCAGGTGGCCGGGCCAGCCGGGCACGCGCACCGTGATGATGCGCGCCGAGGAGCCCGTCGGCGCGAGCGCGACGACATGCCCCTGGCGCCACCCGGGTTCGCCGCTCACGAGTAGCGTTCCTCGGTCCACGGGTCGCCGCGGAGGTGGTAGCCGTTCTGCTCCCAGAATCCCGGCTCGTCGTCGGCCTGCATGACGATCCCGCGCACCCACTTCGCGCTCTTCCAGAAGTACCGATGCGGCACGATGAGCCGCGCCGGGCCCCCGTGCTCCGGATCGAGCGGCTCGCCGTCGTAGTCGGTCGCGATCCACGCCTGCCCGTCGAGGAGGTCCTCGAGCGCGAGGTTCGTCGTGTACCCGCCGTAGGAGTGCACCATCGCGAAGTCATAGGCCGACTCGACGTCGGCGAACAGCGTGTCGAGCGACACCCCGCGCCAGCGCGTGCCGAGCTTCGACCAGCGGGTGACGCAGTGGATGTCGGCCGTCACGTCCTCGAACGGCAGCGCGAGGAACTCCGCCCAGGTCCACGTCGTGCGCTGCCCCGTCTCGGCGACGATCGTGAACGACCACTCGTCGGGATCGATCCGCGGCGTGGGGCCGGCCGAGAGCACGGGGAAGTCGTCGGTGCGGTACTGGCCGGGCGGCACCTGGGGCGCCGAGTCCCGGCGACGACCCTCGAAGCCACGGGTGATCTCCGCCATGACGCACTCCCTCCGACGGGACCGAACGGCGCCAGCGTAGCGGGCGCGCCGCGTGACCTCGCGGATCGCCGAGCCGGTCGGCGTTCAGAACCTTTCGATTTGCTGAACATGGGTTCGGTTCTCGGTGAACTGCAAGAACCGGTGTGGGACGATGGCGATGCCGCGGCTGTGCGGTAGGTCTGGCCCCGCGGAGGCGCATTCCCATGCAGGTGACGGTCATCGTGCCGACCTTCAACGAGGCGCCGAATGTCGCCGAGCTCGTCCGGCGCGTCGCCGCGGGTGCGCGCGGCTGCGAGGCCGAGATCCTCTTCGTCGACGACAGCACGGACGACACGGCCGCGGTGATCGCCGAGGTGGCCGCCGCCGCGCCGGTGCCCGTGCGCATCATCCATCGCGATGCCCCGGTCGGCGGCCTCAGCGGGGCCGTCGCCGAAGGTCTCGCGGCGGCGAGCTCCGATGTCTGCGTCGTCATGGACGGCGATCTCCAGCACCCGCCGGAGGATCTCCATCGGCTCGTCCATCGCTACCGTCAGGGCGACGTCGACCTCGTCGTCGCCTCGCGCTACGCCGACGACGGCGAGGCCGGCGGCCTCGCCGGTCCCTCCCGCGTCGTCGTGTCTCGCGTCTCCACGACCATGGCGAAGGCGATGTTCCCGGTCCGACTCCGTGAGGTGAGCGACCCGATGACGGGGTTCTTCCTCATCGACCGCCGCGCCGTCGATGTCGGCGACCTCAAGCCGCGCGGGTTCAAGATCCTCCTCGAGATCCTGGCGCGGCGCCCGCTGCGCGTGGCGGAGGTGCCGTTCGTCTTCGCCGATCGGCACGCGGGGGAGTCGAAGGCGAGCCTGCGGCAGGGGCTCCACTTCCTCGTGCAGCTCGGCGCGCTGCGGTTCGGCAAGATGTCGCTCTTCGCCGTGATCGGCGCCCTCGGGGCCGTCGCCAACCTCGCGATCGTCTGGGTGCTCTCGCACCTCGGCGTCGCCGACCTCGCGGCGATGATCGTCGCCGCCGAGACGACGATCATCGCGAACTTCCTGCTGCAGGAGCGCTTCGTCTTCCAGGACATGAAGGTCGACGCGGCCGGGATCGGCAGCCGGTTCGCGAAGTCCTTCACCTTCAACAACGCCGAACTGCTCGTCAGGATCCCGATCACCTCGCTCATGATCTCGACCTGGCACATCTCCGTCGTCATCGCGACCGGGATCACGCTCGTCGTCGCCTTCGTGCTCCGGTTCCTGTTCCACTCGCTCGTGGTCTACGCGCCGCGCCGCGGCGCCGCGAGGCGCGGTGCGCGGGCACGAGCCGTGCTCGAGGAGATCGACGAGCAGGTGCTCTCGCCCGGCGAGCTCTAGTCGCTCGTCACGCGGAGTCTCGGCCGAGGACCCCCGGTTCCGCTGCGACGTGCGGACCGCTACGCTCCCACTGATCGACCGGCGCATGGCCGGTCGCGCCGCGCACAACACCGGGAGTCATCATGGCCGCAGCTCGACCGTTCGGGGTCACCGTCGTCGCCGTCATCGCGTGGATCACTGGCCTGTGGGGTGTCGTCTGGGGCACGTTCACGCTCATCGGCGGCAACACCTCCGTGGGCGTGACCTCGATCCTCATCGGCCTGCTGACCTTCTTCGTCAGCCTCGGGCTCTTCCGCGGCAGCAACCTCGCCCGCGTGCTCACCGCGATCCTCTTCGCGGTCAACGTCGCCTCGGCCATCACCCTCTTCGTCACTCAGGCCGAGGGCTTCTGGGGCGCCGTCGGCGCCGGGATCCTGCCGCTGATCGGGTTCATCATCCTCTTCACCAAGCGGGCGAACACCTTCTTCCGCTGATCGGTCGGCTGCCGGCGTCCGCGCCGGGGCTCACGGTCGCCGCGCCCGCGTGCGACGCACGCCCGCGGCGAGGGTGAGGCCGATCCCGAGCGCGACCACGGCGATCGCGACCGCGACGAGCGCCTGATTCGTTCCCGATCCCGTGGGCGGAAGCCCGTCGACGCCGGAGGTCGCGGACGACCCATCGCCAGGTGAGGTCCCGCCCGACCCGGACCCGGACCCGGATCCGGGGCCCGTGCCGGTCGGGGGAAGCACGCCGTCGCACGCACCGCGCGTGAACGTCGTCGAGTCGAGCGTGACGGCGCCGGTGCGCGCGAGCGCGCGGCCCTCGACCGTCGTCCCCGTGCCGGTCGAGATGCTCGTGAGGGCCATGATCGTCCCGACGAAGGTCGTGGTCGTGTCGAGGGTGGCCGAGTCGCCGACCTGCCAGAACACGTTGCAGCTCGTCGCGTCGTTCACCAGCGCGACGGTCGCGCCGGTGGCGGTGACGAGCGTCGACGGGATCTGGAAGATGAAGACCGAGTCCGGATCGCCGCCACCGTCGAGGGTGACGGTGCCCGTGATCGCGAGCGCGCTCGCGACGGTGTACACACCGGGGGAGAGCATGAGCCCGCCGATGTCGGAGACGAGCGTCGCGTCGGCGGCTTGCCCTGCCGCGTCGAGGTAGGCCGCGGTGACGTCGCTCTGCGCCTGGGCGGCGTGCGCGTCCGTCGCGTGGACGGCGCCGAGCACGGTCGCCGCGGCGAACCCGCTGAGATCGGTCCCCGGGCTGGCGCCGAGGTCGCCGGCGAGGACGGAGCCGCCGGTGTTCGTCACCGCTTGAGCGCCGAGCACCGAGTAGCTGCCGGCCGTGGCGAGGTCCACCGTGGTGCCGATCGCCGCCGCCGGGGCTGAGCCGAGGAGCATGGCGACTCCGCCGGTCATCGCGAGGACGACGCCGGAGAGCACGAGCACGCGCGAGGGCGGCCGACGCGGGGATGATGTGGACGAGTGTGCCTGGCCTCCCATGGGAAGCCTCCCTACTGCCCCACCTCGCGCGGGGTGCGATCACACAGTGTGAATGCTCCTGACCGTACGGCCCGGCATCGGGTTCACCTAGGGAATGCGGAGAATCCGTCCGAACCTGTGGGTTGACCGTGTGTCGCCGGGCGGCGGCGGACCCGTCGCCGTCGCGGTCGTGGCCGGTGCGCGACTCGCCGAGCGCTACGGCGCGATCGGCTCGGTCGGGAGCTTGCGCACCCGCGTCCGCCGCCGCCGCCTCGCCGGCACGAGCGCGCGCATTTCGTCGAGCCGGCCGAAGCAGAGCAGGCGGTCGCCCGACTCGAGCACGACGGACTTGCGCGGATTCGGGATCACCGTCGCACCACGGTGCAGGGTCAGCACCGTGATGTCCCGCTCCCGGAGCCCCGAGTCGCCGAGACTCAGGCCGACGAGCTCCGGGTCGCTGTGGACCGCGAGCTCCGCCACGCCGTAGCCCGTCGAGACGCTGAGCCGCTGGCGCACGTCGATGTCGGGGAACGAGACGCGGTCGGCGATGTGGTCGATGATCGCGCCGGCGACGTCGAGCTGCGTCGCCTGCTCGATGCCCTGCAGACCGGGGGAGGAGTTCACCTCCATGACGAGCGGGCCGTCGTCGCCCTCGAGCATGTCGACGCCGGCCACCTTGAGGCCCATGATCTGCGCGGACCGCACCGCCGCCTGCTCGAACTCCGGCGCGAGGTGCACGGCCTCGACCGAGCCGCCGCGGTGCACGTTCGAGCGGAACTCGTCACCGGTCGCGGTGCGACGCATCGCCGCGACGACACGATCGCCGACGACGAGGGCGCGGATGTCGCGTCCGCGGCTCTCGGCGATGAAGCGCTGGATGAGCACGTTCTGCCGCGTCGAGTGCAGCGTCTCGATGATCGCCTCGGCGACGGTGAGGTCGGGCGCGAGGATCACCCCGATGCCCTGCGTGCCCTCGAGGAGCTTGATGACGACGGGCGCCCCGCCGACGCGCTCGATCGCCGGGCGCACGTCGGCGCGGTTGCGCACGAACGCCGTCGGGGGCATCGCGATGCTGTGCCTGGACAGGATCTGGGTCGCCCTGAGCTTGTCGCGCGCGTTCGAGATCCCGTTCGCGGTGTTCGGGGTGTAGACGTCCATCTGCTCGAACTGGCGCACGACCGCGGTGCCGAAGTACGTGATCGAGTTGCCGATCCTCGGCAGGATCGCGTCGTAGTCGCTGATGGGCCGACCCCGGTACTGCAGGTCGGGCTCCGGGCCGGAGAGGTCGATCGCGAAGCGCAGCGTGTTGAGCACGCGCACGTCGTGGCCGCGGTGCTGCGCGGCGGCGCGGAGCCGCTGCGTGGAGTATGCAGCAGGGGCACGCGACAGAATGGCGAGTTTCATCTGGGGTCCCTGCCAGGATGAGGACGTGAGCGAGCGCGTCCATTCAACCACCCTTGCGGGGTGGCGCGAGTGGGTCCAGCTGCCCGGGATCGGCGTCCCCTGGATCAAGGCGAAGCTCGACACGGGGGCGAACACCTCGGCCCTGCACGCGTATGCGCAGGAGGAGTTCGTGCGCGACGGCCAGGCGTGGGTCCGCTTCCGGGTCCGGCCGTGGCAGGAGTCGATCGAGGACGCCGTCGAGGTCGAGTGCCCCGTGCACGATCGCCGCCGCGTGCGCAGCTCCTCCGGCCACGTCCAGGAGCGGCTCGTCGTGCGGATGCCCGTCGTCATCATCGGCAAGGAGATCCTCGTCGAGGTGACCCTGAGCAACCGGGACGAGATGGGCTTCCGCATGCTCATCGGTCGTGAGGCGCTCCGGCAGGGCTTCGTCGTCGCCTCGCACCGCTCCTACCTCGGCGGCAGACCGCCCAAGCCGGTGCGTCGGCGCAACCGCGGCCGGGGTCGGCCGGCGAGCCCGGCCGCCGACGGGCGTAGTCTCGCCCCATGACCGCAACGTCGCAGTCCGAGGCCGACCCCACCGCGACCGCATGGCGCCCGCGCGACATCGCGAGGCAGGTCCTCGTCATCGCGGCGTTCGTGTTCATGATCGTCGGGGACGCCGTCGGGCTCGGCGCGTTCGGCGGGACCCCGATCCAGGACGCGCAGGGCGGCTCGTTCTCGCCGGACGCGTCGTACCTGACGCCCGCGACCGGCGCATTCGCGATCTGGACGCCGATCTATCTCGGCCTCGCCGTCTACACGGTGTGGCAGGCGCTCCCCGGGCAGCGCACGAGCCCACGCCAGCGCGCGATGGGCTGGCTCGTCGCCGTGACCATGGTCTGCAACGGCCTCTGGCTCGTGACGGTCCAGCTCCTCTCGGTCTGGGCGACGGTCGCGGTGGTCGTGCTCCTGCTCGCCGCGCTCGTCGCCGCATACCTCCGGTCGGTGCGCACGCGGCGGCCGGACGCCGGCGTCGTCGACGCGGTCCTCATCGACAGGGTCACCGGCCTGCACCTCGGCTGGGCGGCGCTCGCGACGGTCGCCAACCTCGGCGCCGCCCTGACCGTGACCGTGCCAGCATCCTGGGTCGCCGCGGCCGACTGGCTCGGCGTGCTCGTGCTCGCCGCGGTCGCCGCGATCGGTCTCGCCGTCTCGCGCGCCGGCGGGTGGCGGATCGCGCCGGTGCTCGCGATCGGGTGGGGCCTCGCGTGGCTCGCGGTCGCCCGGCTCGGCGGCGAGCCGGCGAGCATCGCGATCGGGACCGCGGCGATCGCCGCCGCGGTCGTCGTCGTCGGCGTGCCCCTGGTCGCGCGCCTCCGCCGCGGCGCGGCGTGACGCAGGCAGGGGGCTTCCACCGCATTCCCACCCGCCGGGCGTAGGCTTCGGCCAACGACTGCGGCGCGACGCCAAGCTCGACCGGTGCGCCGGAGTCGACCGGACCGCGGCAGCGCGCGGTTCCGCGGGGGGTGCCATCCGGCAGACGTCTCGCCATCGGTCCCCGCGGCGCGGGAGCCCCGACGGACGGACG